>Ga0315291_10000516_pt1 | contig 51515 bp, 39 predicted proteins | sample YL17G12_20_MG_FD_203070 | JGI IMG/M metagenome (GOLD analysis project Ga0315291, IMG submission 203070) | Sediment microbial communities from Yellowstone Lake, YNP, Wyoming, USA - YL17G12_20 | ecosystem: Environmental > Aquatic > Freshwater > Lake > Sediment | place: USA: Wyoming | collected...
GTGACTTATTGAGAGTGAAGGATGGTCAATTCGGATTCTACCTGCGATAATTTCTGGTGACCAATGCTCTTTTAGTTTAGAAATCACATAACTGCGGATGTCGTCATTTTTGAGCCGGATGCGTTGACTCGCCTGTGCTCTTCGCTCATTGACTCGATTTTGAGCTCAGCTGGGCATATAGCATCGATATAACGGAGAGGCATTACGACACACTTCACGAGAAATTGTACTTTTATCCCGGTTCAGCATCGTTGCAATATAACTAACCGTTTTCCCCTCCCATTGCATCTCGGCAATTTTTTCTCGTTCGACCAAAGATAAGTGTTTGTATTGTTTTTGCATAATCATCATTATAACATATTTGTTTATGCTTTCCAGAAATGTTGCACTTCATGATTGAACCTGCCAAATATAAAGTTATATGATACCTATAAATTTCCTGAGTGGAACTATATATTTTATATAAAATTGTGCTCGAAAAAACTGTGCTTCTTAACTCTTTCACTGCGATATTCTAAAATAATTTTCAATTTTGTCAAGGATTGTTTTGGGAGTGTTCTGAAAAAGCCAAGATGCTTCGGAGCCCTGTAAAATCCCTGCCTCCGCTGACATTCGATAAAAAGATATTATCACCTTACCCTCCCAGTCGAGGGTATAAGTTTCTCTTTTTCTGCCTTAAAGAGAATTACACCGCTTGTGCTGCGACCTATGAGGACTGGAGTTGATATTAGAACTAATGCCGCTCTTCTCGGACACAAAACATTACAAATGACAATGCGGTATTCGCATCTTTCTCCGGGGCATTTACAAGATGCGGTGAATTTATTAGACAAAGTTTGTTTTAAAAGTGGCACAAATATGGCACAGTCGGGTGTTGACTTAAATGATAATTTTAGTAACATATTGTAACATAAGGATGGCGGTGTAGCTCAGTCCGGAAGAGCAGGAGAATCATAATCTCTTGGTCAGGGGTTCAAGTCCCTTCGCCGCCATTTTTATAAATTAACTTTGGAATGAATTTAAAATCCGATTATAAAATTAAAGAAATTGAATTAAGGAGGCTCTCATGCCCTTACTAAAGGCTAAATATATCTGGATGGACGGAAAATTAGTCGCCTGGGACGATGCAAAAATACACATTAATTCCCATGTAGTTCATTATGGAAGCGGAGTCTTTGAAGGTTTACGTTGCTATAAAACTCCAAAGGGGTCGGTAGTATATCGATTAAAAGAACATACCGACCGTCTGTTTAATTCTGCTAAAATCTATCGAATGGATATACCTTTTACTAAAGACGATATCAATAAAGCGGCTATCGATACGATAAAAGCAAACGAACAGCAAGAATGTTATATTAGACCATTAGTTTATCGCGGTTACCAAGAACTGGGTGTTAATCCGTTTAATTGTCCGGTTTGCGTGGCAATATCAACTTTCTTTTGGGGTGCGTATTTAGGCAGTGGTTCAACTGAAAAAGGTGTTGATGTGATGGTTTCATCCTGGAATCGAATGGCACCAAATACATTTCCGGCAATGGCAAAAACCTGCGCTAACTATATGAATTCCCAGCTTATTAAGATGGAAGCCTTAAAATATGGATTCGTTGAAGGTATTGCTTTAGATGTTTTTGGTTTTGTCAGCGAAGGTTCAGGTGAAAACATCTTTGTTGTTAAGAATGGTAAACTTATAACACCACCGCTGCATGCTACGATTCTACCTGGCATTACGCGTGATTCAGTAATCAGAATAGCTAAAGATTTAGGTTATGAGGTACTCGAAACTGCATTCCTAAGAGAATTCTTATATATCGCCGATGAGGTGTTCTTCACTGGTAGTGCCGCGGAAATTACACCAATCGGAACGATTGATAAGATTATGATTGGTAAAGGTGGAGTTGGTGAAGTAACTAAGAAACTACAAAAGGAATTCTTTGCTATCATCAATGGTGAAAAAGAAGATAAGTACGGTTGGTTAACCAAGGTAAAATAAGAAGTTAGGATCACGAAGCGGTATGCCAGAAACTAAAAAGTTAAGATTAGGCATTGGTTCTGACCATCGTGGTTTTAAACTTAAGGAAAAGTTAAAATTGTCTCTTGCTAAACTTGGATGTAAAGTAACTGACTTCGGTGTCTTCTCTGAAAAACGGGCAGATTATCCATTGGTTGCTATTAAATTATCCAAGCATGTCAAAGGTGTACCCAAATCTAAATCACCCACAATCGATTACGGAATTTTGATCTGTGGTTCTGGTCTTGGAATGTCGATTGCAGCGAATAAAGTAAAGGGTATCAGAGCGGCATTATGTTTAACGCCTGAGTTTGCATGTCGGTCACGACAGCATAACGATGCTAATGTTTTAGTCTTAGCTGCTGATTTTGTGAAATTATTGCAAGCGAAAGCTATTATACAGGCATTTATTAAAGAGAAATTTCTAGGAGAAAGACATATAATAAGAATTCATCAAATTTCGGCTTACGAGAATAAAAGGTAGTTTTATTATATCCCATTTTAATTTTATTACCCAATGAAAATTATCCCTATTGCTTTTGACCGTCTCGGTACAAGATTGGTGGTAACTTATGAAGAAGAAGAGTTATTACAAATTGCCAATATTACCCTTCGCATTAAACCGATTACTGCTGCTGAATATTTAGGTAAGGTAGTTAATTTACTGGAGGCTCGGCGTAAAGAACTGTACAAAAGTAATTCAAGCCGTTAAATTTTAGTATTATTTTATTGTCTTAGATAGATCAACGCAGTAGCAATTGGGATTGCTATTACACTAATGACAGTAGCATAATCCTGCCACCACTTGAAGGTCGTCCTTGGGACAAAAATAATATCACTTGGTTCGACCAATGGATCGCTTTTTATCGACATCTTTTTACCCTGTCGACGAATATAGCCACCACGCATATTAGCATAATTGGTTGGTCCTCCAGCTTGTCCGATGTAATCACTGCTCTTTAAATTAGGGGTGAAAAGAAACGAACCTGGGGCAGGCACTTCGCCTTGCACATAAACTAGAGTATTCATGGGGGGCACAACTAGTATGTCGCCGTTGCGCACCAATAAATCTTTAGTTGAATCTTTCTCGAATAAAATTTTGTATAAATCGATTGGTATTTTAATTCTATTGCCTTTATCATTTTCAAGTCGTTCAATATATACAGCTCCTAAATCAGCCCACGGCGTAACGCCTCCTGCTTTGGTAATCATATTTGATATTTTATTGTGCGGATTTAGCTCGTACACTCCTTCCGAGACCTTTTCTTTTTCCGTGGTTAAAGCAGAGGTCCTAAGTTTTGATTCGCCACGACCGAATAGTGCTCCTTTCACAGTTACCATACCTTTAACTTCCGGAACAATGATAACATCACCCGATTCAACAAAAGGATTTCCTGATAAATCACCACTTATCTCAAATCTCTCGATATTAATATCAGTTTTCTCAGCACCATTCCTTACTATCTTAATATTTGATTTCGAACCAATCGGAGTTACACCACCAGCCTTGTCAATCAATTGAGAAACTCTTTCAATCGGCATGGCATTATAAGTACCAGGTTTGGAAACTTCTCCCGCAACAAAGACAATTCCGCTTCGCATTGTGGTTAACGTCAATTTTATTGTAACGTCACGCAGATAATTACTAAAAGTTTTTGTCAATGTGTCTTGTGCAGCTTTTATATTTACACCTGATATCTTTATAGCATCGACCACGTCATAGCGTGGGACCAATAGTCCTTTATCATACGTCGAACCAACCAGTATGTTAATCGTGATTTTGCCTTCATAAGTTACTAAAGTATTATACGAATAATTTGTCTTACCCGTAATCGTTACAAGCAAACCATCACCTGGTAAAAGGTAATACTGCTCCGCTACTATCGGTGCTTCGACACCTACAATATTTAATATATTACCGCTGACGGTTGGGGGTGCTAATTGACCCAAAAGTGTAACAGATAAAATTATTGCTAACATTGACTTATTCTATTGAAAAACTTGTGACTGTCAATACCAGTAATGTACTGATTAACTTAAGGAATAGGGCAGCGATTAATGTTTGTTGTATTCCTATAATTGGAATCAATACTACTGATAGGGTAATAGCACCAATAAATCCACCTAATAAATCAGCCGCATATAATTTCCCTGCTACAGTAGCGACTTCTAATTTATCAGTATTATACATTTTGTTAGCCATAAGAAATTGTATCCCGGTAAGAAAACCGGCGAGGAATAAGAAAATGAAAAAATCAATTTGTGTACCAAAGACATTAGGGTAGGCTTGATTCTTAAAAGATATTAATAATAGTGATAATAATATTACAATAAATATTTCACTATATAAGAAGTACGGTCTTTTTTCTAGTGCAGACAAGTTCCCAATATATCCACCTAATGCGCTTCCTGCGATAAATGTTGTAAATAAAATACTAATCTGATAATATAGATAGCCATATCGAACCTGAAAACCTAACGATAATATTAAAGAAAAAACCATCGCGACAATACCGGTTGTGAAAATGGTAAACGGAATGTAGATTGAATAGCCGTATTTCCTTTTCATTAATAATAACAAGAAAACTACTAATAATACAAAAATTATAATATTTAAATTAAGGGCTTTGACGAGTGAAAAAATCCTCTGAAAAGAAGGGTTTGTAATTGTATTCCAGTAAAACAAATTATAGAAAAGCCCACAGGGATTACCATCTTTATTAATAATAGATTTTTCATTAATAGCCTCACTATGTAATGATTGAAATAAGTTATCAATAAACGATTTTTTAGTTCGATATTGAATATAACTTAAACTAAATAGGTTTGTTGATATATTACGCCTTAAAAGGCGGGGATAGAGTGTGTCAGCATTCAAATTAGATAAAGATTTTTTTCGTTGACTAAGATACAAATTAAAATCACCCGGGATAACTGATATTACAGGAAATGAGGTATGCAAAGTTGCGAGGTGAGAATTTATCAGTTCACGTAATGTTGGACTTATATAGGTAAAAGAACCAGGAGAGATGGTGACCAAAGTACCTTCTTTGTTAAGTTTGTTTTTACACGTCATAAAAAATTCTTTAGTGAAAAAGCGATTTATCTTTAATGATAATGGACTTAAAAAGCTTATAAAAATTAAATCATATTTTGAAGTATCTTTCTCTAGATAAAAACGGGCATCTGTATTAATTATCTTTACTCTCGGATTCGAAAATTCTTGGATAATGAGCGGTGTGGAAAACTGACTCACTAATTTTATTAAGAATGGATCTAATTCGACATAATCAATTTCTTGAATCGGGTACTTAAGCATTTGAGTTAAAACTCCACCGGCACCGCCGCTGATTAACAATAGTTTTTTCGGGGCCGGATGGCTGAGTAACGCAAAATTGACAAAATCTTCAACAAAAGCCTGGTCTGGATAAGGGGTTATAATTGTCGGCACCCCGTCGACAAAAAAAATGCATTGTTCTTCACGATTTGCTACAGTTATATTACTATAGATGGTATTAGTGGAACTGACAATATTGTAATGTGGAAAATTCTGTTTTAAAGTTTGTAGCTCAATTTGACGCGAAATAAATAACATAAAACAAAAAAATAGAATACTTGCATAACATAAATATCGTGATAAGGGGAACCGGAATTTATTTATACTTAGAACCGCAATTATATTTACAATACCGAGTATTAAAGCGATCTGGAGGGAACTTAAATAGGGAATAAGAAAAAACGATATTACAATGCCGCCGATGATTGTCCCTACATTTTCTAAAATATATACATAACCAGATACTTTCGTTTTAGAAATAGACTGTTTTTGTGTCACTACAGATATGGATGATGTAAAAAGTACCCCATGAATTAAACCTACCGGTAATAAAATTAATAAGGATGAAATGTACATTGCTGGAATTGTTATAATTTCACCCGGCAAAACTCCTAAGATTGGCCTTATCAAACGCACTAATATACACAACAGTGGAAATATCACAGCAAAGGAAAAGATGATAGTTTTATAATGCCGTACGGAAATTTTTATTCTACGGACAAGATAACTGCCGAATGCTTCCGCAACTAACCAATTGCCAAGAATCAACCCGATCGATAGTTCATTACCCTGAAAATTAACCAATAGTTCACGAATAAGTACTATCTGTGCAATAATGCCGGATGCGCCAATAATTATGATAGTAAATGGCATGTTATTTACCGACCCTTAAAATAAAGATCAGTGCGTAATGATTAATTTTTTAGTTATTTTAACCTGAGCTAAAGGATTTTCAAGTGGTATTATTTGAATAAAATAGATCCCGGGCTGAATTCCAACCGAAAAATCACTCAAAGCTTTACTAGTATAATTTTTTAATTGGTGTGTTTTTATTAACCGACCAGAAATATTATATAGTTTTAGTGTTGCTGAGTTAGATGTATAATTCTGTTTTACTTTACGCTGGAGAGTTAGTGGACACGTAGATGATTGTGAATTCGTGATCTGCGGGATTTTCAAATTACCATCCGGAATATAGCGCCAAAATTCTCTTGTATTATTACCTTTCAAAGCATAGATTTCACCGGAAAAACACGATAAGCTTGCGCCAGCTTTCACACTGCCTTTTTTGCCCAAAACACCCAACGGTAGTGTGTCTTTTGAACTCCATGTTCTTGTACTAATACCGTAGCACCAAAATTCCTGTACACCGCCACCTTTGAAAGCATAAATTTTATTCGCAGTTGGATCATACGTCAGTGAGCCGCCAGCTTTAATTCGTTTTTTCTTACCCAGGCCAGTTAATGGATCTACTTGAGGTATGCTTTCTCTTTCGAACCAGCTATTCAGATTTACATCGTAACAGTGAACTTCATTGTATTTTGCACTGCCTTTTAAAGCGAAGATACTTTCACCAACCGCGACAATACAACTCCCGTCTTTAAATTGTTTAAGATTGGGTCCGGGATTTGCTTGCTGCCGTGGTATCCATTGTTTACGTATAACATCATACGCCCAGAACTCATAATTAACATTTGATCCTTTTAAACAGTAAACGTATTTACTATCCGGAGATAAACTAACAAATGCTATGCCAGACCCAGCTTTGATTTGCAGACCCGGTATATCAGATAACTGTACCCAATTATCGCTATTAATGTCATATTGCCAAAATTGTCTTGTATTATTACCTTTTAGTGCATAGATTACTTTATTACCTATTGAATCTTCTCCATATGTTAATGCTCCGCCTTTTTTAACTTTTCTTTTTAACGGAAGATTTAAATAAGTGCCATATGGTAGTGAACACTTTCGCTGCCAACTATTACTGGATGGATCAAAAGAGTAAAATTCATTAGTATTATTTCCTTTGAAAGCGTACATTCTATTTTCGGTAGAAACTAAACATCCACCATCCTTAACACCCTTAACTTCATACAATAATGGTGACAACGGCTCCCAAGTCACAGTCGACGGGATATTAATCACAAAATTAACCGACTTGAAATTGTTACTTAGGTCGCAATCGTAGATACGCTTCACCCAAGTGGAGCATCTATATACACTATTAATTAAACCCGCCAATGATTTTTTTGCAAATACTATAGTATCCGTTGCACCAGGATTTAAAATAGTCTGTACTGAATCTAAGTAAAATGAACTACTGCTGATCTGACAATAAACTTTTACTAATGCTGGGTTGCTAAATTGAGAATTATCCCTGATAATTACTTTTGGTGTTATCGATTCGTTAGTGAAAAAAGTGTCAGTGACAGTCGGTATAATAATCTCTTTTAACTCGGCATCAAAAAAAGCGACCGTTAGATTTTTAGTCTGTCTGTCATTTGTGTGATTGGAATCATCCGGTACTTCAGTTGAACAACGGACAAAGTAATTTCCTCTAACTGCAGTCCAACCAATGGGAAAATTTACGGGGGCTGTATCATTAGGTGCTAAGCTTGAAATAGTTTGTGTTTGATTATAAAAAGCATCTATTCGAAACCGAATGGGGAAAGTTTCAGTTATATTACCATAATTTTTAACACGAACACTTGGCAAAATATTTGTGCCTTCAGCAACCGTGTCCTGTGGGACTACGATATTAAGAATTGCACCATCTCTTCGGACGCCCTGAATCGGATAAGTATCGCCATTAATAATATATTCGTAATTATTTACCGAAATCGAAGCGGTAGTGTTTAAGATACGACCATGACCACTTGGAATCGTTCCCCCGCTTGGATTATCATTCATCTGATAAATATAAGCATTATGAGTAGCTAAACGGTCAAGCGCTTCTTGGTGAGGATGATTATTGTTGGCTGGATCAGTACCCTGGGATATGATTGCCGCTTTTGGGAGTAGTGAATCTAAAAAAATATTATTAGAACTATTCCCGCTACCATGGTGATTTACTTTTATTACGTCAACATTTCTGATTATTGGTGCAACTTTTGTTTCGACGTCTCGTTCGCCACTTGCATTCGCTCCTACTAAATCACCACCGGTATAAAATTTAAAAAGTCCATACTTCAAAACAAACGCTAACGAACGGTAATTTTCACCTGTATTAGGAAGAACGCTGTCACCATTCATAACTTTACCGTTCTTTGCAACACAGAACATAAAAGCACCGCAACCTAAATCTAAAGTTTCACCCAAGCCGATAGTTCTGCGTTTAGAACCGGCGGAGTTTCGATAATCTAAAAACATAGATGTGGTGTAAGTATCGCCTCGGTCATAACACCATCCTAAAATTGAATCGTTATGTCCAAAGCCACTTAATCCATATATTACCCTTGGTATTCCACCAATATGGTCTTCGTGATAGTGGCTTATAATAATATTGTCTAAATGGGTTATGCCTAAATTCTGTAAAAATCTTAAAACCGTATCACCGTAGCTGTGCCGGTCGTCACCTGCGTCAATTAGAATATATTTATTAGTGGGTGAGACGATTAAAGCAGCATCACCGGTGTTAACATCAATGTGATAAATCTTAAGCGGGTTCTGTGCCCAGATTATATTTGATAAAACAAGAAAAACAATTATTGGAGTTAATACCCTATATCTTAAATGCACAAATAATATTTTAATTGAATTGTAATCGGGAGTCAATTATGGATAGTAAAATAATTCACAAGGTGCTCTCGAAATTTTTAAAGCCTTGTGAATTGAAATTCAATACCTTCAATTATGAGGTAGGATTAGTATTTTCCTTGATGATTTTAGCACTTGTGAAATATTGTCGAGGGGGATGGCAACCGTATGTAAAAAATAGATGCCGGGCGATATATTGCTAAGCCAGTTATTTGACAGATTTGTAATTTTGTCGGATGGGTTTTGTATCAATTTTGTTTGTATTAATCTTCCGGAAATGTTATATAGCTTCATCGAAATAGTTTTGAATTGTTGGTTTTGGGTTAAACCTGTTAAAGGCTCATCTGAGATGATACCATTCGGGTTCAGGATGTTAAATTGAACCGATTGTGAATTATTATTCGCGAGACAATCATTAACACGAGTTACCCATACCGAACATATATACACACCTTCATCTTCGTTAATCAATGGTATTGATGCAAATCTAATTGTATCGGTCATCCCGGGTATCGATATCTTCTGAATTGAATCATAATAGACTATATGACAGATATGTATTATACAAAATACCTTTATTGATTCGGGAAGCGCAAATTCTGAGTTATCTTTGACAATTGCGGTGGGAGTAAGTGTCTCGTTAAGGTAAAAGGTACTATTATTAGCTGGATTTATGATTTCGGATAACTCGCTATCATAAAAGGCAACCGTGAGCGAATTCGTCTGTTTATCGTTCGTCGGATTAGAATCACCCAATACTTCAGTGGAACAGATGACTTGATAATTACCTCTTGTTGCATACCACATCGTATCAAATTCTACGGTCACTGTATCATCAGGTGCCAAACCGGATATTATTTTTGTCCAATTATAACCAGGTTCAATCCTGAATCTTACTCGGAATGATTCGGTCATATTGCCAAGATTTTTAATGCGAGCTTTTGGAATTATTATCGTTGCTTCGGTAATCGTATCTTTCGGTGATAAAATTTCCAAGCAGGCACCGTCGCGATGAACGCCTGGCACTAAATATTCATCTCCGTTAATTGTATAAGAAGCTTGATTTACATTTATTATAGCGGTTGTGTTCAGAATACGACCATGACCAGATGGAATCGTTCCCCCAGTTGGATTATCATTCATCTGATAGATATAAGCATTCCGAACCGCTAATCGGTCTAATGTTTCTTGATGAGGATGATTATTATTACTTGGTATTGTTCCCTGAGAAATCACGGCTGCTTCCGGACGAAGCGAATCTAAGAAAACTTCGTTTGAGCTATTACGACCACCGTGATGATTTACTACATAAACAGCAACATCTCCAACAACCGGAGCGACTTTAGTTTCAACATCTGGATCACCACTGACTGGATTACCAGTTAAATCGCCACCAATAAAACATCGGAAGAGACCATATCGTAGTATACAACCAATCGAGCGAGAATTTTCACCGGTAGATGGGGTTGCACCGGTTCCATTCATGACCCGACAATTTCTTACAACGCAAAACATAAATGCACCGCCACCCAAATCTAATGTGTCACCCAAACCAATCACTCGTCGTTTAGAACTTGCCGCATTTGCATAACCAGTATATATTTGATTGGTTGGCGGACTCGAATCACCGCGGTCATAACACCATCCTAAAATCGAGTCATTACTACCACTGCCACTGAGAGCGTAAATCACTTCGTCCAGTCCACCAATATGGTCTTCATGATAATGCGTCGCAATTGTATAGTCGAGATGAGTAATCCCTAAGTTCTGCAATAATGGATAGACGGTGCTGTTACCGTAATAGGTCATTCCTGCGTCAATCAATACATATTTATTAGTCGGAGAGATAATAAGCGTCGAACTGCCCGTATTAACATCAATGCAATATATTTTAACTTGCTGCGCCTGGGTTATGCCGTAAAATAAGCTAAGTAATAAGATTCCTTTGGTAAAAAATCGCATAACTAATATTTTAACTTAGGATTAATTGGTAGTCAACTTATTTGGTTGCCGCTTTGACTTTATCCTCCATCGTCTGTTTTTTATCACGGCGGTCATCAATCTTTACAGTTGTAAGTATCCGTTTCGCTCCCATTTTGACCTGGGCTTTGTGAATTTGGAGGATTAGTTCAAAAATATCGGACAGGTCGCCTTCGATTGCGGTTCCCATCGAGCTAACTTGATACTTTAAACCGCTCTTTTTAATCAACTTGATACTTTTTCGTACATATTCACTGACACTTGGATTTTTTGTTCCGATTGGCACAACACTAACATCAACAATTGCCATTATAACCTCCGATAAAATCTAAATAATTATTATTGTTTCTGCCCGCAATGCGGACAAACTGTTACATCTTTTGCTATAGGTTTTTGACAAGAAGAACAGTAACTTATTTTCTTGTTACACGGTCTACAAAAAGGTGCTTTTGGTGTGACTGGCTGATTACAATATGGGCACACGCACTCTTCCGATTTTTTTACGGTTGGTTTTGCACTAACTTCAGGTGCTGGTTTTTGTTTATTTAAATAATTCTCAATTGCCTTGTGAAGAGCATCTGCACCTAAATTAGAACAGTGCAACTTATTTGCCGGCAATCCACCAAGTTCTTTCGCTACATCAGCATTGCTAATTTTCATCGCTTCTTCCAAAGTTTTCCCAATTGCCATCTCCGAGACCATGCTCGAAACCGCAATTGCCGCGCCACATCCAAATGTCTTGAATTTTACATCGGTCAAATGATTGTCTTTGACTTTGATATAGAATGTCATCATATCACCACAGAGCGGATTACCAACTTCGCCGACCCCGTCGGCATCCGAAATCTCACCAACATTACGCGGGTTACGGAAATGGTCCATTACTTTTTCAGAATACATTTTCTATTCGATTTCTAACGAAAATTCTCTTAGATTAAACCAAAATCCGGTCTTTTCAATATAATCAATTTCTGCCTGAATTAGTTCATAATGGGCTTGTTCCATTTTCACCAGCTGTTCATACATATCTTTTGCTTTTGGGTCAGAACTTGCTTGCGCCTGTTCGCGGTAAAATTTTATCGCACGGTCTTCTAAATCAAGAGCGGTGCGTAAAGCGGACATCTGGTCTAACCCTTCAGTTCCTTTTATTTTAGCGGATTTTGCTTTAATCTCGGGAACGAGTTTTTCGATATCTGACTTGGCAAGTTTAACCGTTATCCAGCATTCTTTTTCCTGTATACTCTCACGCTGTTTTTCTAATATCGTCATATGTTCGAATTCATCACTAGCTAGTCGCATAAACATATTCTTACCCGATTCGTCTTTGGTCTTATAACCAAAATCAAGATAGGTTTTTAATCCGGTTTTTTCGGCATTAATTGCTATCTCTAAAGCTTTAATTGGGTCGTTTTCCGCCATTTAAATTACACCATCTCTTTCATCACGGACAAGCGTTGAATGTGCTCTTTTTCCTGAGCAATAATTTTATTAACTAAAGGTTTGTTTTTCTCTTTAATAACATTAAGAATTTCCATATAGAAAAGCATCGTTTCTTTTTCAAAAGCCAGCGCATAATCAAGTAACGATTCCGGGGTTTTTGCTTTAGTAATATAATTTAATGCTTTGTCCGAACCAAGAAAGAATTTAGAATCGGTTATTGCTTGTAAATATTGACTCGCTTCATCCCAATTATATGGAAGCGCTTCTGGATTCTCTTTAATTGTTTTATATAGACTCTTAAAAATCTTTTGATGTTTTTCTTCTTCTCCCGCAAGAAATTTAAAAAGTTCGGCTAACTTTTTCGATTTGACTTTTTTTGCCGCATTAGTATAGAAAATCTGGCCGGTTTCTTCGGTTTTTATTGCCATTTCAATAACTTCTATTGCCGAGTAAAAAGTTGTCATAATGTAGTTAAGTCTACTACATAATTAGACAATGTCAATATAAGAAAAGATTCCTTAATTCGGAGTACAAAATCGGTGATTTTACACTCTGGAAGACTATATGACGAATTTTCCGTTCTTAAAAATTACTTTACCGTCACCGATTACTTCCGCGTCCTTTCTTAAATCACAAACCATATCCCAATGCAGGCTCGACTTATTTTTACCACCGGTTTCCGGATAACAGGAACCTAATGCCAGATGAATTGTGCCGCCGATTTTTTCGTCAAAGAGCGTGTTTTTAACAAACTTAGTTATGCCATAATTTGTCCCGAATGAGAATTCACCAATTCGTTTTGCTCCGGCATCCATCGCAATCATTGACTTTAAGTAATCTTCACCCTTTGATGCCTTAGCTTCGATCACTTCGCCTTTTTTAAAGCGAAGCCGAACATCCACTACTTCCCGACCTAAATAAAGGCAAGGGAATGAATAATAAATCTGACCTTCAACCGAGTCTTCGATTGGTGTAGTAAAAACTTCGCCATCCGGGAAATTCTCTTTTCCTTCGCAACTTATCCATTTTCTGTCTTGAACCGACAACGAAAAATCGGTGTCTTTTGCCTTAACTTTAATCTTTTTCATTTTCGATATGATTTTGACAAGTCGTCTTTGTTCATTTGCCAGTGTCTGCCATTTTTTAACTGGGTTATTGTCATTTAGAAATCCTGCGGCAAAGATAAATTCTGTATATTCATCTAAAGACATCTCCGCATCCTGAGCTTGTGCGTTATCCGGATAAGCGGTCAAAGACCACTGCATTAACCCTTTGGCGGCACGAGCTAATCGTCTTTCTAACAGATAACCGGTCGATTTACGTCTTAGGCTGAGCTTTTTCGGGTCATAATTAGATAAAGCTTTTTGATTATATTCCGAAATGATATATAAATACTTGTCAATTTTCTCAATTTCAAGTTTTTCGATATCGGACAAAAATTCGAGCTGTTCTTTGCTCGCTTCTTTATAGAAAATTTCGTTTAACCCCTCACCGAGATAGGTGAGATAAGGATTTGCGCCTTTTCGTAAAGCTAAACGGTAAACTTCATGAATTAACGGATCAGCTAAATGTCTTGATTTGATTTGAAATAAATCTCCCTTTTTAACGCCAAGCGAGTAATTGACCAAAACATCTGCCCAACGTTCCAATCTAAAATCTTTCATTATTCCTCCACACAAACCACTGATTTACATGGATAGAAATTAATTTTCCACTGTTTATCTATGTTCATCCGTGGCATTTTTATTTCCGTATTATAAATCCAGAAATGTGCAGGGTCAAGGTAGAATATTTCGACTAAGCATAAAGATCCTAATTTTGATATGTTATTTTGACTTTTGCTTTTAGAATTTTGACTTTGCATCACGATTACTATAAGTCCTACTTTGTACGCAAGTCCTTTACACCATCTAACGCTCACTTCATCCTCAGTTCAATTGCTTCATATCTTATAACACAAAAACTTTATCCGTCGGTGTTTATTTTCTGTCGTCAGAGACACAGGAGAAAAAAATTATTGAAAGACTGGCAATTGTAAAAAAAGAATAACCGAAAAATTAAAGAAAAAGGGTGAGTAGCAAATACTACTCACCCTAAGTTTAGATATTTTATATTAGTATTGTGTCTTGCCGGTAAAGTTGAAGTCTTTAATCAGAAGTGCTGGTGCAACAGTTTGCGTAAACTCACCAGAAAGAACTGTCTCTTTCGAAATAGCAAGAACCTGTTTTAATGTTTCGTAGATATTAATCGTATAGCGCAGATTCTTTATACCGTATTTAATCTCACCATTTTCAACCCAGAACGTGCCGTCTCGCGTTAAGCCAGTAATTAGAGTCTTATCCGGATCAACTACTCTTGTGTACCAGAATCGCGTAATTAAAATTCCTTTATCAATCATCTTGAGCATATCTTGCATTGAACTCGTGCCGGGTTTAATTATCAAAGTCGAAGGATACGGTCCATAAGGACTTGGTTGTGGTAAAGCATGGCCGGTATTCGGCTTCTTCAGTTTATTGGCATAGAACGAATCATAAACAATCCCTTTACCGACTCCTTTGTCAATAAAGTTAACTTTTTTTCTCGAAACGCCTTCGAAATCAAATGGGAAAGTAATAACTTTAGGGTGGGTATAGTCATCCGTAATCGTAATATTTTTTCCGGTTAGAAGTTTACCCATATTCTTGGAAATTACTGACCGTTTTTCGGCAAATGCTTTGGCACCGAATTCGAGCCAGCCGAGGAATGTGACAAATTCAGCAACCGCATGCGGCTCTAATAAGACGGTATAAGCACCGGGTTTTACTTCTTGCGGATTTTTAGAGAGGATTGCTTTTTGGCAAGCAATTTCCGCTAATTTCTCAAAGTTAATATTAGTGAACTTTCGGTCTATCGCCATTGAAAAACCAGAACTATTCTCACCCATCGCAGTAATGGTTGTGAAAGTATCCGAATCCTGTGCGTATTGATTAACACCAAAATTATTCGCAACGCCGAGACTGTAGGAACTTGTATGAATCACGCCCGCAACATCCAGTTTATGCTTTTTGCACACCTTGACCACTTTTCTGACTGCGGCTGCTCTTTGCTCCGGAGTGACAACCTGCGGTTTTGCTGCTGGTTTCTTGCCTCTTGCTTCTTTAGTTGGTTTGGGCAGACTGACAAACTCTTTATCCGGAGTCGAATGCATTGCGATATCAAATGCTTTTCGCATCGTCTCTTTTACGCCATCGGAAGTTAAATTACGGGATGAAATACCGCCGATTTTTTTACCATCAGCCGCGTCAATAATAACGCGTGTCCAGAGATAAGGATTTTCCACTGAAATATTCTGGTGAATTATTGAATTAGCAAACCGTGTTGTTCCGCGTTGATTAGAAAAAATGCCGACTTCGACCATATCCGCCGGTTTTAAGGCAGTTGAAAGTAAATCTTTTGTTTTATTCTTATCGATCATCTGTCACCCCCTACTTTCCCAGTTTGATGTTTCGGAAGCGAGCTGGTGCAGCGCCATGACCAACCGTCATTGTCTGCATCGGGTCGCCTTTTCCACAATTCGGTACGCCCCATACTTCCCAATAATCTTCATTGCAAATCGCATCGCAGTTTCGCCAGATTTCATAAGAGATGCCAGAGTACGATGGACGTCTCACCATTTCGGTCTTTTTGCCGTTCTTGATGAGCCATCCGATTTCTGATGAGATATGATAATTTAACCGCATATCATCAATACTGGGTGAACCAGCTGATTCAAGATAGATGCCGTCCTCGGTACTTGCAATTAAATCATCTAATTTCCAGGTGCCGGGTAAAAGGTTGATGTTGGTCATTCTAATAATCGGAATCGAAGCCCATGAGTCCGCCCGCATCGCACCGCTTGATTTTTCTCCAATAACAGGTGCGGTTTCTCTTGATGTCAGATAACCATTGAAGATGCCGTCTTTGATAAGATAATTCTTTTGCGCCGGGGTTCCTTCGTCATCATATCCAAACGAACCAAGCCCGCCTTCAATTGTTGCATCCGCGGTAATATTTATATGCGGAGCACCCATCTGGAACTTCTTCATTTTATCGATCGTTAAATGACTCTTGCCAGCTAGACTAACTTCGGTACCTAAAACACGGTCCAATTCGGTCGGATGACCGACGGTTTCGTGAATCTGAATCGCGGTCATCGAACCATCGCAGATAACCGATGTGGTAATATCCGGACAATCTTGCGCAGTAGTTAAAGCCACTGCTTCTGAAGCAACACGCTCAGCATGATCTAAGAATTTCTGTGATTCGATAAACTCATAACCGGCGGTTTTATAATGTCCGCGCATACCCGGATATGACCGGTCACCCGTAATATTTCCTTTCACCACGGTCGCAACAATGAAACCACCCGACTGATAGATTAATTGTTCGATAAAAGAATCATCGCTTGAAGCAAATATCTGAAATTTCTTGCTAAAGGTTAATTCGCTCTCGGCTAACGCAACACCTTTTACTTTCCGCATAATCTCGTCCGCTTTCATCAGTAATCCGATTTTCTGGTCTAATGAAACCTCAAACGGGTCTTTTCTGATTTTAGTCTGGTATTTTCCGACAATTTTGTCGCGGGTGTCTAAGAGAATATCTTTTGCCTTAAGGGTTGAAGAAGCTTTTGCTACTCTCACGGCTAATGCTGCCGTGTTCGCAACATCATTTTTATTTAGCTTGGCCGTTGCAGCAAATCCCCAGCAGCCATTGGCAATAACTCTTATTCCGATTCCAGAGTCATCGTCGCGCTTGAGTGCTTCAACTCGGCCATTCTTGAGCGATATATATTCATCTTGCTTGCGTATCAAACGAACATCGACATAACTTGCGCCTTTAATTTTGGCGGTATTTAAAGCAACTTGGACTAATTCTTTGTCCATAATGCCTCCATTATTATATTTCTGAGATGGAAATTTCAAAATTTACAAAATCACTACTGATTAAATCGTAAATTTAGTAATACTATAACCTGAATAATAAAAAAGTCAAGGCACTTTAGTTGTTTTATTTTCTTGTAATTTTAAGGTGAATTTGATTACCTAAAAACCCGAAATAATTTCGAATTTCATTTATAACAAATCGCTGGTAAGAATCTTTCACATCTTTCGGAGCATTGGTGGCGAGCTCAAACTTCGGTGGTAATACACTGGTCTGCCTGAGCGTTAAAAACCGCGCACGATGTGACGGCATGTTTTTTAATAATCTTGGTAAGACTGTTTCTTTGACTAACTCGTCACTGACTCTCTTTCTACCCTGTTCAAATACGTCAATCGCTTTTTTTACTGTCTCGATAATTCCTTTATTTTTTAAAGCTGAAGTTAAAACCATTGGAATAAAATCAAAGTTTTTGAGCTCGACTCGGGTATTATTAATCATATTTTTTCTTTGCTGAACAGGAATCAAATCAATCTTATTTATCGCAATTACCATCCCTTTACCACGCGCCAAAACCAAATCGATAATATTTTTATCTTGTTTCGTTAATGGCATGGGTGGATAATTTTGCGTGGAAGCATCGAGCAGTAAAAATATGATATCCGACAACGGTATGTGTTTAATCACTCTTTGGATGCTAAAATATTCGACACTCTCGCTCACTCTTGGCTTTTTTCTCAAACCGGCCGTGTCAATTATGCGTAGCCTCTTATTATCAAAAATAAACTCATCCTCAATCGCATCGCGCGTTGTCCCTGGTTTTTCCGAGACAATAACTCGCTCCTCGTTTAAGAGACTGTTTAAGAACATTGATTTCCCAACATTGGGTCGACCAATAATTAGAAACCTTAAGTACGGTTCTTCATAATTTACTGAAGATGACGGTGGCTTATGTTTTAATTCTTCCACTACGGCATCTAAAAGAACATCCACGCCGGTGCCGTGTTCCGCTGAAATCTGAATTAATTCTTTTGCCCCCAATTGATAGAATTCCGACAGATTGTCTTTTGCATCGTTTCGGTCGATTTTATTAACTGCTAATAAAAATGATTTTTGCTCTTTTCGTAATAACTCGGCAATCGCAAAATCCTGGGATGTCGGTGAGGCGGAACCGTCAACTAAAAATATTATGGTATCGGCTGATTTTATCGCTTGGTTAATTTGATAATTGACTTTCTTAGTAATTTCAGAACTTATGCTCGGTTTCTCTGAAATAAATCCGCCCGTATCAGTGAGAGAAAATTTAACCCCTTCCCACTCGGTTTCCGCTTTAATTCGATCGCGGGTTGTACCCGGTTCTTTGAGAGTTATCGCAATACGCCTTTTAATGATGCGGTTAAATAGTGTTGATTTTCCGACATTGGGTCTGCCGAGAATTACGACATTGCGCCCCTCACTATTCACTATTCGCTACTCACTGCTTAGGTTATGCCTTTAGTATTTCCTGCAAAGCTTTAATCAACTTTTTATTTTCGGCGGGAGTACCGATGCTAATTCGTAAAGCATTTGGAAAGCCGTATTCTTTAATCGTCCGTGTAATTACACCTCTTTTCTGTAGCTCATCAAATATCCCTTTCGAATCAGTAGCAAAGTTCACGAATACAAAGTTTGCATAGGTCGGTAAAAAGAAGACCTTAAGTTTCTTAAGCTCTTTATATAAATATTTTTTCCCGGTCTCGTTAACCTTGCGACTATGTTTGATATGAGTGTGGTCATCCAAAGCGGCAATCGCTGCGATTTGGGCAAGACGATTTGCATTGAACGGTGTTCGGACTTTCATCATCGCATTAATAATTTCCGGTTTCGAAACACCATAACCTACTCGGAGTCCAGCCAAACCATGAATCTTCGAGAATGTTCTTAGAATTAGGACATTTTTATTTTCTAATAAGAATTTAAAAGAATCAGGATATTCTTTAGCCGCAATGTAATCAAAATATGCCTCATCTATGACAACTAAGACATACTCAGGAACTTCATTAATAAACCGCTCTAACTCAATATTCCAAACACAAGTTCCTAATGGATTAATCGGATTATCGAGGTAGATAATTTTAGTCTGGGCGGTGATTGAATTGAGCATCCGGTCTAAATCGTGTCGATACTCTTTTAGAGGTATCTCTTGAATCGTACTGCCGATTACTTCGGTCCCAATCTTAGCCATTAGAAAAGAACCAGCACTACGCATTAATCGTTCATAGGGATTAAGAAAAGTCAGGCACGCAAAATAGATGAGTTCTACTGAACCATTGCCGATAATGATATTCTCAGGATTAACCGCATGTTTTTCCGCGATTTTTTCTTTAAGATAATAAGCATTGTCATCTGGATAGAGAAAAGTCTCATGTGCGTATTTAGAAATCGCATGTAACGCTTTGGGTGAAGTGCCTAAAGGATTTTCATTCGACGCTAATTTTATAATCTTGCCTTCTATCTTCAACTCCCGAGCTACCTCTTCAATTGGCTTGCCCGGTTTATAAGTTTTGATTACTTCGATGTTTGGTCTTGGTAAAATACTCATTATTTTCCTCCTGCTTTTTGGGCTTGTATTTCTCTCTTAATAAATAGAAACGCAACACCTCCCAAAAGGGCAAATATTAAATTGACTATTAAATAAAGAATGCTTATTGCAACAGCTTTATCCGGTTCAACTCCTAATGCGGTAAAGAACGACACGAAAAGATTTTCCCGTAAACCTAAACCGCCAATCGTAATCGGAATCATCGTTAAAACACCAATAACTGGGATATAGAGGAAGTAATATGAGACTGAAGTTGTGACTTTGATACCTACTGCACAGGTGAACCATACTAATGCTAACGTAACTTGAACAATGAATGACAAAAGAAAACAATAAAGGAGTTGAAGCTTGACTTTCCGATATTCTTTTACTTGTGCATAAGCTCGCTCAAATCTCGGTCCTAAGTTAAAAAACTTAATTCTTGCAAAAATCCAAGAAAAAATTAGATGCACCTTATCTGAAAAAAGTGCTAAGAGAATTATTAGTAAAATAATAAACCCGATAATATTAAATAATAAAAACTGATTTTTGCCCGGCTTAGTTAAGAAAAGGAAAAGTGATGCTAAACTCGCAAAAAAGAATAATCCGATAAAACCAATAAACCGATCCACAAACGTAGCGGCAAGTGGTGGTGTTGTGCTGCGCTGGCCAGTTACGTCATCTTTCTTTACTGTGTAAGCAACTCGCAAAACATCACCGCCAACTGTTGTCGGTAAGATATTATTAAAAAACCAGGACACAAAATACACTTTTAATAGATAACCAAATGAAAATTGCATTCCCCGCGCATCAAGTAAAATTTTCCATCGCAAGTTACAGATTAATAAAAATATTAAAAAAAGAACGATGCCCAGTCCGAAAAACGCTAAATTTACATCTTTTATTTTTGCGAAAGACGCCCTGATATCGATTTTTTGCAATAAATAGTAGCATAATCCCAGCGCGATTACGATTCGCGCAATATTAAATAATTTCTTTGTCACTTTTGACTTTTGATTTTTGTATTTTGAATTTCTTTCTCAATTCGCTCGATACGTTCGGAGATGTGGGCAACCGATTCGCCAATAAATCCGAATCCAAATATTACAATTCCTGATAAAATTAACAGTATCACTAAATATAATAATGGCCGAAAACCATGGTCAAAAATCCTAAGAATTATAGCTAATAAACCAACCAGCACACCTAAAAACATTGTGAAAAACCCTAAAATGCCCAAATAAAACATCGGCTTGCGCATAATTCGGATTTGAAATCCTATTGCTAACAAATCAAATAGACCAATGAATACCCGCAACGGACTCTGATATTTCGGTTCACCGGCATTTCTTGGATAAAGCTGAACCTTAAGTTCTCGAATTCGATAACCTTTATCTTGAGCTAAAGGAACTAAAAACCGATGCCAATCTTTTCTTAAAGACACTATCTCCCATAACAGTTCTTTTCGGAACGCTTTCATCGCATTAATATCATGAACTTTTAGACCAAAAATCTTTCGCGCTAAATTATTATAGATACTTGAAACAAATCGCTTGTCGTATTTCCCCTGTTTCCAACCAACGCACATATCCGCACCGTCTTCAAGTTCTCGAACAAATCGTGGTATATCTGATACGGAATATTGCAAGTCGGCATCAAAAATTAAAAGGTATTCACCGGTAGCCGCATTTGCGCCGGTTATAATTGCCTCGGTCTTACCAAGGTTTCGTTTGTGCTTGACGATCTTAAAAAGCTTATTTTTCTGTGCTATTGCTTGAGAAAACTCAAAAGTCTTGTCCGAACTGCCGTCATCAACAATAATCACCTCATATTCCGAAGACAATTCCTTAGCTAAGGATTCTGCTAATGGAAAAATATTTTCTTCCTCATTATATGCGGGAACGATAACCGAGCATTTCACCACCCAGAATTATAGCAAAAATTTATAAAATGTCAATACTTTTTAGGTAATTACATAACTATTTTACTACTATGTATAGTATTAAAATTAAATTATCAATCTACATATAGTAATTAAGGCTTTATGTGCTCGTTGAGCCAGTCAAAGTATGATTTTAAACCTTTGGTTATATTAAATGCGATAATTTCTGGAACTTCATAAGGATGGTTGTCTTTGATTGCTTTTTCTATATTTTTATATTTTTCTTTTGAAGTTTTGATAAAACATAGATATTCTTTACTAATCTCTGCCCTATTTTTCCATACATAATGGCTTTCAATCGGACCGGTAATTTGGCAGCATCCAGCAAGCGATTTTTCTATCAGTATCTTACTAATCTTTCTTGCAGTTTTCTTATCTGGTGTTGTTGTAATAACCATTAAATATTTCATAAAAGAAATATAACCTAAAATATTACAACGTCAATATAAAAATTAGGGCTAGCCCCGGACTAGGGGTGGGTTAGGTCAATCCTAACCCACCTCTGACCCATTGTTAGGACAAGTATATCCTAATATGCGACTATGCGACTTACTAGGTCGCTTAAGGGCTGGGTCTTAATGACTATGTTTAGTGGAGATATTTGGTTTAATTATCGGTTTGTTGAGTTGAGTCGGTTAATATCTGATAAGACCATTCGCAAATAACATATATCAATTATTATCAGATTTTTTATTGATAATTATATCAGGATTTAGGCTTGGTGACTGGCATCATTTTTGGTCAGAAAATATAATAAAAATTCCCTGTAACACGGAATACTCATGCAAGTTTAAATTACAAACTTTTTGTTGACAAATTTATTGTTCATCTGTATTCTTTAGCAAATATTAAGATGTTACGAAAAATGAATTTTAGAATATATCATAAGAAAAATGACAATCATCGGTCATGAGAATTAAACAACTAATTCTTAATGGATTTAAGTCATTTCCAGCAAAGACCGTAATCTCTTTTGACTCCACTATCAATGCAGTTGTCGGACCTAACGGTTGCGGTAAAACTAATGTTTTAGACGGACTACGTTGGGTGATGGGTGAAGCCAGTTTTACCCAGATGAGATGCGGTAAGACTGAGGATTTGATATTTGCCGGAAATAAATTCTATCCAGCAGTAAATTATGCAGAAGTCACATTGGTCTTAATGAATAATGAAGAACCGACCAGCACAACTCAAACGTTGTATAACTTAGGAACCGAAGTCGAAATCAAGCGCCGTTTCTTCCGTTCCGGCGATTCGGAATTTTTTATCAACCGCAAACCATGCAAGTTAAAAGATATTCAAGACCTGTTTACGAGTGGCGGGGGCTCGGGTCACGGTTATTCGATATTCGACTTGCCAACGATGCGGCAGATTATCAGCTCGAACTTGAAAGATTTATTTATTGAAGCGGCTGGGCTAGCTTTCTATCAAGAACGAAAAGAAGAGATTGAACGAAAACTAAAATTGACATCCGATGATTTAATTCGATTGAATGATATCATTGCGGAACGAAGTCGTATTACCCGAAGTTTAAAACGACAAGCTTATCGTTTAATGGCGTTCGAAAAAGTCAAATCCGAAGAGCGAAAATTACAAATTTCGCTTCTAAAATTCGATTACCAGAAAATTAGCTCAGATGAACAAATTGCTGCCGAGGAATTAGAAAAACTGCAGAACGAAGCAACTGGGTTAGAGCAAAAGATTGGTGATGCCGAACACCGCCGTACTGAACTAAGAAAACTATTACAGGAAAAAGAGGATATTCGGAGCGCTTTGCAAAAAGAAATCGATACGATAAAAGAACAAATCATCATCCGTGAAGAACGATTCAAAGCAAATCTTGATAAACAAAATTTTTTAAAAGCAGAGCAGTCGAAACTCCAGTCCGAGTTCGGCTTTGTCGAACAGCTCGATACGAGTAAGCAAAATCTTGACGAGAAACGCCAATATTTCAATCAAATTAAGTCATTATACTCAGCCAAAGAAGAGGAATTTGATGATCTAAGAAGGAAAAATAAAGAATTAGAAACAGCAATGTTTTCCGACCAGCTAGCTTTAGATGAACTGACAGAAAAAGATAAACAACTTTTCATTCGATACTCTCAACTTACTACGGAAATTTCTGGAATCGAAACTAAATTGGAAGATGACAAGCGATACCTTCAGACATTAAAAGGCTCGTTACTGGCATTGACTGCTGCAAAAAGTGAAAGCTTAGAACTGAAAGAGTTGGATAGTAAATATCGCAGTTCTTTACAATCAACACTAGGTAATAACTTTATCGGGTTCTTGAAAGAATTAATTGTGACGAAACCTGAGTATGATCTTGCATTGGAATCAGTACTGTTTGGCATTAATGATGCGATGGTTATTAATTCGACTCAGGAAATTTCATTAGATAACTTCCCAAAAGACCGACACTGGGTAGTGGTTTCGCAATCTTCAAAACATACCTCGCAAAAACTACCAAAAATTCCTAATGAGATCGGCAAGCCTTTTAGCAGTGTCGTGGAAATTAAGAAAGGTATACCGGAATACGTAAAATCGATTATTGATTCGTTTATTCTCTTTGAAGACTACTCGCAAATCCAAAACGCTTATCAAAAGTTATCGGAATATTCGTTTGTTTCAAAATCCGGCGTTGTCTTAACCAATTCAGGTCTATTAATAATTCCCAAAGAAACAACCTGTACTTCGAAATCCGGATTTGATGAAAAAATACAGGCGATAAGCAAAGAAATTGAACTGTTCGAATCGAAACGAAAAGAATTGGAAAAAAGTTTAAGCTCGCTGAAACAAGAGAAGCAAGAAAAGGAAAAAGAAAAAGCTGCCTTAGCTTCATTAGTCAAACAAAAACAGGAAGAACTTACTGGTAAACGAAAAACAAATAAAGATAATTTAGAACTTGCCAGCAATTTCTTATTTGACCTAAACAAACGCCGTGAAGAGGTCTCGCAACTCAAAGCGGAATTAGATTATATCTTATCCGAGATAAATCGAACTGAAAGCCGCCGAGATTCATTGTACTCCGACCGGAACCGATTGACTGAAAATGTATCGGAATTAGTTAACGACGAGAAAACATTGCAGTCAAATATTAATGACCTCCAAGCTAAGTTAAAGCAAAAACGTGAATCATTTGAGCAAACTGAAATTGGTATGTTGACTAAGGAATACGATGACTTGGAAACTAAGTTAAACGAATTTCGAGTAATCTTAGATATTCAGAAAAAAAATATCGCGGATAAACATTTTCAGAAATTCGAAATAACCAAAAATCGTGAACATATCGAGACTCAAGCTCGTGAAATGCTCTCGAATGGGTTAGAACTCTTAAAGTCAAGCGAAGAGGAAACAAAAAATATCGATGACCTTAAAAGAGAGTTAACATCAGCCCGGAAAAAAATCACGGCGATTGGTCTTATTAACCCATTAGCGAAAGACGAGTACGAAAGAGAAAAAACCGAACTCGATAAATTAACCAGTCAACGTAATGATGTTTTGACTGCCCAGAATAATCTCATTTTAGCTTTAAAAGAACTGGCAAAAAAAGCCGAAGAGATGTTTTTAGAGACTTATAAACAAGTTCAAGTAAGTTTCCGTCGCATCTTCAAAGAAATTTTCATAGAGGGCGAAGCGGATTTAATTTTAGAAACACCGACGAACCCCCTGGCATCGGATATTAAAATTATTGCTCAACCGAAGGGAAAGATGCCTCGACGCTTAGACCAGCTCTCCGACGGCGAAAAAGCGCTTTTGGCACTCTCCCTTTTATTTGCATTTTATGATATAAAACCAGCTCCGTTTGTCTTTATGGATGAGGTAGATGCACCGTTAGACGACGCTAATGTCAAACGATTCAGCCAGTTTTTAAAACGAATCACTGACACAACACAAGTCATAATAATTACTCACAATAAACTCACTATCGAAGCAGCCGCAGTTGTTATTGGTGTCACAACCGAGGAACCAGGCATATCAAAAATTGTCTCGGTTCGATTCAAAGACCTGCCCGTTTTTGCTAAACAATAAACACATCCAGCTTATATAAACGATGGCATTCTTCAAACGATTAACTCAAGCTTTACAAAAGACACGTGCGATTTTTGGTGGTGCTATAAGCGCAAAAAGTATCGAAGAACTGGAAGAAGTATTATTGCAAGCTGATATCGGAGTCAAAAGTACTGAATATATCCTGGAACGAATAAAAAAATCAAACAATACTGAACAAAATTATAAAGAAGCTTTAATACATATTCTAACTGAAATTCTACAGACAAATCCATATTCATTACCGCAGGATAGGATTCCACAGGTAATAATGGTTGTCGGTATTCCCGGTTCAGGCAAGACAACCACAATCGCAAAATTAGCTAATTTGTTTGCTACCCAAAGTAAGAAAGTATTAATTTCCGCATCTGACACTTATCGAGCTGCTGCTGCAACACAGTTAGGAATCTGGGCAGAACGGATTGGCGTTGAGATCGTCTATTCTGAAAAAGGGCAGGATGCGGGAGCAGTAGCGTTCGATGCAATACAAAAAGGGCAATCCGGTAATTTTGATGTAATCCTCATTGATACGGCTGGGCGATTACACACCAGAAAAGACTTGATGGAAGAAGCCAAAAAGATAAAACGGGTCTGTCAGAAATTCAGGACCGACGCCCCAGATGAAATCTGGCTCATCTTAGATGCAACGGTCGGACAGAATGGTATCGAACAAGCTAAAACTTTTAATCAGGAGTTAAAACTTAGCGGTCTGATTGTTACAAAGTTAGATGGCACTGCCAAAGGGGGAGTAATAATTCCAATTGTGATGGAACTCAAACTGCCGATAAGATTTTTAGGCATTGGTGAGAATGCTGAGGACCTGCAGGAGTTCAAAGTAGAAGAATACATACAAGCATTAATCGCATAGCATAAAATGATTCTTATATCTGCTTGTTTGTTAGGAATTCGTTGTCGCTACGACGGGAAAATTCTAAATCTAAAAGGCAAAAATCAGAAACTTATCCAAGAGTTGTTAAAAACGGAAATTGTAATCCCGATTTGTCCAGAACAACTTGGTGGACTACCGACACCCCGACCTCCTGCAAAAATAAAAAATGGTAAAGTAATCAATCAAAACGGCGTTGATGTCACAAAATATTACCATCAAGGCGCGCAAGAAACACTAAAAATTGCTAAACTTCTGAATATAACCGCGGTCTATCATAAGAAAAAGAGCCCGTCTTGTGGTAAATCTGGCATAACAACGCAATATCTAAATAAAGCAAAAATAAAACTATATTTTGTTTAATACAATCCAAGTTTTGTTAAAATCAGCTTTGTCTGAATATTAACTCAGCGCGCCGTCGGCATAGCCTTTGGCAGCACACAATCAGCCAAATTTTCCCTTGACAAATCACAATTCTTACATTATAATGATATAGTTAAGTCAGATGTAATTAAGTTATCAAATAATTCTGTCCCAGAAAAATTAAATATATCATTTAGGACCCATTCATTTAAATCGTGTTGAATTGTAAAAAATTCGGCAGATGAATTTTATTGATAGAGATGAAACATAACGAGGAGAATAAATGATAAATTCAAAAGCCTTCATATTAGTGTTGGCTATTAGCTACTCGATAATAACTTTATGTTACGCTAATACAACCTTTTTTTCCGAGAACTTTAATGGCAGTTGGTCAACCTCGACCCCCCCGTCAAATTGGGTAATATTCTACGAACCCCCAGAAGGAAATGAAGATTGGCATCGTGATTCCTCAACTGTCTGGTTTGATAATCATTCTGGTTATGCAACAATTAGCAGTTATAAAGATGAGAAAACTATCATAACTGATTCACTCATTTCTCCGATTATCAATTGTTACCGTTATCGTAATATTGTCCTACATTGCTCAACTTATTTTCAACATGGTCAAACTCAAGAATCCTACACGGCGAAAATTCTCGGTTCAATTGACGGTGGTGTAACCTATCCGTATACGATCCGAAACTACTGGGGATGGGATATTAATCCACAGTTAGAAACAATTCCTTTAGATTGGGCACAAGAAAAAGAAAGTGTTCGCATCGCCTATGTATTTTCTGGTGACATTAATAATATTCAGTTCTGGTGTCTCGATAATATCTCTTTAACCGGAAAATATATTTTTGACTTTGACGCTAGTTGTTTTGAAATAGTAAATCCGATCTCTGTCCAACCGCCGGGCGTTTGTATGGTAAGCGTGCGGCTTGCGAATTATGGAAAAGCAGACTTAATTAATGTTCCAGTAGCCTGTTCTATTACAACTTGGAATGGCATACCCGAATATTTCTCCTGCGCAACGATTGATACATTACATCGTAACGATACCATTGATTTTACTTTATCACCATGGTCAATTCCAGGAATTCCTTATTTTTATCGCACCAAAGCTTGGTGTAGTTTCGACGGCGATGAGGATTTAACCAACGATACAACTATTAAAAGTTTTACAGTTAGCTGGGTCCAAAATCTTAGATACTGTAATGACTATCCAGTAGGCGGTCAAAATTTCCCGCTCGGAGAACAGGGTTGGGGTGTCAAATTTACTCCTGGTTTTTATCCTTCCAAGATAAGTTATGTAGAATATTTTTTAGGAAATCTCAGCGGCAGAGGGCGATTCAAAGTCAGAATTGTTGATGACGATGGCCATGATGGTGCACCCGGCACAACCTTATATGAAAGTCCTTATATCTTAGCGGACCACGAAACGTGGAATCCGGTATTTCTATCCGCATTAGATTTAACTATTAATGAAGGTTCTGTGTGGATATTTTATATTCAGGTTGATGATGTCCCCGATGCCCCTACATTATACTATGATGAAGAGCTTAACCCATTTGCTCAGTATTATAAGTACTATAACAATACCTATATTTATGATACTCCGTTAGGTGACTGGCTCGTAAATTTGGTTTTAGAATATTCTCCCCACACTATCTTAGATAATGATTTACGCACCGTCTGTATCCAAGAGCCACCGGATGAATTTGTCCGCCGTCCTTACAATTACTCTTTAGATATCAAAGCACGCGTTGAAAATATCGGCCGTTTTGACCAGTCAAATTTTTCGGTTAGTTGCACAGTAAAATCTTACTATGGCGGCTGGGTCCGTTATACCGACGTTGAAACAGTGCCCTATCTTGCCGCTGGACATGGAACAATGGTCGAATTTAACCCGTCATTCAATGTTCAATACAACGAACCAAGACAGGTTATTGTAGCCACTCACATGCAAGCTGACGAAAACCGTTCTAACGACAGGGATGTAAAGTACTTTACCAATACAATCGGGAAATTTACTGGTCGCGATGGCCTTTACGGTTACGCTTGGTATGATTCTGATTCCACCGATGGACCCGGATATAGCTGGATCGATACTAATAGCGCATATTTAGCTACCGATATTGGCGATGATTCCCTTATTGCTCTACCGCCACTACCATTTCAATTTCAATATTACGAAAGTTCTTATAATCGAGTTTACGTTTCAACCAATGGTTTTTTAACTTTTGAGAATTCATCGTCCGCCACACCTACTAATACATCACTACCTTCAATGCAGGAACCTAATTGCGCATTATACATATTCTGGGATGACCTGATTTTACCACCCGACCGTTCAGGTAGAATATATTATAACGTAATTGGACAAGCTCCCAGTCGAAGATACGTTGTTACATGGCTCAATGTTGCTCGTAAGAATACTGATTTCTCACAGCGGTTGAACTTCCAAATTATTCTTGATGAGGATGGTAAAATATTATTCCAATACAAAGATGTAAATTGTGGTGCCCAGTGGGCAGATAAAGGTAAATCAGCTACCATTGGTATTGAAAACATTGATGGCAGCGGCGGTTTAACTTATTTATTCGGTTCGGAAACCCAAATTATAAATTGGTACGAAAACAAATTAAGTCCAATCCGTACGATTAAATTTTATCGCCAAATACGGGATGTCGCTCCGATATCAATTATGAGTCCAACCGATTCGATTGTCCCCGGTCCGATAACCCCTCAAGTTTACGTCAAGAATTTAGGTACCGAAGTTGAAGAAACATTAAAGGTCTTTCTCTCGATTCCTCCTTATTATGATACGTTTAAAATCATCCCAAGAATAACACCTGGTGAAGTAAGATTATTACAATTTCCAGACTGGGACGCTTATCTTGGTGAATATTTTGTAACCTGTTCCACCAATTCAAGATATGACCAAAATGCTCAAAATAATCAAATTCAGGATTCGGTCTCAGTCCTAACCTGGGTTTTAAAACCGCCGATACCAGAAGGTCCTTATTTACAACGAGTCAAAAATGGCGCGCTTGCCTATGCTCCTGATTATAATAAAATATTTGCCTTAAAAGGTGGCAATTGTTTTGAGTTCTGGTGTTATGACATTGCAACCAATACCTGGGAATCTCTTCCGAGAATGCCTCAATTACCATCTAACAAACGCCCTAAAGCTGGTTGTGCACTCACTTATGGCAATGGTAAAATCTACGCATTAAAAGGTGGTAATGCTGCCGATTTCTATTCTTATAATATTGTAAACAGAACCTGGGATTCTCTTAAATCAATTCAATCAACCATTACCACTAAAAAACCAAAAGACGGTGCCGCACTTGCATTTAATAACTATAATGGATTAGTCTATGCAACTATTGGAAACAATACCAATGCTCTGCTATCGTATAACCCTTTGACTAATACCTGGCAAACTGTCTCAACCGTTTCAAAGGACTGGGATAACAAACTAATTAAAGATGGCGGTTCGATGACTTACTATAACGGATATCTGTATATTTTTAAAGGCAACGGCAGTAAAGAGCTATGGCGTTACAATGTCATTTCAGACCAGTGGTTACCACGTTGCACGATACCATCAGCGCGCCCCATAAAAAGTGGTGGGGCTTCGGCCTGTCAGAATAGTTCTGGTGTAATATATTTCTTTACTGGCGGCGGCAAGCAATCACTCTTTACCTACAATACTTTCACCGGTTCATTTGATACCGTCACACCAATACCATTACATACTAATCGAAAGAAAGTTAAGAAAGGCGCTGCTTTGGTTGCATCGTCGGTTGAGTTACTCTATGCTTTTAAAAGTGGCAACATAAGTGAGTTTTGGGCATATGCTTATTGGGGTGAGGCTGGTAAAGCACAATCAACAAATAATAATGACAAAGCAACCTTGAATGATGCTGACGCAGTAGAAATTTCATACACTTTACAATCAATCTCAGCCACCAATCCTTTCTCAATAACATATACATTAAAAGGACAAACTAAAGTCGAATTAAGCGTCTATTCGTTAACCGGTCAGTTGGTAAATACCCTGTGTCAACAAGAACAAACTCCCGGCACATATAATGTAGCGTGGGATGGCGTTGGAAATGATGGCAAAAAAGTAAGTGGCATCTATTTCATCAAAGGTTATATCGGTAAGCAGCAATTCACTAAAAAAATAATTAGACTCTAATCTTCACAATTCACTCGAAAGTTTTGGTTTAAGATAGCCCTTTTTAAATTTTAATTTGTTATTTTAAATTTTAAACAATACAGTCTTTTTGACAAGATTGACAGGATTTTTTCTCTGTGTCTCACTGCTGCTAGGTATTCTTTTAATCAGTCTAATCGGCCAAATCCGTCTTTATTCGCTTCGAAGCATTTTTATCATCTCGTGTATTCGAGTCGGCATCTCAGAAGTATTATACAAAGGGTCAATTGATATAACTTTTTCCATATAATCCAATGTCGCAATATATCCAGTTTTGTCTCCTTCCGAATATTGATAATTGATGAGTGAAGAAAATGCAGATAGATAATTTCTTGCCATGTTCTGGCTTACATCATCTAAATAAACTCTTTTACTAACAAATCCTCGAAACTGAAAACGATTAAATATATTCTCTTTCATAACATCAATATTAACCGGATACGAATCGGTTGGAACAACACGATTAGCCAAACCCTCTAACCGAAAATAAGGCTGAAGCCAAGGAATATTTGCTTGATCAACTGTCGTAGCAAAATAAATTGGTCTTTGCCACTTATTAGTTTTAAGGATATTTAAAATAATTTGGTCTTTAACAGGTAAAAACGAATCCCTTATTGTTGGCGTAACCCTTATATAGAATAAATCGGGCAAGGCTGCATCTTTAGGCAAGCCAAAATCAGCATTTTTAGGTATTGGAATAACTATTGTTGTATCTTGCCATTTTATGACTCTTAAGTTATTTAGTTCTTCTTTGGAAAGCGTTATAGGAAACTTTGAGTCACGGATAAGAATTTGCTTTACAAACCACTCCGAATTTAAAATAGGAATATTGAGCACACTAACATCTTTCCTAAAATTTTCCGTATATTGTAAGCACCATAATGGAAATGTATCGTTATCGCCATTTGTCAAGATGATTGAATTTTCGGGAAGTCCGACCAACGTGTTTCGTGCAAAATCTTCTGCAAAGTAATTACGCGAAGCATCCATCATATAATAATTGCTTATAAAACATCTCACTGGTAAAGATACCGAAATAAGGGCGACCACAATAAGTGCAATTGGTCTTAGAATCCGAATTAATTTCTTAGAAAGATAGATTAAAGTAGCAATACCATAACAGACCCAGAAAGCGAAAAAAATAAATGATGGGATGTAATGTCGATCCATTGAACGAAAATAATCGGCGGATGTATTAAAATAGATTACCGCGCCTATGCTAGCAAGCAAGAAGAAAAACAAGAACCCTAAAGCTTTTTTCCAATTGATATAAAAATGCCTGATAATACCAATAATTCCAAATATAATCGGTAAAAAAGCAAAATTAGATATAAACATTTTAAGATAATCCATAACCTGAATCTTGAAAAATGGTGCTTTACGAGGTAAAAGATTAATCAGCCATCCGCCACCAAACTGCTTCAGCGTAACATAATCCCAGAATCGAGTAAAAGAATTAGGATTGTAAATGTTGAAGAATGGATTTCTTAATGCCATTGGAATAAAAAGTAACTGGAATGAAAAACCAGCCCCAAAACCTAGAATTAAAGCAAGCCATGTCTTATATGATTTATATGCCTCTACTTTTCTTAACCCAATCCATAAAAATGCACCCGGCAATAGCAAAATATTTGTCCGGTGCACGCTAAAATCCAAACCGAATAAAAGAAAGATTAAGAAAATCCATCCCAACGCTGGTTTTTCTTCAGCACGTTTCCACCATGCTAAAAGTGCTAAAATAATAAAAGTTGTAAATAAAGCAGTTAAACAATAAGGTGTAAAATGGCGCGCATAATCCCATAAGGTTTTGCTTAAGGCAAAAGTGAGTCCACCAATTATCACCGCAAATAACGTTGCGATATTTGAGATTCGATCGTCCCTGATCATCTTTAGTGCAATGTATGATAGGAGTGTTACTGTTATAGAAGTTATGATTGCGGTTAATATGTTTAGTCTAAAAGCGATTGAGTGTGCAAACGGGATTTTTGATACGACCCAGCCGATAAGAGTTAAGATTAATGAGCCAGGGGGTGGCGCAATGCCCAGGGTCGCTGCGGCTAAAGAATATCTTGAACTATCCCACCAGGTAAATGTTCTGAAAGCGGTCAGATAATAAATAATAAATGAAAGACCACCAACTAATGTTATTAAGACCCACTGATAATTAGATTTGATATGTTTGTTCATTTTTACTCCTTATATGCTTAAACATTATATCTAACATAGACATATGCGTTTCAATATAACAGGCATATATAGAAATGTCAATATTATTCTCTGCTTGACTTTTATTGGTTTGTGGTTAATCTGTATTAATGATTTATATTTACGAGGATGAACTTTATAAAAATTTCCTACCATGTGTGTATTTACGACCTGTATTTGCGCTGTATTGCGGTCATCTTTCCCTTTACGAAAAAATAAAACAACTTTATCCAGCTGAAAATTTTGAACTTTTAGTCCGTCCTCTGCTTGCTTCATTTATAAAAGAAACTTATCCAAATATTGCGGTTAATGACATAATTAAGAACGATACAATCTCACTGTTTTTATCGGCACGAACTATCTTAAGAGAACCAATAGAAATCTCAGGAGAAGAAGAAATCTTTGTAACAGAAAATAACGACCTGGTAGGCTTCCGAACACAAAATTCAAGAATCAAACAAATTCCAATAAATACAAAGGCTATTCTCAATTGGAGACTTCCTAAGAAACAAGTAAAAACAATTAGTATAAAATATCTTTGGGAGTTAATCGAGTTAAATCATCTGGAACTTATTAATGATTTTTCTAAACCGGCAATTCACGGTAAATTCAGTCCCCATGCTTTTATCATCGGTGATATTTCAAACCTCTATTTAGGGGTCGATGCCGAGATTGAAGCCGGTGCAATAATTGATTTACGCTCAGGACCAATCTATATCGATGCCAACGCTAAGATTCTTGCTCTTTCCAAGATTAGTGGACCTGCCTATATCGGCAAGAATACGATTCTTGACCAGGCGAAAATCAGCGGCGGAACGACGATCGGTAAAAATTGTCGAGTATCTGGAGAGATTGAGTCATCAATTTTTCATGGATTTGTGAACAAACACCATTATGGATTTATCGGTCATTCCTATATTGGTGAATGGGTCAATTTAGGCGCTGGGACAACTAATTCTGATTTAAAAAATAACTATTCAACTGTTAAAGTTAAACTAGGCAATAAAGAAATTGATACAAAACAGATGAAAGTTGGTTGTTTTATCGGCGACCATGCTAAGACTGCTATTGGAACAATGATTCCAACCGGTGCGGTGATTGGTATATTTGCCAACGTCTTTGAACCAAGAGCAAATCTAAAATCAATTTCTAATTTTTATTGGACAAAAGGGACACGCTGGCTAATAGAAAAAGCAATTACGACTGCCAGAGTTGTAATGTCGCGCAGAAATGTCGCATTAACTAAAACTCAAGAAGCATTAATAAGTAAAATTTATAAAACTAAATAAATGGCGAAAGTTCTTTTTCCATTCACTGCTTTTGTTAGCCAAGAGGATTTAAAACTCGCACTTCTCTTAAATGTAATTAATCCCAGGATTGGTGGCTTACTAATAAGAGGAGCAAAGGGGACCGGAAAAAGTTCATTTGTCTATTCTTTACCAGATGTTTTACCAGAAATTAAAGTTGTTAAAGACTGTCCATTTAACTGTAATCCTAATGACCCGACTAATTTATGTTCTGATTGCCGAACCAAGAGCAATTTAACACAGGAAAAACGACCAATGAAAGTAATCATACTTCCTTTGGGAACAACCGAAGACCGTTTAATCGGCTCGATGAATATTGAACAAATTATGACTAAAGGTATCCAGACATTGCAACCAGGGGTACTCGCGATAGCAAATCAGAATATTCTTTACATTGATGAGATTAATCTTTTGCCCGACCATATAACCGACGATATTTTAGACGCTGCCGCATCCGGTTGGAATACGATTGAACGGGAAAATATTTCAGTAACCCATCCGGCACGGTTTATTTTAATCGGCAGTATGAATCCAGAAGAAGGGGAACTCAGACCGCAAATCTTAGACCGCTTGGCTTTATCAGTTGAAATGGTGACGATTAAAGATGAGAGCGAACGAACTCAAGTTATAAAAAGAAATTTACTGTTTGAAAATGACCCGGTGGGATTCAATCAGATGTTTGCATCAGAACAGCAGGCTTTAAAAACAAAAATCATTGAAGCCAAATCGCTATTACCAAAAGTAACAATTTCCGAAGCATTATTAAATGCGATTGCCGCAGGTTGTGCTAAGTTGGAAGTTGATGGAATGCGACCCGATGTGATTATCACTAAAACCGCATTGACCATCGCTGCCTATGAAGGAAGGACTGAAGTTTCCGAACAAGATATTCTGAAAGCTTCTTATTTTGTTTTAAGTCATCGAACCAGAAAAGGTGGTTTTCAATCACCTGCGACCAAAGATGAAGTTGAGAATACTTTTAGACAAACTTTAGCAAAATATCGGGGTAAAGAAGGAGAAACTTTCAAAATCTCCGAACCGCAAGATAAAAAAAAATAGTTTTTTATCTTAAGAAATCCAAAAAACAAAAACTTTATAAAAAGATGAAAACTTTAATAATAGAATCACCATTGGTTGATGCGCAGAAAATTTTTAATGCCTTTAGAAATTTTATCACCGGTTTTAATCTCGAATCTTCGTTCAAAACAACAAAAGTCAAAACTTATTTAGGACGGCATCAGCATACTCAGTTTTCAACTGACCGCGGTAGAAGATTAAACGCTATCCCCTATGAAACTGGTTATTCACGTTTTGCAATCGTTCCCAGTATTAAATCCGCTCTAATGAGCGGTCATTATAATTTACAAGAACGAAAATTAACACTCGATAAAGACGATTTAAAAATGTGGCGGATGGGCGCCAAAGTATCAATGACGCTCGTATTAATTATTGATGCCAGTGCTTCAACCCGTCACTTTCTGCAAATAATCGCTCATACATTAGGTCTCTTATATCGGGATGCTTATCGTAAAAAAGACAAGCTTGGTTTAGTAGTATTTAAAGAAAACAAAGCACAGATATTAATTCATCCCACCCGAAATTATCAACTTGTGTTTGGTAATTTGGTAAGAATCGAGCCTTCTGGTTGGACACCGCTTGCTTCTGGTTTAGAAAAGGCATTCTTTTCATTAAAAGAAGAACGCCGTAAAGAAAGAGAAATGTTACCCTGCGCAGTCTTGGTGAGCGACTGTTATCCTGAACCCTTAACCCATAAATATAAAAATATCTTTGAAGAACCGGCATATCAGGAAGTCATAAAAGTCGCTAATCTATACAAGCGGGAAAAAATACCGATTGTCGTAATCAACCCCTATCATGATTTAAGTGATGACAGTAGCAACCACGGCACAAAACTTGGATTAATGATTGCTAAAATATCTGACGGTCGCTATTTTGGTGTTCCGAAAGAGGAAGCTGACCAATTCAGCCGTGGAAATATCTCTCAGGGATTAATAAAAAAATATGCCAAAAAAATCGGCGGTCTGTTCGACGAAGTCAAAATAGACAGCTTTCAGACCTATAAAATTGCTGGACTCTCGCAAGAAGACCAAACCAAACATCGGGTCACCTAAGATAAATTTAGAGCACTAATAGCACAAATAAACTAATATCACGAATAAGATTTCAAGTTTATAAACACATACTTTAACATGCTTTTTGCTTGATTATCAGCATATCATCTTACCCATCTTTTATCAATAATAATAGCACTCACAGACGCCTTGGCTTTTATCTTTTATATCACAACCTATTTTATATTTACTCTTTTTGATCGATTATTATAATTAATATTAATACACAATTTAGACAAATAATCCTATCCTGTACGCGACCTACTATGCACATATAGGGTATAGGGTAAACTTGCCCTAACAAAAGGTCAGTAAGGATTGACCTAACCCACCCCTAAACCCAGGGCACGCCCCTTTGTTACGGTTCATTACAATTTTATCTTGACAAAAGATTCTTTTTCAGCATACTCTAAATCGTGACGATAGACGAGTTCCAAAAACTCATCGAACAGCTCTATTATTCCAAAGATAAAAAACGTGGTATTGAAAGTACTTTTATGTGGTTTGTCGAAGAAGTCGGCGAATTAGGAAGAGCGATAAGAAAAGCAAGAGGCAAGAAGCACAAAGAACTTGAAGAGGAATTTGCTGATTGTTTTGCCTGGCTTATAACATTAGCGAGTTTAACTGATGTAAAATTAGAAAAGGCAATTAATAAATATAAAAGTGGCTGTCCGAAATGCCATAAGAAAATTTGCATTTGTAATGAAGTAAGGAGGATGTAGATGCAAATATTTATAATGTTGTTAATCTTAACAACGCAAACTGGACCATCCACTAATATCAAAGCGTTCGATACGCCAAATGATGGTGGTCAAAGTATCACAATTACCTGGACACCGATTGAAGACATCAGCGGGTATCAAATATTCCGAGCTGAAAAAGGACGACCGGACTCTTGCATCACAACTGTATCACCATTCGAAAAACAGTTTACCGATGGAAATGTGTCAAACGGAAAAGAATACGCTTATAAAATCGTCGCTTTTACACTAATCGGTAACGATACCTTACGCGCATCATCTGAAGTTTCAAATTATGCGAGAAGCTCACCTCAATGGTTTAACACTAATCGAATTAATGTCTTAATCGGTATTATAATTTTTTTCAGCTTAATTCTTTACTACGTAAACCATGCACGAAAAGGAAAACAGCTTTTTATCCGTCGAATTGCCGGACTGGATGCAGTAGAAGAAGCGGTCGGTCGTGCCACCGAAATGGGTAAACCGATACTCTATGTACCAGGACTATCCACCGTAAGTGATATTGCTACGATCGCGGCAATTAATATCTTGGGGGAAGTAGCTAAGAAAACCGCTCAGTATGCAACAACTCTTCTTGTACCAAACCGCGACCCGATTGTTTACACTGTTGTCCGAGAAGTTGTTAAAGAAGCCTACACAAGCGTTGGTCGTCCGGATGTCTATAGACCGGATAACATCTTTTTTATTACGGATAGTCAATTTGCGTATGCGGCAGCGGTTGATGGTATTATGGTTAGAGAAAAACCAGCTACCAATTTCTTTTTGGGGATGTTCTGGGCAGAATCATTAATTTTAGCTGAAACCGGTGCCGCGACTGGTGCAATTCAGATTGCTGGCACAGATTCTATTTACCAATTACCATTCTTTATTACTGCCTGTGACTACACTCTAATTGGTGAAGAACTTTATGCTGCTTCTGCTTACCTCTCCCGCGAACCAAAACTCTTAGGCTCATTGGTCGGACAGGATTACGGCAAGGTTGTAATCGTCGTATTGGTGGTAATTGCCAGTGCTTTTTTGTTGCTGAGTGCAAAGTATCCAATATTAAATATTTTAAGATTTCTCAACGTAGGATAATGGAGGAATAATGCAGAGAACAATTCCTTTGGCATTATGTTTATTGTTTGGCATTTTTATGATAATACAATTTTTTGTTCCCCATCCGATTTCTAATACTGCTTATGAAATCGTCTTGAAATGGATAAGGCTTATTACTGTATTTGCACTGGTTTTAGGCGTAGGAAGTTTGGTTCTTCATCATAGTAATAAAATCTCACGGAAAGTTAAAGGGTGGCCATTTTCTATAGTAACGCTCATTAGCGCAGTGATTACCGCTCTAGTTGGTCTGCTGGGTATAAATATTCTCGCTATTAATGGTCATTCAACACTGGTATTCTTCCATGGTATCGGTAGAACATCGCTACTTCAGGTTTTATTCCAAAATTTCTTTATCCCAGTCAATTCAACAATGTTCGCACTGTTGGCTTTTTATATGGCATCGGCTGCTTATCGCGCATTCCGTGCCCGGACCAAAGAAGCAACTTTGCTTTTAATTGCTGCCTCCTTTGTTATGCTGGGGATGGTACCGATCGGTTCATCCATTTCACCCCGTTTACCAGAATTTGCTGAATGGATTCTCTCGGTTCCAAATCTTGCCGCAAAAAGAGGAATTATTTTTGGTGTTGCTTTAGGTTCGATTGCTACTTCTCTTAAAATTATTTTGGGTATCGAACGCGGCTGGCTTGGTGGCGGGAGGTAACAGTGAAATTTTTTCAAGCTCTCGCAAAAATCGACCGTAAGATAATTTTTATTGTTTTAGCTATTGTAATCGTAATTCCTCTATTAAAACCGATTGGACTTATTGGTCGTGCCTCCAGTCATGCGGTTGACGTATTTAATGCAGTTGATGCAATTCCACCAGGTAAACCTTTGATGATTTCTATTGATTTTGACCCCGGTTCAATGCCTGAGTTATATCCAATGCTTACATCAATCCTTCGGCATGCTTTTGCCAAAGATGTAAAAGTTATCGTGCTTGGTTTATGGCTTACTGGAATGGGATTAGGTGAACAGGCATTAACTACTATCTCCCAGGAATACAACAAAGTTTATGGTCAGGACTACGTATTCTTAGGTTGGCGTTCTGGTGTTTTACCAGTTATATTAGGAATGGGTGAAGATATTAAAAAAGCTTTCCCAACCGATTACTACGGTAGGTCTCTGGATTCGTTAACAATGATGAATGGCATTAAAAATTATCGTGATATCCCTTTCTTTATAACCTTATCTGCGGGTGACCCTGGTATGAATACCTGGATTGCCTATGCCCAAGCACGTTACGGGCTTAAAATGGGTGCTGGCACAACTGCGGTCTCTGCTGCCGACGCCTACCCATATTTACAGACCGGTCAGTTAACTGGATTATTAGGTGGGATGAAAGGTGCATCCGAGTACGAGTTTCTCGTTGGTGAAAAAGGGTACACGAAAGCATTTCGTCCCGCGTCTCAGGCTATGGATTCACAATCTTTGGCACATTTATTATTACTTATCTTAATTATATTAGGAAATATCGGGTATTTCTTTACTCGTAAAGCAGCACCCAAGGGGGTAAAATGAACCTGGCACACAGTTTATGGATTTGGGTCGGCGCTTTTCTAACATTTTGTATTTTCTCGTTTTTGTATCGAGATAATCCATTCTATAAATTTGCTGAGCATCTTTTTGTGGGCGTTTCAGTCGGTTACTCAATCTCCATTTCATATCACAACGTCCTTTATCCCGATTTAATTGTTCCGCTATTCCGACATGGCCAATTATTAAACATTATACCTTTTGCTTTTGGTTTATGCTATTTTGCTCGTTTTATACCAAAAACCGCCTGGCTTGTCCGATTACCAATGGGGCTTGTCTTAGGATTCGGCGCGGGTGCTGCAATTCCTGCGGTATTGCAAGCTAATATTATTCGACAGATTCAAGGTGCAGTATTAACACCTGATATTTTTAGGCGTTGGGATGTATTTTTATGGGCACTCATCTCATTTATTGGTGTCATTTGCACGGTAATTTATTTCTTCTTTTCTAAAGAACGTACAAAAGCAACCCATCTTGCTGCAGAAACAGGTATAATCTTTTTGATGATTGGGTTTGGCGCATCGTTCGGCTATACTGTAATGGCACGTATCTCACTTCTTATCGGCCGCTTCCAATTTTTATTAAGAGATTTGCTGGGAATAATAAGATAAAGAAGAGGCAAGGTGCAAGAGGTCAGACGTAAAATAATTGCTTGCTTCTTGCTTCTCACTTCTTGCTTCTTGTTTGCCGCTCCTTTAGACAATATTCCAACCAATTCTTGGATTTATGATGCGATTGATTATTTAAAAACTGCAGGGAATATAAAATCAATCCCTCCGACCAGTAAACCTTGGACGCGACAAGAAGTAGTTGAATTACTAAAAGAATCAGGCATCAATAAAACCTATGCTAATTCACAAGCCGGTTTCTATATAGCACAATTATTGAGTCAATTCTCGGATGATTTACTAATGGATTTAGATATACCAAAACCGAATCCTGTTTATAGATTAAATTACGGTGAGGGTGATATCTTATTTGATTACTTTGTTCGTCTTGACCATAATAATATCCAAAATACTTTTTCTCCGAATGGTCATTGGTTATTTCCGGATAACCAGACCGGTTCACTCGGCGCGATTTTTAATTTAGACCAAAGTTCAAAAATCAGTTTTTATAATCTCTTTGATCTTGCTTTTCGTCGTAAGAATTCCCCTGATACAACTGATGTCGCAGGCATTCATTTCCCAGGAACGCGGGATAAATCATATAGCAATCATGTAACTATGGACTGTAAACAAGCATATATTACTTGTCCGTTCTACTTCTTAACTTTACAGGTTGGCCGAGATTATTTATATTTTGGTTCCGGTTATCGAAGTTCGGTTTTACTATCTGATATCGCGCCTTCAATGGACCAGATGCAACTTCGTGCGGAAAAGAAGAATTATAAAGCTTTATGGTTCTGCGCTGCTTTGTCACCTTATAATTATTTTCATCGTTTCCTTTCCGGACAAAGGTTAGAAGTCAGTATTGGAAATAACCTGCGCTTGGGAGGTTCTATGCTTGTTATTTATTCTTATGACTCATCACAGACACGGGGATTTTTTGGTTATCTTAATCCGATTATACCAATATATGCAGAAGTATCTAATACCGGTCATGACGATAATATTCTATTTGGTTTTGATTTTAGTTTTTACTTGAAATCGGTAAAATTCTACGGTCAATTAATGCTCGACAATTACGAATTTAATTCAAGACCAAACCGACCACCCAACGCCTATGGTTTAACTTTTGGAACCTATGTGCCAATTAATCAGTTTGCTCTGCGAAGCGAATATTCTAAGATTACCCGATATACATATTATCATCGAATATACCATATCGCCTATACGCAGTACTCAGTTCCACTAGGTCATGCATTGGGTCCTGATGCGGATGAAATATTTTGTCGATTCGAGTACTATCCAATAAATACTTTATGCGTGAGCTTAGTAGGGACTATGACAAGACGTGGTGATGGTAATCGAGGCGATTTAGATAACAAGACCTGGGATGCCGACGAACAACCGATAAGGGAATTCCCTTCTGGCACAATCGAAACATCAACATTAATTGGACCGGAAATTTATTTCCAACCTCTTCACGATGTTAGAATCTTAGGTGGAATTTATTGCAATAATGATAAAGAAATTGAGAGTTTTGTTAGATTAGAATATCGATATTAAGAAGCGCTAAATTTAGGAAGGAATCAAATGAAGATACACGAATATCAAGCAAAAGAAATCTTTAGAAAATACAATATTCCAACCTCAAAAGAAAAAGTTGCGTTCTCATTAGAAGAAACAAAATCAATAATGCAGGAATTGCGCTATCCGGTTGTCGTTAAGGCACAGGTGTTAGTTGGCGGACGCGGTAAAGCCGGTGGCGTAAAATTAGTTAAAAATGACCAAGAACTTGAATCCGCAGTCAAAGCTATTATCGGTATGCATATCAAAGGACTGATTGTTCAAAAGGTATTAATTGCTGAAGCGGTAAAAATTGAAAGTGAGTATTATGTTGGTATTACAATTGACCGAGAAAGGCGAAGTGCTGTATTGATTGCATCTGCTTCGGGCGGCATGGATATTGAAGAAGTCGCTCAAAAAACACCTGAAAAAATACTATCGGTCGGAATTCCTCCCCTGCTTGGACTAAAATCATTCCAAGCTCGCAATATTGGATACCAGCTCTTTAGCGATACGAACTTAGTAAATAGCTTTATTATATTTGCAGCTAATTTAACACGCATCTTTTTTGATTTGGATTGCTCATTAGTTGAAATTAATCCGCTAGCTTTAGTTACTATTAACAACGAGAAAAAGCTAATGGCGGTTGATGCGAAAATTATTTTTGATGATAACGCACTTATCAAGCATCCGGATATGGCTCAATTACGTGATCTGACTTCCGAAGAACCATCGGAAGTCCAAGCAAAAAAAGCTGATTTATCTTATGTAAAATTAGATGGCAATGTCGGATGCGTGGTAAATGGCGCAGGGCTCGCAATGGCGACAATGGATTTAATCAAGCGTTACGGTGGAAGCCCGGCGAATTTCTTAGATATCGGCGGTTCATCATCTCCGGAAAAAATGCGAGAAGCAATGAAGATTATCACCGCTGATAAAAATGTGAAAGCAGTTTTAGTTAATATTTTTGGCGGTATTACACGGTGTGATGATGTCGCACAGGGATTACTCGCGGCAATGAAAGAAGAAAATATTAACATTCCAATTGTTGCTCGTTTGGTCGGAACAAACCAAGACAAAGCACGAACGATGCTTGAAAACTCTCCAATCACCTTTGCCGAAACAATGACCGATGCAGTTAAAAAAGTAACCAAACAAGCGATTAAACATAATTAGAATTTTAAATTATTGTACGAACAAATAAAATACTACCCTATCATGACTAAAAATAATGCCACAAAATGGTTACAAAAAAATAATGTCAAATTTGTCAGATTTTTCTTTCCTGATATATTAGGTGACGCTTGTGATTTTTCAGTACCAATTCAAGATTTTGGGAAAGCTTTAACGGTTGGAAAAGGTTTTGACGGTTCTTCAATACATGGCATGGCAAGAATCGATGAAAGTGACCTGACAGCAATGCCGGACTTAAAGACCTTAAAAATCTTACCCTGGCAATATGAATGTAAAACAATGCCTGTTAAATGGCAGGAAGCAATTGTCTTTTGTGATATTTTAAAACCCAATGGTAACCATTACGAAGGCGACACGAGATTTGTTTTGAAAAACCTCTTAAGCGAAATGAAAATAAAGAAAATAATGGATAAATTTTACGTCGGACCCGAACTTGAATTTTTCCTTTTCAAAGCCGATGAAGATGGAAGACCAATAGTTAAAGACGGTAAACCAATCTTAATGGATTATGGAAATTACTTCAAGGGTGGTAGGTTCGGAGAGGTGCGAAAAGAAGTTCAATTTATTTTACAAGAAATGGGTATTAACAGCGAGTTTGATCATCATGAAGCTGCTTTTTCCCAACACGAAATTGATTATAATTATATGGATGCTTTAGAAATGGCAGATACCGTTCTGCTTTTAAAATATATAACCAAACGTGTTGCACGGAAATATGGATTATTTGCAAGCTTTATGCCTAAACCGGTCTCTAACGTCAATGGCAGTGGTATGCATGTGAATCTCTCGCTTTTTAAGCATAATCAGAACCTGTTCTATGATAGAAATACTAAAGATAATTTATCATCATTGGCAAAACATTTTATTGGTGGTCTTATCCACTACATTAAAGAAATGACATCAATTTTTAATCAATATGTCAACTCATACAAAAGAGTTGTTCCTGGCTATGAAGCACCGTGTTATATAACCTGGGCATATCTAAACCGAAGTGACTTAATACGAATACCAAACGCCGCTACAAGCGATGCAACAAGGATTGAACTCAGAAGCCCTGATTCGTCTTGTAATCCGTATTTAACCTTTGCTTTAATGCTTAAAGCAGGTGTTGAAGGAGTTAAGAACAAAATATCACCACCAAAACCGGTCCAAGAGAATGTCTATAAACTGACGGAAAGAGAAAAAAAGACAAAAAATATCGAATGTCTACCATCTTCTTTAAAAGAAGCATTACAATTAACTCAAAACAGCTCGTTGGTAAATGATGTTTTTGGCAAGCACTTATTTAATAAGTTTATTGAGAATAAACAGATACATCTTCAAGAATATTTCGACCGGATTGGTAACAAAGAGGTAATAAAAATAACTTCTTATGAGATTGAAAAACTCTTGCCAATACTATGAAAGCAATACGAAACACCAAAGAGAAAATATAGATGCGGAGGATAAATGGCGATTTTGATTAATGAAAATACAAAAGTAGTAGTTCAAGGTATCACTGGACGGGACGGTTCTTTTCATGCGCAACAAATGCGCGACTATGGTACGAAAGTAGTTGCTGGTGTAACTCCTGGAAAAGGTGGCAGCGATATTTCAGGAATTCCCGTATTCAATACCGTAAAACAGGCAAAAGAAGCAACCGGTGCTAACACCTCGATAATATTTGTTCCAGCTCAGTTTGCCCCTGATGCAATCTACGAATCGATTGATGCCGAGCTTGATTTAATTGTCTGTATTACTGAAGGTGTTTCGACTTTGGAAATGATAAAAATCGTAGCGTACCTTAAAGATAAAAAGACGCGCCTGGTCGGACCTAATTCCGCTGGCCTAATTTCTCCTGGCTTGAGTAAAGTTGGCATTTTACCTGCGATAGCATTTAAGAAAGGGAAAGTCGGAATTGTTTCCCGTTCCGGAACCTTAACCTATGAAATTGCCAGCCACATCACAAAAGCTGGTTATGGTGAGTCAACTGTTATAGGTGTTGGGGGCGACCCGATTATCGGTACTAATTTTATTGATTGCTTAAAATTATTTCAAGAAGATAAACAGACCGAAGCGATTGCTATTATTGGTGAGATTGGCGGTACCGATGAAGAAAAAGCAGCAGAGTTTGTCAGTAAAAACGTCGCTAAACCAGTATTTGGATTTATTGCCGGACAAACCGCACCAGCCGATAAGAGAATGGGACATGCTGGTGCAATTATTGCTGGTGGTAAAGGTACTGCGGTAGAAAAAATCAAGGCATTTGAGAAAGTAGGAATCACGGTTATTTACGAACCAGAAGAGATAACTCAGAAACTGAACGCATCCTTAAAATAATTTTTCATCCCTTTACTTTGAAATAAGAAGGTTTTTTCGTGCTTTCATGGTAATCTTGTCATTTTGCATTTTAATTTTTAATATTGTATTTTCTAACAAGATTACTGTAATCCTAACTCAAAAGCCTGCTCTAACACCAGTTCTTCATCCTGTGCTATCTCATATTCTACTTCCTCCTATATTTCCTGATATAATTCAAATCAGACTTTCACTAATATAATCCACTAGATAATCGTTTAGATAAATAATTATCAACCGAATTTTAAACCTGTTTCTGAACCAAATCTTATAACTGACCCCCAATCCCTAACCCCCAATCCCTTTTAAACCTACTCGATGGAGGGGATACTTCTTCCCCTATCTTAAGAGAATTTTGAATTTAGGATTTGGAATTTAGAATGTTAGATGAAAAATGTACTCGATTTTTATTCTATCCGCAGGCCGAGTTTTTTTGCGATTGGAATATCAGTACTAGTCAATGAAGCTTTGGGTCAGCTCTATCAAAAAAGAAGTTTATTATTTCGTGCTTTCGTGGTTACTTTCAGTCTTTTTCAAAAGAAAAAAACCTTGACAAAACTATTTTTTAAGTTATGGTTTTTTACATAGTATTAACATATTATTACCAAGGGGGCAGTATGAAAAAAACTGAGTTGTTATGTGTAATAATTTTATGTTCATTAGTACCTATTCTTCTAAATGGGCAGTATCTGAGTTGGGTAAGCCGGTATAATGGTCCAGTAGCTTCTGATTATAATGATGACGAACCTACCGCAATTGCGGTTGATAATCAAGGTAATGTTTATGTTACGGGAAAAAGTGTTGGTCTTGTTCAATATCCATATTCCTACTATGACTTCGCAACCATAAAATATTATCCAAATGGTGACACGGCCTGGGTCCGAAGATATAACGGACCGGCAAATCGTGACGATTACGCACATGCGCTTGCTGTTGATGCATCCGGTAATGTCTATGTTACAGGAAGTAGCTATATTTCTGATTCTATTAATAGTGATTATTTTACAATAAAATATAATTCTAATGGTGATACGGTATGGACAAGAAGATATAATGGTTCAGATAACTATCTAGACGAGGCATATGCAATTGCAGTTGACAATCAAGGTAATGTGTATGTTACTGGTTACAGTTCTGGTTCTAGCAGTTGGTCTGATTATACAACGATAAAATATAATACTAATGGAGATACCATCTGGGTTAGAAGATACAATGGTTCATTTAATTCTACCGATGAAGCATCCGCAATCGCGGTTGATAATCAAGGTAATGTTTATGTTACGGGAAAAAGTTATGGTCCGGGTTATTGGTATGATTATGTAACAATTAAATATAACTCCAGTGGCGATACGTCTTGGGTTAGAAGATATACTTATGCAGGAAATAATAACGATGAAGCAAGGGCAATCGCGGTTGATAATAATGGTAATGTCTATGTTACCGGTCAGAGTATGCAACCCGGTGCATACGATGGTGGTGATTGCGCAACAATAAAATATAATTCTAATGGTGATACGGTATGGACAAGAAGATATAATGGGACTGCCAGTGATTGGGATGAAGGAAAAGATATTGCGGTTGATAACTATGGTAATGTTTATGTTACCGGTGTAACTTCAGTTCCTGGTCAATACTATTCACTTCAAAATTATTTAACGATAAAATATAATTCTACTGGCACTCAACAATGGATTCAAAAATATAACCAGCCTGACTCTACTAGTTGTTATAATATCGCAAGCGCAATTGCACTTGACGCTTCTGGCAATATCTATGTAACAGGATTAAGTGGCACTGAGAATAATGGAAACGATTACGCAACGGTTAAATATACTCCGACGGGAACTCAACAATGGGTAGTGAGGTATGATGGTCCTGGGCATAGTGACGATGATGCGACTGCGATGACCATCGATTTGGCGGGTAATGTCTATGTGACAGGGTATAGTATTAATTCAAGCTGGAATTATGACTATGCGACAATTAAATATTATCCGGCTTTCGCAAACGATGTTGGTATCGACACTATTATTTATCCTCAAAATACACATTTAATATCCCAGCCAATGATACCAATCGCAATCGTGAAAAATTATGGGACGAGTACCCAAAATAGTTTCTCTGCGGTTTGTTCGATTATCGGTTCGGGTGGTGTCGTAAGGTACACTAACACACAAACTATCTCATCCCTTGCTGGTTATGACACAGTTAGGGTTAGCTTTGCACCATGGCCAATTACAGCTACTGAGGTATGTATGGTCATAATACGAACCAATTTAGCGGGTGACCAAAACCTTTTCAATGACCGAAAGATGAGAAATGTTATAATAGTTAATTATCAGAACTTTTTTTCTGAAGGATTTAATGAAGTTACATTCCCGCCACTGGGATGGCAAAATATCATTGTGAATGGCAGCTATGAATGGGAAAGAAAAACATCTAATAATTATCCTAACTGCACACCTTATGAAGGTTCTGCCATGGCAAGTTTTCAGAGTTATGATGCACCAGAAAGTTCTTGTGCAAGACTAATCTCACCGCCAATAAATCTTGGCATCATCGCATATCGGTGCTCGCTAAAATTTAATATGTATCATGACAACGGATATTCAGCTTCGCCAGATAGTGTTAAGATTGAGTATTCGACTAATGGTACAAGTTTTACCCAAGTCGCTTCATTCCGACGCTATCGGTCAGGAACCGCTGCTTGGTCAGAGCACTCAGTTTACTTAGGAATGCTTTCCGGCACTGTTTATATTGGTCTATTAGGATTTTCTGGCTACGGCAATAATATGAATATTGATAATGTCCGTTTGACCGGAACACCGCAATATACGCATGATGTTGGCATCGATGCAGTACATTCACCACAAAATATACACCCGGTCAATACCGTAATGAATATAAAAGTCAGGGTAAAAAACTACGGGCTTTCTCCTGAAACGTTCCCGGTTGTTTGTTCAATATTGGGAGCGGGTGGAGTATTAAGATACACTAATACGACCTCGAGTTCACTTGCTGCAGGAGATACGGTACAGGTTAATTTCCCGTCTTATACTCCGACAGTACCTGAGGCACTAACATTAATTATTCGCACAAGTCTTGCAAGCGACCAAAATCCTTCTAATGACCGCGTTGTAATAACACTTAATGTCGGTCATTTTGTATTATATTTAAACGAAGGGTTTAACAGTACAACATTTCCACCATCGGGTTGGCAATCTATCATAGTGAATGGAACTTACAACTGGGAACGAAAAACCTCCAATGATAATCCGCCTTGTATGCCTTATGAAGGTGCGGCGATGGCTAGTTATCAATCATGGGATGCCTATGAAGGCGAAATGGCACGATTAATATCTCCGGCAATCAACTTTGGCACTGTCCCAAACTCATGCAGTCTGAATTTCTTTATGTATCACGATTCCGGCAATAATGATTGTTATGACTTTGTCAGAATCGAATATTCAACCAACGGCACAACCTTTTATCCAGTGGACTCGTTTCTACGTTATCAGCCAGGAACTCCAACCTGGACCGGACATAGTGTCTATCTTGGGGCATTATCCGGTACAGCCTATCTTGGTATCCTGGCGTATTCGGATTACGGCAATAATATGAATATTGATAATATTCGGCTATTTGGACTGACTGGTATCACGGAACAAGAAAATAATAATCATTTAATAACCACTCTCTATGCACCCCGACCTAACCCGGCAGTAAAAACTGCGAAAATTGCTTTTAGCTTAGCAACGCGCGAACAAACGTTTTTGAAAATATTTGACCGATCAGGAAGGTTAGTAAAAATTCTAGTTAGTTCCGAATTGCCACCCGGTATCTATAATTATATCTGGCATGGTAAGGATGAACAAGAACGAACGGTCGCCGAAGGCATATACTTCTACTCCCTTGAAACACCGAAACAGAAATTTACTAAGAAACTTATCTTGACTCGTTAACTTATCTTGGGCTGGGTTAAAATCTCAGCCCGATTTTATATAATAATTGCTTGACATTTAGAGATGTAAGATAGATAATGTTGTATCTTATTAAATTGGAGGATTTATGCGGAAAGTGTTAATAGTAATAATTATACTTACCGCGATATCATTAAATTACTGCGAAGTAATAACAATCACTGACAACTGGGGAAAGCATCCCCTGTTCAATGTTATATCAACAAGTGATGGATGTGTTGATATAACGTTCAGTATCCACACTATGATTATTGAAGAAACGATGATAGATGGTATCCCAATGAAGACTTATGGTATTCCTGGCATCTTTCTGCCCAATGATGAAGGCGCACCAAATCTTGCAGGAACTGGTCGTTACATTGCAATTCCGCAAGGCGCAACTGCCATCGCAACAATTATTGATGCACGAACTGAAGTATATCAGAATGTTGAAGTCGCACCTGCACCAAATATTCCATTGGGCAATGATGACTCACCACTTCATTATATAAAGAATAACAACATTTATAGTCAGAACGCATACTATCCAGAATCCCCGGTAAAACTTTCTGAACCGATGAAGATGCGTGGTGTTGATTGTGTAGTTCTTGGTATTACACCTTTTCAATATAATCCTGTAACAAAAGAACTGATTGTTTATAAAGATTTAAGGGTTAGGGTCGATTTTATTGGTGGCAACGGACATTTTGGTGATGATGCGTTGCGGAATATTTACTGGGAACCGATATTACAGGGGCATTTGTTAAACTACAATTCATTACCGCAGATTGATTTCTTTTCGCCGGAAAGAAAACATGGTAGAGATGGATATGAGTATATTATTATAGTTCCCGATGATTCATTATTTATTGCTTGGGCAGATACGATAAAGAGATGGCGGCAGTTACAAGGTATTTCAACCAAAGTTGTCACTTTGTCAGAAATCGGTGATACGACCGCTGTTGCGATTAAGAATTACTTAACTAATGCATATTACACATGGAACCCTCGACCGGTTGCGTTTCTCATTCTTTCCGATTATCCAAATTCTGGAGAAAGGATTTATGGTGTAACTTCACCAATGTGGAATAATTATTGCGTATCCGATAATATATATGCAGATGTTGACGGTGACAGTCTACCTGAAATGTTTAGCGGACGAATCTGTGCTCAGAATGAAGAACACCTTCGGGTGATGGTAAATAAATTTTTAAGTTACGAGCGTAATCCTTACACCAATACGGTTTTTTATGACCGACCAATTTGTTGTGGAGCATGGCAGACCGAACGTTGGTTTCAGTTATGCATTGAAGTAATAAGACAATTCTTTATTAACGGATTAGGCAAGAATCCTTATCGATTCTATGCG
>Ga0315291_10000517_pt1 | contig 51502 bp, 40 predicted proteins | sample YL17G12_20_MG_FD_203070 | JGI IMG/M metagenome (GOLD analysis project Ga0315291, IMG submission 203070) | Sediment microbial communities from Yellowstone Lake, YNP, Wyoming, USA - YL17G12_20 | ecosystem: Environmental > Aquatic > Freshwater > Lake > Sediment | place: USA: Wyoming | collected...
TAAGCCTGATTGAACATACGAGAGCAGTTACCAATACGGCTCTACGAGTTAGTGAGGTGCTCAAAAAGTATTATGGAGAAAAAGTCAAAATCGATTTAGATGTAATCCTGGCTGGTGGAATTTTACATGATGTGGGAAAACTTCTGGAATATAAAAAAGAGAAGGGTAGAATAGCAAAATCTGAAAAAGGGAGATTCTTACGCCATCCTTTTTCCGGGGCAAATTTAGCCTACAAATTCGGAATCCCGGATGAGGTTTTACATACCATTGCAGCACATTCCAAAGAAGGAGATTTTGGAGCAAGGACTATCGAGGGGATAATAATCAAGCATTCTGATTTTATAAATTTTGAAGTCTTGGGTGGAAAAACATAATTTTTCACAGAGCGAATCCTTTATGCCTATTCGTCTACTTCAGAAGACGGTTACAAGATTATTGAAACATAATTTATCAGGAGGAATAGATGAAAACCAAATATAAACAGGTGATCTTAACGCAAGAGGAGATGCCCAGACAGTGGTATAATATCCTGCCGGATTTACCAGAACCTTTACCACCGCCTAAGGATCCGGAGACCGGGGAATCGAGGATCAAGGCTTTGCCCGAGTTTTTATTAGGTGAATGTTTGAAACAGGAGTTCTCCAACGAGAGATGGATCGATATTCCGGAAGAACTTTTGGATTTATATTTTCAAGCCGGAAGACCCAGACCCTTGTTTAGAGCAGTGAATTTAGAAAAAAGGCTCGATACCCCGGCTCGGATGTACTATAAGGGGGAATTCTATAGTCCTACCGGAAGTCACAAGGTCAATACCGCTTTGGCTCAAGCCTATTATGCCAAAAAAGAACGTTACGAAAGATTGACCACCGAGACCGGCGCGGGCCAATGGGGAACTGCCCTGGCTTATGGTGCCAGCTTAACCGGGCTGAAATGCACTGTCTATTGGGTCAGAGCAGTGCATAACTGGAAAAATGACCGCCGAGGATTTATGCAACTATTAGGAGCAGAGGTCTATGCATCTCCCAGCAATAAAACCGAAGTCGGGAAAAAACTCTGGGGGAAAAACCCTAATCATCCAGGGTCTTTGGGTATCGCTATCTCCGAAGGGATCGAGGATGCAAAAAAAGACAAAAGGGCGATATACTGCTTAGGCTCGGTTTTAAATCATGTGCTGATGCATCAGACTATAATAGGCTTAGAGACAAAAAAACAGTTCGAAAAGTTTGATGATTATCCGGATGTGGTTATTTCCTGCTTGGGAGGGGGAAGCAACTTCGGTGGATTTGCCTTGCCCTTTATGCACGATCTTTTAAAGGAAGGTAAAAAGATAAAATTCGTCGCGGCACAAAGTCAGGCGGCTCCTAACCTTCAAGGGGAATATAAATATGATTTTGCAGACCATGGGGAACTGACTCCACTTTTGAAGATGTATACCCTGGGTCATACAAAAGATATGCCCCCCATCAAGGGGGATGGTTTGAGATACCATGGCTGTTCTCCCATCATAAGTTTACTCCGGGATAAAGGCTATATCGATACTGTCGCTTATCCTCAGGATGAAAAAGAGGTGTTTGAAAAAGCTAAGGTCTTCATTCAGGTAGAAGGTTTTTTACCAGCGCCGGAGTCAGCTTACAGTGTTGCCTGCGCCATAGATGAAGCTATGAAATGCAAGAAAACCGGCGAGAAGAAGGTCATAGCTTTTAATATCAGCGGACATGGGTTTATGGATATTCCGGGGTATAGGGAGGTTTTGGGATTAAAATGAAGTTTAAAGGTTCAATAGTTCAATGGTTCAAAGGTTCAACGGTTAAAAACACTTTCCGGAGTGAGTGATGCTCAAGAAAACTATTTTAATAATTTTGCTCGGCTTGTTTTTGTTTAATATCTGTGAAGGGTTAGTCCGGGCTCAAGACCAAGGGCAGATTACATCTCAGGCTCAATCTCAGTTCCCGGATGAACAGCAGAAAAAAGATAGGTTGGAGCAGGCGATAAAATATCAAAAAGCAAAAAATATCCACTTTTTCGTCGATCAAGGTTACACCATTATAGTTTTAATCTTATTTCTTTTCCTGGGGATCTCTGCATTTCTTAGACGACAGATCGAGAAGATAACCAAAAAGAGGTTCTGGGTGGTTTTGTTCTATGCCCTGATTTTTATTATCTTAGCCTTTATCGTCGGTTTTCCCTCAAGCTATTATGGTTTTCATTTAGAGCAGAAATATCAACTTTCTAACCAGAACTTTTCTGGATGGTTCGGGGAACAACTTAAAGGTCTTTTGGTTTTTATTATCATAGGGCTGATTGCGATTGAGGGGATATATTCGGCTTTAAAAAAAGCTCCCAAGACCTGGTGGATATATGTCTCGATCGTATTTGTCTTTTTCACGGTCCTTATGGTGAATTTGGCTCCGATCTTAATTATGCCTCTTTTCAATGTATATACTCCTTTGCCTCAGGGTGAGATCAGGGATAAATTGATTTCTCTCTCTGAAAAAGCCAATGTCAAAGTTGAGCAAATCTATCAGATGGATATGAGCAAGCAGACCAAAAAGGCAAATGCGATGTTCACTGGATTGGGGAATACTAAAAGGATTGTCCTTGGAGATAATCTGATTAAAGAATATACTCCGGATGAGATCGAGGTGGTGATCGCTCATGAGATGGGGCATAATATCTTACAACATATCTGGAAGGCTATCTTTTTGATGTCTTTTCTTTCCGCCATCGGATTTTTGATCATTCATTTAACTATGGGAAGGATCATAAATAGATGCAAGAAAAGTTTGAAAATCGAGAATATGGCAGATATTGCCAGCTTGCCCTTATTCCTTTTGATATTTATTGTCTTTAATTTAATCACTATGCCAGTTCAGCCCACTTATTCAAGGTCTTTAGAGAGACGGGCCGATAAGTTCGCTTTAGAGATTACGCAGAATCGAGAGGCGATGGTCTCGGCATTTGAGAAATTGTCTTATCAGAATCTTTCGGATCCCAACCCTTCACCCATAATAGAATTTTTACTTTACGACCATCCGCCGATTGCCAAAAGGATAAAGTTTGCGGAGACGTATAAATAAATGTAGCGGAGGTCAAAAGACCTCCATTGATGGTAATAAAGATGGAAGGCTGAAGCCTTCCGCTACAGTTAAAAAAGATTTGTAAGGAGCAGGATGCGTGCGGGAAATCCACTTCTTGAACGAACGGAACACGCCCGATACAAAGGTCGGGCGCTACGAATTAAAAATCCTCAAAGTTGAGGAGAAAGACTCATGGCTGGCAAAACCATCATCGAAAAAATCTTATCTAAAGCTTCTGGCAAAGATGTTTATGCCAATGACCGGGTCTGGGCCGAGGTAGATTTGGCGGTGATAAGGGATTTTGGGGGTCCCAATGTGGTCCTGGAATTTGATGAGTTCACTAAGTGCGGAAAAGTAAAAGACCCGGATAAAATTGCCATCACTTTCGATTATCAGGCACCGGCTAAAGATTTAAAGGTGGCGCAAAATCAGGCTTTGTGCCGAGAATTTGCCCAAAGACAGGGGATAAGAAATCTTTTTGATGTTAACTGGGGGATCGGGCAGCATGTTTTATTGGAAAAAGGATTGATCAAACCTGGCTCGGTAGTCATCGGAACAGATAGCCATATGAATCTTTTGGGTGCAGTAGGCTCTTTTTCTTCCGGTGTAGGAACAACCGATATTGTGGCAGCCTGGTATTCAGGGAAACTATGGTTCAAAGTTCCGGAGACGATAAAAGTTACATTCAAAGGTGAGTACAAAGAGGCTACATCTGCAAAAGATTTAACTTTAAAATTTGTCAAAGAGATCGGGATGGATAAGCCCAATTATAAATCTTTAGAATTTGCAGGGGAACCGATTGAGAATCTGTCTTTAGCAGGGAGACTGACTTTAGGGAGTATGGTTACTGAGGTGAATGCAAAATGCTGTTTTATTGAACCTTCAGGGGAGACTCTAAGTTTCTTAAAACAAAGGATAAAAGATGGGTTTGAGATAGTAAAAAGTGATAAAGATGCGAAATACTCAGAGGAGGTCGCAATCGATGTGGAGAATTTAGTTCCTCAAATTGCCTGTCCTCATTCGCCGGATAACGTTAAGCCAGTTGAGGAGGTTGAAGGAAAGCCTTTTAATGAAGGTTTTATCGGCTCCTGCACCAATGGGAGATTTGAGGATTTCAAAGCTGCCGCAAAGATATTGAAAAAAGCCAAAAAGATTCATCCAGAGGTGAGATTAGTAATTGTTCCGGCAACCAGAGAGGTAGCCAGCCAGATGCTGAAAGCCGGGCTTTATGAGATATTTATGGATGTGGGAGCGATGATTGCCAATCCGGGATGTAGTCTCTGCACCGCCGGGCATCACGGGGTTTTGGGAAAAGGAGACGTTTTGCTTTCCACTTCCAATCGGAATTTTTTGGGTAAATTAGGCAAGGGAGCTTTAGTTTATCTCTGCAGTCCGGCAACAGTAGCTGCTTCAGCAGTGGAAGGGAAAATCACAGACCCGAGGAGATATTTTTAGAATGTAGCGGAGATCTTCAGACCTCCATTGCTGGAAATGAAGATGGAAGGCTAAAGCCTTCCGCTACAAAATAAAAAAATATGAAAGGAACACTGGTTAACACAGCTACGGTGATCATTGGGAGTTTAATAGGTTTAGCTATTGGAAGCAGGTTTACGGAAAAGATCAAAACGATTGTTCTGCAAGCTTTAGGCCTGTGCACTCTTTTAATCGGGATGAAGATGGCTTTCAAAACCGAAAATATACTGCTGGTTATCGGAAGCTTAGCTTTAGGTGGAATTGTAGGGGAACTGTTGAAAATCGAGGATGGATTAGAAAAAATTGGAGATATTATAAAAAGCAAAGTAAAATCTGAATCTAAGACTTTTGTTTTGGGTTTTGTAACTGCCAGTTTAGTCTTCTGCGTGGGACCTATGACCATAGTGGGCGCGATCCAGGATGGCATCTCTGGCAATGCTGATACCCTTTATGCCAAATCGATGTTAGATGGTTTCGCCTCGATAGCCTTTGCCTCCAGCTTGGGGGTAGGGGTATTTTTTTCTTTTTTGACCGTATTGATCTTTCAGGGGGCTTTAACCCTTTTAGGGAGCCAGTTAACATTTTTACTCCAAAGCCGTATATTGAATGAATTGACTGCTACCGGCGGATTAATGATTTTAGGAATTGGATTCTATCTTTTAGACATAAAGAGAATCAAAGTGGGAAATTTCTTGCCAGCTTTGATATTCGCGGTTATTTTGGCTTTGATTTTTAAGTAGTTCTTCGTCCGACATTAAAGTCGGACGCTACGAAGAAAGTATAAATAAAGAGGTGGATTGTGGCAGTTACTTCCGATGTTAAAATTTTGGATTTAAGACCTGATTATATAAAAAAGAAATTGGGAGAGAAAAGCAAGGTCTGCCTTCTGAATTCACATGATATTTTCAAAGTGCTAAAAGATGAGAATGTAATTGTGATGGCTTGCAATGCTCGAATTAAGCATGTTATCCCCGGAATAATGAAAGCGGCGGAGGAATTGGATGGCGTGGTCGCTTTTGAGTTGGCTAAATCTGAAGGTAACCTGGATGGAGGGTATACCGGGATGACACCGGAGATTTTCTTTGATACTGTAATCGGATATGCAGAGGAAAGGGGATTTTCCAAGCCATTTTTTATCCATGGAGACCATATCACCACCAAGAATACCTCCCAGGAGGAGATAGAATCATCTAAGAAACTCATAGAAGCTGAACTAAAAGCCGGTTATACCTCATTTGCCATCGATTCTTCTTTTAATCCTATTCCGGATAATATAAAGATAACTTCCCAATTAGCAGTTCCCATTGTTGAGGCGGGTTTGGGATTGGAGGTGGAGGTGGGAGAAATCAAACATACAGGGTCAGAAGGAAGTATAACTACCGTCGATGAGGCGGCGAAATTTATTTCTGGACTTAGAGATAATAAAATTCATCCAAATCTTTTAGCCATCAACAATGGAGCCAAGCATGGGAACTATCTGGAGGGGGAAAAGATATTTATCGATCTTGTTAGAACCAAAGAGATTTATGCTGCGATCAAAGATCAAGGCATTTGCATTGCCCAGCATGGGATAACCGGGACACCACTTTCCATTGTGGGGAAATTCGCCGATTATGGTATCAGAAAGGGGAATGTGGGGACCGAATGGCAGAATATCGCTCATCAATTTTTGCCTTTGAATTTGATGGAGCAGATGAAAAAATGGGCAGGGGATAACAAAAAAGATATTAAGTTCGCTACTAAACCATTTAAAAAACAGATCGATGCGATTTCAAAAAAGGATGCGTTAAATATAGAGAAAAAGGCTTATGAGGTGGCGTCTGAGTTTATCATAGCTTTTAGAGCCAAAGGTTTGGCAACAAAGGTAAAGGCGAAGCTTTTGAGATCATCATAGACCTTTTTTATCGAGAAGTCCTTGTAGCGGAGGTCTTCAGACCTCCATTTAGCAAAATGGAAGGCTAAAGCCTTCCGCTACAACACGGGGTCTAAAAAAGGCTTGACAAACTGTTAATTTTTCTTATTATGTAATCAAAGATAAAGGAAGGAAAGCCTATCGAAAATAGTTAAAGGGTCTTTGGTAAGAGAAGTTTGTTCGTTTGATAGTTTGAATGTTATCTATTGCATGAATTATGAGAGAAAGCCCTTTAACTCTTTTTTAGGCTATTTTAGCCGAGTGAATTTAGGGCTTTAAAAAACCCAGTGCTCGGTTTTTTTGTTGAAGATAAAATGGATAAAAAGGTTAACATAATTTTCTTGTTCATCATATTTTTGATTATCTCTGACACTTTGCCAGCTTTTTCCGAAGAGATTGAGTTACTAAGTTCTGGTTCGGGGGGGGTGGTCTTAAAATATAATGTCCCTCAGTTTTCTAAAGATCAAATCTCAGTAGACAATGTTTTTTACGACTTAATAGATTTGGGGGATTGCTCCCTCTCCGATGAGACCGGAAAGCCTCAACTACCATTAAAAATTGTGCTCCTGGGGATCCCACAAGAAGCTAAAGTCAAAGCAAACATTTTGAATTCATCTTATAGTGACATTCCTGGTTTTAACATCCCTCCTGTTCCAGTTTTTCAAGGGGATGGAGAGGAGCTGAATTTTAAGCCGGTTTATAAAAAGGATGAAACTGTTTACTCCCAAAGCGATTTCTTTCCCTCGGAAATAGTCTCAGTTGAAGATCCGATCTTTATAAGAAACCAGAGAGTAGTAAGGCTCAAAATATCTCCCATACGATTTAATCCCATAACTTTTACCATCAGATATTATACCTCGATTACCATTCAGATAGATTTTGAGGGAGGAGAAATTTCTGTCCCTTCGGAAATTAAAGAGGATCCGTTTGAAAAAATATATCAAAATAGTTTATTAAACTACCAACAGGCAAAAGCCTGGCGCAAGAAAAGACCGGAAAAGGTTTTGGCTAAGCCGGAGATAGTTAACCCTTTCAGCTTCTCGGGTGAATGGTATAAGATCGGGGCGGGGGGTGAGGGGATTTATGAAATCGATAAGAATGACTTAGAGGCCGCAGGGATTAATGTCGGCACAATAAACCCGAAAAAGATCAGAATATTTTCCGGAGGAGGGAAAGAGCTTCCTTTAAGAACATCCACCCCCAGACCACAATTGCAGGAACTTTCCATTTTGGTCTCAGGAGAGGAGGATGAGAAATTCGATGCCCAGGATTATATTTTATTCTATGGCTGGGGGGTGAATTTCTGGGATTATGACAGTTCAATATCTGAATATAATTATTTCTTAAATCATTATACTGCGGACAATATCTTCTGGCTCACTTTCGAAGGAAACTTCCCTGATTCACCTAAGAGGATGGAAAATAAAGATGGCAGTTTAGTTTTGGCTAACCTTTTTGTTCCTCAGAAATTTAAAACACGAATCCATTCGGAGAAGGATGAGGAACTTTATACCAGCTCTGACGGTTATGTGCATGATTTTTACAACTGGTACGAAGGGGAGAATAAAAGTTTCACCAAATATCTTTCCCTTTCCAATGTGGTTTTAGGTGATAAAGCCTGCATCCGTGTCAAAGTCGAACCTTACTTTAATTATGCTCAAGTCCAAGTCAATAACCAGAACACCACACTGATAATAAGGTCCGGTGATACAACCACGGTGGAGACAAATTCTTTAGTCTCGGGGTTAAATAGATTTGATTTCGAGTTTCAAAATAAGGTCTATTTTGACTGGTATGAGGTTGAATATTTTAAAAAATTTCAAATTGAAAATAATCAATTGTTTTTCGAAAGCCCGGATACCTCAGGAACTATCGAATATCAGATAGCCGGAGCTTCAACGCCATCTTTATATCTTTTTGAAATAAAGAACAGATTCAATCCAAAAAAAATAATCAATTTTGCAACTATCGACGATACCGTTAAATTTCAAGACCAATTGGATGAGAAAGAAAAGAAAAGATATTATTTAGCTTCTTCACAGACCTTGGTTCATCCTTTCCTTATCTCTTCAGCTGAGAGATCCAATTTAAGGGACACTGCCGATTTAGGCAATCGAGCAGATTTGGTGATCATCACTCCCTCTTTATTTTATAATCAGCTTTTTTCCTATAAGAATTTCAGAGAAGCCTTCAATAGAATTGAAGTAAAAATCGTTAAGGTTGAGGATATCTATGATGAGTTCTCCTGGGGACTTTTTGATCCAGTTGCCATCAGGGACTTTTTGAAATATGCTTTTGACTATTGGCAGAAGCCTCCCGGATATGTCCTTTTGGTGGGGGATGGGCACTACGATTATAAAGGTATTTTAACTTCTACTTCCTCTAATCATATTCCTCCCTTTACCGCTTACAATCCAGTCACGGATGACAATTTCATCTATTTTGGAGAGCCTGGCTATTTAGGTTCCAATTCTTCAGAGGAAGTAAATATGATTATCGGGAGATGGCCAATAAAATCTTCTTTAGATTTAGATGCGATATTAAACAAAACCATGAGCTACCAGCAAACCCCCAATTTTGGGAACTGGAGAAATGTTATCACCTTGGTAGCAGATGATATTTATGCCGGATTGGGAGGGATCGATGGTCTGTGGTATAGGCATACCCCGGACACTGAGACTTTAGCTAAAAAGTTTATTCCCAATACATTTAATCTGAACAAAATCTATCTTTTGGATTTCCCCTTAGATGCTTCAGGGGAAAAGACGGAGGCGGAAAATTCTATCATCCAGAGCTTCAATAATAGTTTGATAATTAACTGGATCGGGCATGGAAATCCGCAGGTCTGGGCACATGAGAAGGTATTAAAAAGGAGCGAAGATATCCCCAAATTGGAAAATAGAGGAAAATATCCTTTAGTCTATTCCTCCACCTGCAGTAATGCCAAATTTTTCGATCCGGTATCCGAATCGATAGCCGAAGACCTTTTAAGGGCTTCAAGCAAAGGAGCCATTGGAGTTATATCTGCCACAGGCTTAGTTTATCCTGAGGATAATGCCAGACTCAATTGGGCTTTTGACTCATTATTATTATTTCAAGGCTTCAATTTAGGAGAGGCTCTATTTTTAGCCAAATTGAAAAGACAACCTAATTTTAATGATAGATATTATGTTATTATGGGTGACCCTCTTACCAGAATCGGTGCTCCGGAATTGAAAGTTGCCATAAAGAATATCTTCCCGGATACCATCAAAGCTTTATCCCTTATGAGTTTTGAGGGAGAAGTAGAGGATAAGAAAGGGAACTTTCTTTCTGATTTCAATGGGGAAGCTTTAATTTTAGTCTTTGATTCCAAAAAGAAAAGAACACATCCTGTTCCTGGAAACTCCACCTGGACCTACGATTTATCGGGAGCCATTATATTCAGAGGAAAAGCTGAAGTGGAAAACGGAAAATTCAGCTGTAGTTTTATTGTGCCTAAAGATATAAGCTATGGAGGGAATAGCGGAAGAATCTCAGTTTATGTTCACAATCAATTAAAAGACGGAGACGGGGCAGTCGATTCGTTGGTAGTATTTGGCTCTGATGCATCGATAGTTGACTTAGTGGGTCCAGAAATAAAAGTTGGTATTTTGGGGCAAAAGAATTTCCGAGATGGGGACTTTGTGCCTTTCAACGCTATACTTTCCCTTGAGATCTCAGATTCCAACGGGATAAATCTAACTAAAGAGATAGGTCACGGGATAAGTTTGGTCTTAGATGAGGATTGGCAAAATCAGATAGATTTAACTGATAATTTTCAATATGATTTAGATAACTACACTCAAGGTCATCTTTTATACCAACTACCCAATTTAAAAGAAGGGGAACATAAACTTTTGATCAAAGCCTGGGACAATTTCAACAATTCGTCCTTAGATAGTCTCAAGGTCAATGTTTATTCTTCTTCAGAATTCGAGTTAACTGAAGTCTTAAATTACCCCAACCCCTTCTCTGATAACACCTTTTTCTGCTATCAGATCAAAGGAAAAGCAAAAGATGTGGAGATAAAAATATTTTCCCTTTCCGGGAGATTGATTAAGACCTTAAAAAATGCTTCCCCCTTTTCTGACTATAATTACACTACTGTCTGGGATGGAAAAGATGAGGATGGGGATAGGGTGGCTAATGGGGTATATATATACAAAATAGTAGCTTCAAGCGAGGATCAAAACAAAAAAGCGGAGTATTATGGCAAGGCGGTTATAATCAGATGAGGTTGATCTTTTTATCCACGTGCCGAATTAGATAAAAGGGATTATATTAAATTAAAAACCAACTATGATTTAAGAAAACTTTCAGGAGGTCTTTTATGAAAAGAATTCTTTACATCACTTTAACTTTAGCTTTCATCTTCTTACTACAAATAAATCAAGCTTTTGCGGTGAGCAAAGCCGGGGTTTTGTTCTTAACCCTTCCGGCTGGAGCCAGAGCTGCCGGGATGGGGGAAACCTTTGTGGCAGTCTCTGACGATGCTACTGCCACTCACTGGAATCCCGGGGGGTTAGGTGCTTATCCTTTAACCAGCACCTGGATAGAATATAAAGGCGATGGCAAATTTAAGCTTTCCTCTATCGCTTTGTTGAAAAATGACCTGCCTGAGGATAACTTTAAGAAATATGATGTGTGGGGTATCACTTCCAGCGATCTTTTTACCTGGGATGGAAAGAAGTGGATTAATTATAATATTTACTCCACCACGCCCGGGGAATCGATCGAAAGCATCATCTTCAAAATAACCCAGGAAAAAGACCCGGAAAAGTTAAATAAGGTGGTCCAGAAAGTAGCTCTCTATAACAACACTATAAGCAAAGATTCATTGGAAAGGATTAAAACTTTAGTGCTTAAATCCTCACCTTCAGATTATCAGAAGAAAGATGTTTTGGATAGTCTTTTTAAAAATCTTACAGACTCCTGGGACAAATGCCTTTTAGACCAACAGATACTTTCCAAATTGGAGAAGGAGACCGAAAGTTTTCTTGCGGATACGAATTTAAAAGCTGAAGAGATAGACAAAATCTCTTTATATTTAGAGACCTGCACCAAGAAAGCTTTAGACCAACAGATCAAAATCCCTTTAAATCTTTTATTTTCCGATAGCCTAACTGCCATTGGAGCAGATGATAAAAATCTGTGGGTGGGGACCAAATCCGGGCTTTTTATGTATGACGGAAATGCTTGGAAAAAGTTCGGTAGGGAGGAAGGGCTTTTAAGTGAATTTATTACCACCATAGTCACAAGCCCAGCTGGAGCGGTTTGGGTGGGAACCGATATGGGGATAGCCAAATATGAAGGTGGAAGATGGAGATTTGAACCCTCACCCTCTGGAATACCAGACAATTTTGTGACAGGGATAACGCTGGAAGGGGAGAATAAGCTTTGGGTGGCTACTCAGAAAGGGTTAGCCAGCTTCGATGGGAGCAAATGGGAAACTACTTTTAAATATACAGTGAAGGTGGGAGATGACTTGGACAAGATTATCCAAAGGTTTACAGGCTCGGAGCTTCCTAAAAGAATCGAGGAAGGGAAAAAAGAAGTTAAAAGTGTCAATTCTCTTCAACAGACAAAAGAGCTCACCCCCAATCAAAAGATTGAAATCCCCTATTATCTGGGGATCAATTCTGAGATCACCGCCCTGGCAATGGATGATCTGGGAAATATTTGGGTGGGAACCCAACGAGGGGTTTTGGTTTTCATCCAGGATAGGTGGGTGAAATTCGGATACAAACTTTATACTGCCCAACCAGGGGAGACAGTGGATAGTGTTGCCCAGAAGTTCTTGCGAACCAAAAATAAAGAGAGAATTGAGATTTTATCTAAAAACATTTTGGAATACAATGAATTGTCTTCCAAAGACCTTTCCGCCAATCAGAAAATATATGTATATTATAACGCTTCTGGCAGTAAAATACTTTCCCTGTGCAAAGGTGGTGGTGGAAAGGTTTATGTGGGAACTGAGTTTGGGACACTTAAATTTGATGGCTCCAGTTGGTCAAGATACTATCATTCTGGCTTAGAAAGGGCAAAAACCAATAAGATAATTTATAAGGATGGGGAGATTTGGTTCGGGACTGAGGAGGGGGTGGTGGTCTTCGCTCATGCCAGATGGGAGATGACCTTGATGCACACCAATCTTTTGCCGGAGTTTGGCTTGGACTTATATTATGAATATTTATCCTATGTCCATCACCTGGAAGGTTGGGGAACCGTAGGAGGGAATGTTACCTTTTTATCTTATGGTGTAATCCCCAGAACCGGGGAAGGTGGAGAAGCTTTAGGCAGTTTCCAAAGCTATGAAGTGGCTTTAACCTTTTCTTATGGAACCAAACTTAGCGCAAGATTGGCTGGGGGTTTAAATTTTAAGGTAATCCATAGCCATTTATCTCAGGGGGGTTATCGGAGTCCAGGTGGTGTCTCTGAATCTAAAGGAACAGGGAATTCCCTCGCCTTAGATCTGGGGGCATTGTATGAAACTCCAATTAAAAAGCTAACCTTGGGAGCAGCACTGACCAATCTGGGTCCAGATATCTCCTATTCAGATTTCGAACAAGGCGATCCTTTACCTACTAATTTGGCATTAGGCTTTGCTTATAAGCTCTTCGATACACCCTTTAATCGGTTAACCTTTGTAGGAGATCTAAATGTGGAGATGGTGGAAAAAGAGTTAATAGAAAACATCGGATTCGAATATTGGTATGGCTCCTTTGTGGCTTTGCGAGCCGGGTATCTTTACGACCGGGCAGGGTCGAGGCAAGCTACTACTTTGGGAGCGGGATTGAGGTATAGTGTTTTCAGATTCGATTTCGCTTATATTCCCGCCTCCAAGGATGATGTCTTGACCAACACTATGAGATTTTCCTTAACCAGTAGATTTTGATGAGTATTACAAACTGTAGCGGAGGTCTTTAGACCTCCATTTGTTATGGACAAAGAATATGGAAAGCTAAAGCTTTCCGCTACAAAAACTGTAGCGGAGGTCTTCAGACCTCCAGTGATAGAAATGATGATAGGAAAAAGTGTGGAAAGCTAAAGCCTTCCGCTACAAAAGGCAAAATTTTGAGAAGGAAAAATAACAGACTTGATCTTTCTCTTTATAAAGGAACAAAGGCCTATTTTGTTACTATTTGCACTAAAGATCAGCAAGAAGTTTTTACAGATTCAAAGACCGTAGCCGAACAGCTTAAGATATTAAACGTTTGTTGTGAAAAAGAAAAATTTTCCGTATGGGCTTATTGTTTCATGCCCGACCATCTTCATCTGCTTCTGACTGCCCAAGATAATTCAGATCTAATTAAACTGATTAGAACCTACAAACAACTTAGCGGATATGAATATAAGAAAGCAAAGGGTAGAACTCTGTGGCAAAAGAGTTTTTATGATCATATCTTGTGAAAAGAGGAAAATATTACACAGGTTATAAAATACATTTTAGAAAATCCGGTGAGAAAAGGATTAGTAAATGATTTCGCAGAATATCCTTTCTCTGGTTCTTTAGCGTTTGGAGTTGAGATTTTTAAACTGTAGCGGAGGTCTTTAGACCTCCATTTGTTATGGACAAAGAATATGGAAAGCTAAAGCTTTCCGCTACTAAAGTAAAGGTCGGTTTTGTTTTTAAAATTTAGCAGTTATCTGGTAAAAAGATTACCTTTTTTTATCTTAGTTTTAGTTTCTATTTTGGGGAAGGTATCTTTCGCAGATTCAATGAAGATTAAGGGGATAAAAAAAACCGAATTGGGGGCGACCCGGCGGGTCGCCCCTACCAGGGCTTTTTTTAGAAGTAATGTCTCTTCTCGCAACCTATTAGGTCTGGAAAGGGAAACGCCCTATGCCTTACCATCTTTACAAAAACCTTCGATGGAACCTAAAACGCTAAAAATAATAGCTATCCGGGTTCAATTCAAAAAAGAAGTTCCGGATGATCCAACTACTACTGGAGATGGTCAATTCGATAGGCGGAACTATCAGAAGTTTTACGAGGATGAAGGAGAGATCATCGACCCGGCTCCTCATAACCGGGCCTATTTTGAGGGTCATCTTAAGGCTTTAGATAACTATTGGAACATAGTTTCCAAAGGGAAGTTAAGATTGGAGTTTTTCGTTTATCCCAAAGGTGATTCAGCTTATACCCTACCGTATACTATGTCATATTATGGGAGCGTAGATTCTGCCCCAGATCCCAATCGGTACCCGATAGATCAACTGGACTCCCTTTTTAGACATTCTTTTATATTAGCAGATACTTCTTTATTGGATGAAATAGATTTCTCTGGTTACGATGTTTTTATTTTATTTCATGCCGGCTCTGATAGACAACACGATTTAGGAGAATGGGGGATAGCACCGAGCCCTTCGGACCTTTTCTCTGGCTTCATTAAATTAGGAACTCCAATTATAGTGGGGGAGGGTAAAACTATCTGGGAGGGGCTGATAATTCCAGAGACCTGCTCTCAGGACAGGCGGATTACGGCATTGAATGCCCTATTGGCTCACGAGTTCGCTCATCAGTTAGGTCTGGTCGATTTATATAATACCAAGACCTTCACCACCCAGGTAGGGGACTTCTCTTTGATGGATAACAATGGGGAGGATGTGGGGGTGGAGTTGGATAGCTGTTTTACTTCTGCATCCGGTTTAGTACCGGTCTATCCAGATGCCTGGTCCAAAGTTTTTTTAGGGTTTATTTACCCTCAGGAGATAAGAAATCAAAAAAATACAAAGCTTTTAGCTTCTGAGTTATGGGGGGATTCTATTCAGACGATTAAAGTCCCCATAAATTCTTTCGAATATCTCTTAATCGAGAATAGACAAACTGACCTGGATAGCCTGCCTATCCCGGAATTAAAAAGGGATAGTTTAAGTGGGGTGATTTTAGGCTTCTCAGATGTTACTTTAAATAATCAGAGAGAATATGATTACCTTTTGCCCGGCTCAGGAATTTTGATCTGGCATATCGATGAGGGGGTGGCTTATTTGGATTACGATGGGGATGGGACAAGTAATTTTTTTGACAATAATCTTCAGTGGGATAAGAATAGAAGATTTATCTCTTTGGTGGAAGCGGATGGGATCATAGATTTCGGAGGAGACTATTATACTGGATTTGGCTTGCAGGAGGATATGTTTTATCGAGGGAATAATAGCTCTTTTACTCCTTATACTTATCCTAACACCCAAAGCAACAATAATTCTTTTTCCCATATCTGGATCACCAATATCGGATACAGAGATACTTTGATGAGTCTGGATATTAAAATCGACTGGAACCAGCCGGGTTTTCCCCAAAAGATAATCCCCCAAACAAATATTAGTTCTCTGGTTTTTGCAGATGTGGATAAAGATACGAATATTGAGGTTTTCGCCGCTTCAGGAAACTTTATCTATGCCTGGAAAAAAGATTCAAGTTTTTTCCCCAACCAAGATTTGGTGCAGATTATAGAGTTGAACGGGGATACCACCTATCTTCCCTTAGCCATTTTTGCCATTGTCGATTCAACTATCTTTGGAACCCCAAGTATTGCTGATCTGGATGGGGATGATACCTTGGAAACAGTTGCTGGAACTTTGAGTGGGAAAATCTATGCATTTAAACCTTATGATAGAGATGGAGACACCAAAGCTGATTTGATGAGTGGTTTTCCCGTAGAGTTAAAAAGCTCAGTCTCTATGACTCAGGTTATCTCTGACTTTGATACCGCAAATTCAGGTCTGGAGATTTTTTCAGGAACTTGTGATGGGCATCTTTTTTTGCTCTCTTCTTCTGGCGAGAAAATCTGGATGGATAGTTTGGGCGAAAAGATAGTCGGTTTAGCCACGACCGATTCAGCTGAAATTAATTTTGTTGTGACTGAGGATAGCTTAAGAGGACACATTTGGAGGATAAATTGGAAAACAAATTCTTTCTCGAAAGAAAGTTTGCCAACCGGGAATAATTCCTATCCAGTGGTGGGGGATTTGAACCGAGATTTTAATTTGGATGTGATAGTTGTGGGTGGGGATAGTAAAGTTTATGCCTGGGATAAAAATTTAAACCTTTTACCTGGTTTTCCCATAAACAGTGGGCAAAATAGACTTTTTCCTCCAGCTTTGGGGGACATAGATGGGGATGGGTATTTAGAGATTGTGACTGGAGGAGGAAATAAGATATTTGCTTATAACTTCAATGGAACGATAGTAGATAATTTCCCCATAAAATTGGATAGAAGCGATACTCAAGATCTGATCAGCTCCTCCCCTATTCTGGCGGATCTGGATGGAAATAAAATTCTAGATATAATCCTGGGGACAAGGGATCGAAAGGTCTTCGCTTACAACAGATATGGAGAGAAGATTTCTGGATTTCCTTTATCCACAGGAGGAGGGGTTGGCTCAGCTTCCGTTTTTCTTAACTTAGATGAAGATGAAAATTCTGAGCTTTTAGTAGCTTCTGATGATGGATTTGTCTATGCCTGGGAGCTTCCCTTAATTTATCAAAAAGATAATAACTTCTGGGCGATGGAGGGTTTTTCCTCTTCCCACACCAATCATTTTCCCAGTTATTTGTTACCGGAAATACCCAAATTTGAATTTATGCCTGAAAAATTGGCTTTTGTTTATCCCAACCCAGCTAAAGAAAAAGCTTTCATCCATTATTTTTTAGGAAAGGATGCGGAAGTAAGATTTAAAATCTATGATTTGGCTGGAGATTTAATCGATGAATTTTCTCAGGAAGGGATAGCAAATACTGCAAATGAGAAGGTGTGGGATTGCTCCAAATTCTCAAGCGGGGTATATCTTTGCAGATTGGAGGCAAAAACTAAAAACGAAAACAAAATTTTATTTATAAAGATAGCCATAGTCAAATAATTTTAACTGGAGTATCCCGCCTTTGGCGGGACCAAAAAAGGAGTGAATTATGTTTAAGAAACTTTTGTCCGCAGGATCTACAGGGGAGGTTTTAGCTGTAATTTTATTATTTGCTTTCGGGACTGCGTCAGCGATTCAAGGTGAGATCAATGGTAGGGGTTCGATTTATCGAAACCCGCCAGGAACGGGCTTGATAAATCAAGCCCCTACAGAAAAAAAGGATTTATCCATCAAGAATCATTTTCTTTTAGCGAAATATTCTTCCTATCAAAAATTGGTCAACCCTAACATTTTCGACTCGAATTTTTTATTGGCATCGGATTCAATTAGAACAGTACCTACCGAGGATGTTTATGCTTTTAAGAATAAATCGCTGAAAAGGGGGTTTGTTTATTCTTTGATCTTGCCGGGAGCAGGTGAGTTCTATGCTGATTCCAAGATCAAAGCCGGAATCTTTTTAGGTCTGGAAGCGCTCTTCTGGACCGGCTATTTCACCTATCATAGCAAGGGGGTAAAGAAAAGGGACGAATATAAGGCTTTTGCCGATTCACATTGGAGCGATTCACTGTATTGGGATAACTTGCATTTAATATATGGAGCAGCGATTGACAGTGCCAAGCCCGGAGAAAAACTCATTGGAGTTATTCCCAATACTAATATAAAAGACTCAGTGGTGATTACCCATGAATTGCCGGGGTCAAAAAACCAACAATATTATGAGATGATTGGAAAATATGACCAGTTTCGTTACGGCTGGCAGGACTATGATATTTATGCGATGAATATTAGGACCAGTTACCGTTCTAATTATCTGGATATGAGAAATAAATCCAATAGATTTCTGGATAGATCCGAATATGCCATAATGGCCTCCCTGGCTAACCGGGTTTTATCCGCTTTCGATGCCGCAATAACTGTTAAACGTTACAACAGGAAAGGTGAGGGGTTTTCTTCCATTCAGATGAAGGTTCGAATGGTTGAATATAGAGATGAGCTTATACCTGCGGTATCTTTGAATATGAGATTTTAGCACAAATTGGTGATAAAAGGATTGACAAATTGATTGGAAAGTATTATACTTATTCTCAAGAATTAAGAAGAGGTTTATGTTGGTAAAGAGTTTAAATTTTCTTTTAGCCCTGGTCATCATCTTTCCCATAGCCAGCAAAACCGGGGAAAGCAAAATCCTGAAAGATAATCAGGCGTCGAGTTCTTTCTATTTGGAGCAAAAGATTAAAGATTATCAGGCAAGAAACATAAAAAATAGCCTTTTAGCCTACGAAGGTTTTTCAACTGAAGAGGAAGGAAAAAAGTCAACTTCCAAAGCCCTTCTATTATCTTTTTTAATTCCTGGGAGTGGACAGCTTTATGCTGGTGCTCAGACCAAGGGGGAGATATTCTTAGGGACTGAAGCATCTTTGTGGTTGGGACTTTTTGCCTTCAGGACTTACGGATCCTGGATAAAAAATGATTATAAAGGATATGCAGCCACCCATGCGAATGTGGATTTACATGGCAAGTCGGACAATTACTTCAAAGATATTGCATTTTATATGAACAGAGATGAATATAACCAATTCATTCGACTCTTTGAGGGAATGAATAAAGCCTTATATCTGGGAGATGAATGGAATTGGGAATGGGACAGCCAAAAATCATTAGATCATTATCGAGATTTGAGGGATAGGGAAAGAGCGATGTATAGAAGGGCTTTATATATGGTGGGGTTATCTTTGATCAATCGAGTAGTTAGCGCGGTAGATGCAGTAAGGGAGGTAAAAAAATTCAATCGTAAAAAAGTCTTTGACCTTTCCTCGGTAAAATTCGATTTAAAGGCACATCTTCTTGGTAAAAACCCGAGTTTCTTTTTGGCTTTATATCGTTCCTTCTAAGCTTAACCATCAAAAAATGGATTGTTAAGAATTGGAATGTAAAAATTTATTTTTACAACCAAAAATTCGGCTAAGGTAGGGGTTCGATTTGCGGAGCATCTTGACGATATCGAACCCGAATCGGCGCGGGCTTGATAAATCAAGCCCCTACGGGATTTTCAACAACTCTTTAATCTCGCCTTGCCCCCAAGGCGGGAAGATCGACCCACGTTGAGGCAACCTGGGTCTACCGAAGCTAAATATTGAAATAAATGGGGAAAGAGAAAACATTTTTTAAACTCACTCGTCCGCAAAATAACTTATTCACTGCCATTTCAGTCTTCATCGGAGCTTGGGTTTGTGGAGGAATTCCTTCCCCAGTGAAATTGATTTTGGCTTGCCTCTCTGCCTCTTTGATCTCAGCCGGGGGTTATGTGATAAATGATTATTTCGATGTGGAGATCGACAAGATAAACAAGCCCTATCGTCCCTTAGTCACCGGAGAGGTTTCTAAAAAAGAAGCTTTGAGTTTCTCTTTAATTCTTTTCTCTTGGGGCTTATTTTTAAGCGTTTTCATAAAATTGTCTGCCATTTTTATTGCTCTATTCTCCATTTTAGTCTTGATCTATTATAGTTTCAAATTGAAAAAGACGCTTTTCTGGGGGAATTTTTTGGTGAGTTTAATCTGTGCTTTGGCTTTTGTCTACGGCGGAATTGTGGGGAAAGATTTCAGATGGTCTTTGATTCCCGCCACTTTTGCCTATCTTTTTCATTTTGGCAGGGAGATTTTAAAAGATGTGGAGGATCAAGAGGGGGACAAGCTTTCCAATGCTAAGACCATTCCGATTCTCTTCGGAGTTAAACCATCACTTTTTTTTATCTCTTTTATCTTTTCAGTTTTAATTGTCCTGACCCTTTTCCCTTACATATTCGATATCTTCTCAATTTCGTATCTTATCGTCGTTTTAACAGTTGATTTACTTCTTCTTTATGTCATCTGGTCTTTGTGGAGGGATTGGTCAACTGAAAATTTAAGGAGATTGAGCAGGATTTTGAAAATGGATATGATTTTGGGTTTGGCGGCGATTTTTCTGGGCAGATTTTAGCCAAACTCGGTAGTCCCGCCTTGCCCCCAAGGCCAGACGATAGACTCAAGGCTGAAGCATTGAGTTACGATAAATTGCAAGGCTGAAGCCTTGCCCTACTCATTTGACCATTTATTTTAATGTAGGGCAAACCTTCAGGTATGCTTTTTTCTTGCCAATGGAGGGATTTGGCAAACACCAATATTTTTTAGTATGAGGGCAAAAAGATTTAGATAATAGATAGTATAATAATTAGAGTATGCCAGAAAGAGGGTTTAGTTTTACCGTCTGGCAAAACTAAAATATCCGCCTTAGGCGGAAAGGTTGATGCTTCAGTCTGTTAAGAAAAAATTAAACTTTCAGGAGGTATTATGTTTGGCGGGATTGGTGTTCAGGAGCTATTGCTCATTTTATTGATCATCTTGATTCTTTTTGGGGCAAAAAGGATTCCGGAGATCGCCAGAGGATTAGGAAAGTCGGTGAGTGAATTCAAAAAGGGGGTAAGAGAGATTGAGGATGAGGTAAAATCTGAGGGGGATAAAGATAAGAAGAACCTGGCGGGATAATATAAAATTTGTATTATCAATAACCTACAATACCCAGTAATAGTAGTCCCAGGTTGCCTCAACATAGGATCTTTAAATTAAGCCCTAAGCCCCACCTTGCGGGCAAGGTGGGGCTACAAATACTCTTCGGGTCGGATAAATCCGACCCCTACAATTATTGTAGGGGCTTGATTCATCAAACCCGCATTAAATCTCCAATCAAGTTCGGGGTTGACAATTCTTTAATTTATGATATTTTGTTTTATCCATTGGGTTAATATATGTTGAAGTTGGAACTAAAAGGAGTATCAAAAAAGAAGAAGATAAAACAGGATGGTCGACAAAAAGAGATATTGGTTTTAGATGATATCGATCTGCAGGTTGACCCAGGGGATATTTTTACCATCATCGGTCCCTCGGGTGGAGGAAAATCGACCTTTTTGAGGCTTTTAAATCGCTTGGAGGATGTCTCTTCTGGTTCGATCTTTCTGGATGGTAAAAATATCGAGACTCTGGATGTGATCGAATTGAGAATAAAGGTAGGTTTGGTCTTTCAGGTGCCGGTGATGTTCGAGGAGAATGTAGCTAAGAATATCTTTTATCCTCTGAAGGTAAAAGGTGAGAATCTTTCCCCAATGGAAAATCATAAAGAAGAGATCGAAGAATGTATAAATTGGGTGGACCTGGACAAAAGCTTTTTGTCCCGGAATTCTGACGAGCTTTCCGTCGGGGAAAAACAAAGGGTCTGTATTGCTCGGGCTTTGATGGCAAAACCGGAGGTGTTGCTTTTGGATGAACCCACCTCAGCTTTGGATCCCACTGCCACTTTGAATATAGAAAAACTGATCTTGGATTTGAATAAAAATCTCAGTTTAACCATAATATTTGTCACACATGATATTGCTCAGGCTCTTCGTTTAGAGCATAAATGTATGGTTCTGGTTGGAGGAAAAAAGATAGAGGAAGGATATACCAAGGATGTTTTTTCAAACCCTCAAAATGAGCTGACCAAAAGATTTTTAGAGGGAAATCTAAAGAAGGAGAAGATTTAGATGACCATATATGATATTTTAGCCTCATTAGCTTTAGTGGGGGTAGCAATAGGGATTTCTTTATACGAAAAAGTGCAACTGGAAAAGGATATTTTGATCGGCACAATAAGAACTTTTGTGCAGCTAATTGCCATTGGCTATGCTTTAGAGATAATCTTTAACCTTAATAAACTCTATCTGATCCTTTTGACTATTTTAGTTATGGTGATAATTGGCGGATTTACTGCAACCAGAAGGTCTAAATCTTTTTTCAATGGCTTTTCCCTTTCCACCTTCTCCATTGGCTTGGGGACCTTTTTCACCGTCGGGCTTTTGCTTATTTTGAAGATTATCACCACTGACCCTAAATATATGATCCCCTTAGCCGGAATGATTGTGGGGAATTGTATGAATGCATCTGCTCTGGCTTTAGAAAGGATCGACTCCGAGGTGAAAAGCAAAAAGGCCCAGATTGAGGCCGCTTTAGCTTTGGGTGCCACTTCAAAACAAGCAACCGAAAGGTCTTTTAAAAACACTGTCAAAGCGGCGATGATTCCTACCCTAAATATGATGAAGATCGTGGGGATAGTTCAGCTTCCCGGAGCAATGACCGGAATGATCTTGGCTGGGGCTTCACCGATCTCAGCAGTAACTATTCAAATTATAGTGATGTATATGTTGATTTGCTCAGTGACTTTAACCGCCATTTTAACCACAATTTTAGCCTCAAGAAAATACTTTACTTTAAATCACCAGTTGGTGGAAGTGGGAATATGAGCTTTTTATCATAAATTCGGATGGAAATGGAGTTATAAAATTGACCAAAAAGATAATCATAAATTGTTGTCCCGATTGGTGAAATATGGAGTTGAGAGAAAAGATAAAAAGAACTTCTGCTCTGTTAGACAAAGAATATGGGAAGAAGGTCTTACGACCTTCAGGGGATCCTCTTTCAGTTTTGATTGGAACTATCCTCTCTCAGAACACTTCTGACCACAATAGCCATAAAGCTTTTAGAAATCTTTTAGCCACTTTTAAAAATTGGGAAAAGGTCAGAAAAGCTCCGCTATCGAAAATAGAAAAGGAGATCAAGCACGGGGGATTGGCAAAGATCAAGGCGAAAAGGATAAAAAATATTTTAAATCAAATTTACAAAGATAATTCAAAAACCGATTTATCCTTCTTGAGAAAATTCAGAACAGAAGAAGCGATCGATTATTTGAATAGATTCAAGGGGGTGGGAGAAAAGACTATCGCTTGCGTTCTTTTGTTTGCCTTAGGCCGGCCGGTTATCCCGGTCGATACTCACGTTTTAAGATTGTCTAAAAGACTTGGTCTTTTGCCTAAAAAAATTGATTCTAAAAAAGCCCACGAAATTTTACAGAAGGCAGTTCCTCAGAATTTAGTTTATTCTTATCATTTGAATTTGATTACTCACGGCAGGAAAATCTGTAAAGCCCAAAATCCCCGATGCGGGGAATGTGTTCTATTTGATTTATGTGAAACCCAAGAGAAAATAGATTTTATAAAGAAAGGAGAGGTGTGTTATGTCTAAGATCAAGGTCAAGGATGAGGTCAAGAAGATAAAAAAGCCCTTCCATCCTTTGCATCTGGAAAATGTGGGGGATAGCCACGTCTATTTAGTCTTAGTCAAAGGGGAATATAAGAAACATCGCCATCCCTTTGATGAGTTTTTCTACGTGATCGATGGGGAGTTGGAGCTGGAGCTTGATGAGGGCACAGAGAAGTTGAAAAAAGGGGAAGGGATTTTAGTGAAGAAGGGGAAATGGCACAAATCCAAATCGAAGAAAAAAGCAATGGTGATGATGTTTGAAAAAACCGGGCTGGATATGCAGTTTGAATAGAATGGATAATGTCAATCGAATAAGGCCGGGATTTTTAGCCCCAGATTTCTCTTTGCCCGATATGGAGGGAGAAGAAGTTAATCTTTTTTCTTTTCTGGGCAAAAAAAACATCGTTTTGTTTTTCTTCCCGGACACCCAAGACAAAGAAATCCTAACTTTTCTTTCCACTCTGCAAGAAAACTTAAAAGAAATAAGATTGAGAGATGGCAGGGTTGTAGCTGTCTTCTCAGAAAAGAAAAGACTTTTAAGGAAACTGAAAGAAAATTTAACCCTGGAGTTTCCCGTTTTGGCTGATGAAAAGGGTGGGGTTGGTTGGGAGTATGGAGTGGTGGATACTTCTTCTGGAAGAGAGAAATTTTATCCGGCGGTCTTTATAATAAGTCAAGAGGGGATTGTTCGCTTTCGCCAGGTGTTTTTAGGAGATGAAAAACCAAGCATAGAAGGTATAATTTCTTTTTTAGATGAACTAATTTGAAAATGGAGTATATTTTGGCTTTGGGACTAATATTCACGAACCAATTGAAAGGGCTATGAATATCAGCTTCAAAGAGATCTTTAAAACCTCGAAACTCTATAAAGATTTTCTCTATGATTTTCCGAAAGTGGAGGAATTTTATTTCAGGGATTATCAGAAGGAAAAGACTTATTCGGATATTTTTTACCAGTTAGATAAAAAACCATTTCCCAGAGACGAAATTGTCCCCTTATTGACCCGACAGAATAAGAATTTCGGTTGTTCCGAAAAAACTTTAGAAAATATCCGGCATCTGGAAAAAGCTGGCTCTTATTGTGTCTTCACCGGCCAGCAGGTAGGAATTTTCGGAGGTCCCCTTTATACTTTTTACAAAGCCATCTCAACCATTAAACTGGCTGAAACCTTTTCCCAAAAGTTCGGCAAGAAAATAGTCCCGGTCTTCTGGTTAGCCTCCGATGACCACGATTTCGACGAGGTCAAATCGGTTGGTCTGATAGATAAGGAAAACAACTTTATCCAACTGGATTATCTTCCCCGAGAGGATGTTTTTAGAAGATCTATGTCCAAGATTTACCTGGATGAAAATATTGAAAAGCTTTTAAGCCAGCTAAAAGATTGTTTTTTCCAAACCGAGTTTGAAAATGACATTTTCGATAAACTTAAAAATTTTTATCACACCGGGGAAAAGATCACTCAGGCATTTGCTGGCTGGCTTTCTTTTCTTTTAGGAAAATATGGGTTGGTGATAATCGATCCATCCGATGCTGAATTCAAAAGATTGGCCCTCCCGGTTTTCTTGAAAGAGATTGAAAATCCAAAAAAGACCAGCCAGCTTTTACAGAAGACTAATCTGAAGTTAGAGTCTTTGGGTTATCATCTTCAGGTGCATAAGACAGAAGATCTGGCGAATTTTTTTATAGATGAAGGGAAAAGAGTTAGAGTTAAATTGCGGGATGGAAAATTTATATTGGAAAATATCGATAAAGAATTATCTATAGATGAGCTTAAAAAGATTATTCAAGAAAACCCATCCCGGATAAGCCCCAATGTCATTTTAAAGACAGTAGTCCAAAGCTATGTCTTCCCCACTGCGATCTATGTGGGAGGGCCCGGAGAAGTTTCCTATTATGCTCAGACCAAAGAGATCTTTGATTTTTTTGATGTCTTGATGCCGGTAATTTGCCCCCGAGCCAGCCTTACTTTAGTAGAGCCTAAGATCGAAAAGATTTTAGAAAAGTATTCGTTGCCATTTACCCAGCTGTTTGATGATGTAGAGAGTCTAATTAATTTTGTAATGAGAAAAAATTTGCCCCATTCTCTGGAGAAAAATTTAAAAGAAGCAAATGAAAGGATCCAAGAAGAATTGGATTCTTTAGAAAAAGTCATTCGATTTGATCCGACCTTAGAGAAGACTTTGAAGACCACTAAAAATAAGATCGAATTTGAATTGAAAAGCTTGGAGAAAAAGATATTTCAATCTCATAAAAAACAAAATCAGATTATATCTGACCAGATTTATAAAGCAAGAAACAATCTTTTCCCCAATGGCAAACTTCAGGAAAGAGAAATTTCGATTTTGCCTTTTTTAGTTAAATATGGTTTTAGATTTGTTGACTATTTGTTTGATAAAATCGATATTAGTGTAAAAGATCATCAAATTCTTGGTACGCTGGAAGCGGAAAAGAAAAAGGTCTGAGAAAAACAAATGAGAATTGGAATCACCTGTTATCCGGTTCCCGGGGGGAGCGGAGTGGTAGCTACCGAATTGGGGATCGAGCTGAAGAAAAGAGGGCATCAGGTTCATTTTATCAGTTACTCTTTGCCCTTTCGTTTACAGAAATATGAAGAAGATCTGTTTTTTCACGAAGTAGAGGTATCCAATTACCCCCTTTTCAAATATCCACCCTATACTTTAAGTTTAGCCTCCAAGATGGCAGAGGTTGCCTCTTTGTGGAAATTGGATATCCTCCATGTCCATTATGCTATCCCTCATGCTACCTGCGCCTTTTTAGCAAAACAGATTATCCCCAGCCCAGCTCCTAAAATCATAACTACTCTTCACGGAACAGATATAACTTTGGTGGGGAGTGACAAATCATTTTTCGAGATAACCAAATTCAGCATCGCTCAAAGTGATGGAATCACTGCGGTCTCTTCCTATCTTTCGGAGAGGACTAAAAGAGAGTTCGGGATAGAAAAGGATATTGAAGTTATCCCTAATTTTGTGGACACTAAAAGATTTAAGCCTGGTGATTTTAGTTGCAAAAAGCAATTTGCTTCCGCTGATGAGAAAGTCTTGATGCACATTTCCAATTTCCGGCCGGTAAAAAGAATTGGGGATGTGATAAAAGTTTTCGATTTAATTCAAAAAGAGATTCCGGCGGTCTTGCTCTTGATCGGCGAAGGACCGGACCTACCTTTAGCAATTGAATTGACAAACAATCTGAACTTAAAAGATAAAGTCATTTTCTTAGGGAGTCAGGATTTTGTGGAAAATCTTTTGCCCGTAGCAGACCTATTTTTATTACCCTCTCAGAATGAAAGCTTTGGCTTGGTGGCCTTAGAGGCTTTATCCTGCGGGGTTCCGGTGATTGCCACCAATACTGGAGGTTTGCCGGAAGTAGTGGAAAATGAAAAGTGTGGATATCTGACTAATTTAGGGGATGTGGAATTTATGGCTGAAAAAGGGATAGAGCTTTTGAGAGATGAAGATAAGCTTCAAAAGTTCAAAGAATGCGCCAGAAAAACTGCTTTAGAAAAACTCGATTCCCAAATCATTGTCCCATTGTATGAAAAATTCTACAAAAAGATTTTAGAAAAGTAGAAGGAGGTTTTTTTGCCTCAAGATGTTTTCACAAAATTAGATGTATTAGCTATTGGTGCCCACAGAGATGACGTGGAGATCACCTGTGGAGGGACGGTCATAAAATTGGTCGATCTGGGATATAAGGTTGGTATTCTCGATTTGACTCAAGGGGAGATGGGAACTAAAGGGACAGCTGATCAGAGGGGTAAAGAGGCACAAGGTGCTGCCAAAGTGATGGGGATTTCAGTCAGAGAAAACCTAAGATTGCCCGATTCCAATGTGGAAAATACTTTAGAGAATAAGCTGAAATTGGTGAAGATAATAAGAAAATATAAACCCCATCTGGTTATTTTGCCCTACTGGACTCAACGTCATCCGGACCATCTCAGATGCAGCCAATTGGGTTATGAGGCTTGTTATCTATCCGGTTTAGCTAAATTGAAAGTCAAAGGAGAGCCGCACCGACCATTTAAGATAATTTATAGTTCCTCATTTTTTGAGGAGAAGCATTCATTTATCGTCGATATTTCTGAGCAATTCGAAAGGAAAATCGAGGCAGTGAAATGTTATAAATCTCAATTTGGTGAGCTTTTGAAAAAAAAGAAGGTTCATCCTTTTCCCCGAAATGTGTTTGATTTTATGGAGGTTAAAGCCCGGCAATACGGGTATCTGATCGGGAAGAAGTATGGGGAGGCTTTTATCACCAAAGAGCTTTTGGAAGTCGAAGACCCGATGAAGCTTTTGGTTCGGTCGATATAAGTTTTCAAAAAAATTCTAAGGTCGCATTTATCTAAAACGCCGTAGGGACAGGTTTTTAAACCTGTCCGGACAGACCTAAAGGTCTGTCCGGACTTGTAATTCCCTCTCCTTTTAAGGAGAGGGTTAGGGTGAGGTTATGTAGAGGCGAACCTATGTGTCTGCCCAAATTATTAGGGCAGAAACGCAGGTCTGCCCCTACGATGCCGGTTCGTAGCGCCCCCGCCAAAGGCGGGGACGCTACGAAACATTAGCCCTGGGTTCAGGGGACCCAGAGCTACCCACCATAATCGGGCGTCATAAATGTCACCCCTACAAATTTTTTTAAAAATCTGGTTAGATTATTCTTGACATTTTTTCTTTTATGTCTTAAAGTTAGTAAAAGTTTTAGTGCTTATCTGGCGAAGAAGAATTTGAGGAATTGAATTTTTAGCAGAGGAGGTGAGAATCGCGAGATTTTCGGTTAGTTTCCTGAAAAATTAAACCTTTAAATTTTTAACCTCTCAGAAAGGAGAGGGGGTGAAAAAATGAAATCGAAATTGTTTGTTTTGTTCCTCTTTTTTATTTTTCTTTTATTTAATTTAGTATTTGGGGCTGGGGAGAAGATACCCTGGTGGAGTGTAAATGGAGGAGGGAGCATCTATTCATCTTCTACTAATTATAAGCTTTGTGGTTCGGCAGGTCAGTCGGTGGCAGGTGAGGCGGTTGGCACCTATCACAGTTATTCTGGTTTCTGGAATCCCTGGGTAGTTGCCACAGATGTGGAGGAGGAAAAGGAGGCAGTAGTTCCCAAGGAGTTTTCCATCTCCCAGAACTATCCCAATCCTTTCAATCCTCATACGGTAATAGAGTATGCCTTGCCTAAAGAATCTAAGGTAAAGATTGTGGTCTATAATATCTTAGGTCAGAAGGTCAGAGTTTTGAAGGATGAGATTGAGAAGGAGGGATATAAAAGGGTTATCTGGGATGGTAGGGATGATTCAGGTTCTGAGGTAGCCTCGGGGATATATTTTTATCGGATAGTGGCGGAAAATTTTGTTAAGGCCAAGAAGATGATGATGGTTAAATAGCGTAGGGGCAATCCTGTGTGATTGCCCGTTAGAGAACGTAGGGACAGACCTTTCCCGCCTCTGGCGGGATCTGCCTATGGCATGATAGGTCTGTCCGGACAGGTCTAAAGACCTGTCCCTACAACAAAATCGGGAAAAACAATTCCTCACGTTCGAGTGGGGGACAGGAGGTAAAATAAAATGAAGAAGAGTTTAATCATAACAATAGCTTTAATGCTATTTATGGTAGGAGTGGTCTTTGCTTCCGATGAGCTTTCAGTTGCAGCAATTCCGCATCAACTTAATTATCAGGGGATGTTGACCCAGTCGGATGGAGTCACTCCGGTTACAGATGGGCTCTACAGTATAAGATTCAGCATCTGGGATGACCTTACTTTAGGAAGTGAGTTATGGAATGAGACCCAGTCAGTTCAGGTTACTAACGGACTGTTCAATGTAAATTTAGGGTCGATTACTCCATTAGGTCTTCCTTTTGATAAGTACTATTGGTTGGAGATAAAGGTGGGTGCGGATCCGAAATTAACACCCAGGACCAAGCTAACCAGTGTGGGATATGCCTACACGGCCGAACAGGCATTTACGGCACTATCCGCTCCCAGTGGTGGGGGTTGGGTTGATGCTGGCGCAACCGTTAGTTTGCAGACCAGCACTGATAAGGTAGGCATCGGAACGGCCAGCCCAGCGTCAAATCTCCACATCAAAGGAGTAAACTGGCCGCAGGTGACAATAGATGGAACATCCTGGGGCTCTTTGGTTATGGGGGATTACGATAAGGGAACGGACTTAAAGTATTTCCATATAAGATCGGATGGGGATAAATTCTATTTAGGCAAGGTCAACGATGCATTTAACACGTGGTATAATCAGTTTGTAATGACCAGAGACGGCGATGTCGGCATCGGGACGAGTGATCCAGCTCAAAAATTAAGTGTTATTGGCGACGTTGGTGTAGGGTCGTCGTCACAGACGGGCTCACTAAGCTTATACCTGAACGGCTCAGCTAACCCGGTTATTGTTGAACAGAACTTTAGCAATCAAGGCGCGAGCATCATACTTTACGACGAAGCCGGTAATTGGACTCATGCAATGGAGGCAGATGCGAATGGCTCAGGTGGGTTTTTGAGTGTAGGGCGTTCAGCTTCTGCAGCGGGGTTCACCGTTGATGGCAACTTTAGTGCCAACGAGCCGAGGGTGTCTATTACGGGCTCGGCCAGAAGTGCGCTCTTTTATATGGACCAGACGGGAAACTCGTCGGTCCAGCTCCCAGTCGATGCTATTTCATCCTCTGAGTGTTTTGACGAGCCGGGTGTGGCGAGCAATAAGGAGGGAGTTAACAGTATTGTGCTGGACGGAACAGTGCAAACGCTTCTCTCTCGCACCATCACCTGCCCAGCAAGCGGATATGTTCTGGTCATCGGCACAACTCAGCCATATATATACCACACTAACGGCACAACGAGCAATGCGAGTTTCGGTGTATCAGCATCTTCAAGTTCCTTGCCAGACAATCAGGATAATGAATTGACGATTGCTAATGCCGTGCCATCGGGTGGTTTCAATTATCCCGTAACTGTCCATGGTCTTTTCTCAGTCAGCTCTGGTTCTAATACTTTCTACCTTTTAGCCAGAGAATACGCCGGTAGTTTCACTGTTTATGACAGACAGCTGACACTGGTTTTTCTCCCCACTGCCTATGGCACTGTAACAGCCACTAAGCTCGCGGGAGAACAGAATATTCCAGATGAGGAAGCTCCTAAGGTATCCAGCCTGAGCTGGTCTGATATTGCTTCTGAGCAAGCAGAATCAGAGGCATTTAACTCAGCCAGAATCGAAAGAGAGTTAGCTGAGATGCGAGCGCAAATCGAAGCTCTGAAGGCGGAGATGGGAAAACAACAAGGAGAACAGAATAAGTAAACGGAAAACAGTAGACAGAGAACAGAAAAAAGCTTGTAGACCCACCTTGTCCCCAAGGTGGGTCTTGAGTCTGTAGGGGCGAACCTGTGTGTTCGCCCCAAATTATTAAGGGCAGACACATCGGTCTGCCCCTACATTTATTGCCCTCTCCTTTTCAAGGAGAGGGATAGGGTGAGGTTATAAAAATAGCCCTGGGTTCAGGGACCCAGGGCTACCCGATGAAACGTCCAAGAATGTAGAGGAAGGCTTTAGCCTTCCATAAAAAAGAATTGTCCCGCCAAAGGCGGGACGCTACATCATCTTAAGTCAACCTGAAGGTTGACACTCCTTCTCGGGCTTGATGAATCAAGCCCCTACAAAAATTGTAGGGGTTCGATTTATCGAACCCGTAATAATTATTATCGAGCTCCCCTCTTCTTATCGTAAATTCAATAGATATGGCATAATAAAAAAATAATTGCCAAGTCGAAAGGAATTTCATATATTCTTTTTTGGTGGAAGCGGATAGGATCTGGTGGTCCTTGCGGACTTCAAATCCGTTGTTCCCTCTTAAAACGGGGGAAGGTGGGTTCGATTCCCACCCCTTCCGCCAAAAATATATCTTATGAGTTTTTGGATTATGATGTGAAATCTCAGGATTTCCCGCCAAGTCGGGGGACCTGGCGGAGAATGTAGGGGCGGGTCTTTAGACCCGCCCAGGGCAGACCTGAAGGTCTGCCCCTACAGTATCTTTTTATGACTCAAAAAGAAAAGATAAGGCTGACTGAATATGCGTCGTCATCGGGGTGAGCTTCCAAATGCAGTCCGGAGGACACGATGCAGGTGCTGCATCATTTGAACAAGATTACCGACCCCAATGTCTTAGTAGGATTTAATACGGTGGATGATGCCGGGGTGTATAAACTTTCATCTGATCTGGCTTTAGTTCAGACAGTGGACTATTTTCCACCAGTGGTGGATGACCCTTATGATTTTGGAGCGATCGCCTGCGCCAATGCATTAAGCGACATCTATGCTATGGGTGGAAAGCCGATTTCAGCTTTGAATATCGTAGGGTTTCCGACGAATGTCCTCCCTTTAGAGGTATTAGAAGATATTTTGAAGGGAGGATCGGACAAGGCTGAAGAAGCTGGGGTTTCGATAATCGGAGGACATACCATCAAGACCAAAGAACCCATATACGGAATGTCAATTACCGGTTTGATTCACCCGGATAGAATTGTAAAAAACAGTGGGGCTAAAGTCGGGGATTTATTAATCTTGACCAAGCCTCTGGGGATCGGAATTATAACTACGGCGATCAAACAAAAAAAAGCTTCAAAAAAGGTGGAAAGAGAAGTTATCAAAGTTATGACCTTTTTAAATAAATCTGCCTCTGAGGCGATGACCGAAATTGGGGTTGATGCCTGCACCGATATTACCGGCTATGGGCTTTTGGGACATTTATGGGAAATGACATCTTTTTCCCGGGTTGGGGCAGAGGTTTACCTTTCTGAAGTTCCGGTAATCGAAAAGACCTGGGACTATGTCAAAAAGAAGATTATCCCGGGTGGTACATTTAACAATCTAAAGTATATTAAGGATAAAGTGATCTGGTGTGATAAGATTTCTGAGGAGGAAAAGATAGTTTTGGCTGATGCTCAGACCTCTGGGGGCCTTTTGATCTGTTGCTCTGAGGATAAAAAGGATAAACTTTTAGCTTTATTGAAAAATAAGAAGGTTTCGAGTTGTAACGTTATAGGCCAGATCATTAGAGATAAGGAATGCAAGATAAGGGTAAAGATTTGAAAAATCCTGTCTTGAGAAAACTTCCCTCCATCGAGAAACTATTAGAATCTTTTCAATTGAAAGATTATATCGAGAATTTTTCCCGCCAAACAGTGACCAATGTGGCAAGAGAGGTAGTTGGCTCATTACGCGAAAAAATATTGAAATCGTCCGAACGGATTCATTCTGGAAAGGTGGAGATGACTGAAACAAAGATTATTGAGGAAATTAGAAATAATTTAAATCAAAGAAGAAGCTTGTCTTTAAGGCCGGTGATAAATGGAACCGGAGTGATTTTGCATACTAATTTAGGTAGAGCACCTTCATCTTCAGAGACTTTAGAACACATTAAAAAAATTGGGGAGAGTTATTGTAATTTGGAATTCGATTTAATTTCTGGTAAAAGAGGGGAGAGGACTTCTTATTTAGAGAAACTAATCTGCGAACTGACCAATTCAGAAGGGGCGTTGGTGGTTAATAATAATGCCGCTGCGGTTTTGTTGGTCTTGACTGGGTTGGCAAAGGGTAAAGAGGTTTTGGTTTCCCGAGGGGAGCTGATTCAGATCGGGGGGGGATTTAAAATTCCGGAGATTATGGCTCAATCAAATGCGATTTTAAAAGAGGTGGGGACGACAAATAAAACTTCATTATCGGATTACCAAAAAGCTATCACTAAAAATACCTCACTTATTTTGAAAGTCCATAAAAGCAATTTTAGAATGGATGGTTTTGTGGGAGAAGTGAGTCTGGAGGAATTGGTAGCTTTGGGGAAAAAACATAAGATACCAGTTTTTTATGATTTAGGGAGTGGGGCTTTGCTTTTATCTGAGGATTTTGGCTTAGCCCATGAGCCCACACCCATGGAGGGGCTCAAAGCTAAAACAGATTTGGTCTCTTTTTCCGGGGATAAACTTTTGGGGGGTCCTCAATCCGGAATAATTTTGGGAAAGAAAAAATATATCGATCTTTTGAGAAAACATCCCTTGTATAGAGCTTTAAGGGTGGACAAGTTGGTTATTGCTGGATTGGAAAAGGTTATTTTGGCTTATCTAAAAAAAGAGGGGAGCGGAAAAATTTCAGTCTGGCAGATGATCAGTACGAAAATAGAAGATTTAAGAGAAAGAGCTCAAAAGATCGAAAATAGCTTGAAAGAAAAAGGCATAAAATCTTTTGTAAAAGAATCCAAAAGCACGGTAGGGGGAGGGTCGTTGCCGGGTGAGACTTTGCCCACCATAGTGATTTCTTTTGATACAGAAGTTTCTCCACAAATTCAGGCAGAAAGATTCAGAAATTTATCTATTCCCATAATCGGCAGAATTGAGAATAATAAATTCGTCTTAGATTTAAGGACCATCTTCCATCATCAGGATGAGATTTTAATCCAATCGATAAAGAATATTTTCTCTTCATAAAATATGTATGTCCTCGGTACAGCAGGTCATGTTGACCACGGGAAGTCATCTTTGGTTAAAGCTTTGACCGGGATCGATCCGGACCGGTTGCCAGAAGAAAAAGAAAGGGAGATGACCATCGATTTGGGCTTCGCCTGGCTTTTTTTGCCGGATGGCAAGGAAATGGGAATTGTAGATGTTCCCGGGCATGAAAGATTTGTGAGGAATATGATTGCCGGAGTAGGGGGGATCGACGCAGTTTTATTCGTAGTTGCCGCAGATGATGGCTGGATGCCGCAATCTCAGGAGCATTTAGAGATCATTAAACTTTTAGGGATAAGATATGGGATTGTAGTCATCACTAAAATCGATCTGGTTAAAGAAGATTGGCTTTCTTTGGTGGAGGAGGAGATCAAAAAGAAATTAAAAAAAAGTTTTTTAGAAAATGCACCAATTATTAAGACTTCGGTACCTAAAAATATCGGGATTTCGGAACTCCAAACGGAGATCGCTAAACTAATAGAAAAAATTCAGCCAAAAAAGGATTTGGGAAAACCGAGAATTTACATTGACCGGGTTTTCACTATGTCGGGCAGAGGGACAGTTGTTACCGGGACTTTGATCGATGGATCTTTATCAATAGATGAAGAAGTGAAAATATTGCCTGATGGGATTTCGGCTCGCATCCGTGATTTGCAGACTCATAAGAAAAAAAGGAAAAAGGTAGATCCCGGAACCAGGGTGGCTTTGAACTTAGCTGGGGTGGAGAAAAGCCAGATAAAAAGGGGAGATGTGGTGGTCAAGCCCGATCAAGGGATGACCACTTTCAGTGTGGATGCTAAAGTCGAATTGGTCTTTCCTTTAGATTTCCCTTTAAAACATAATGCACAAGTTTTGTTTATTCTGGGGACAACTGAGCTTTTAGGAAAAGCATTGCTTTTAGATAAAGACCTATTAAAAGCTGGAGAATCCGGTTTAGTTCAATTCAGATTCAAAAAGCCTTTGGTAGCTCGCATCGGGGACCATTTTATTTTGAGACTTCCTTCTCCACCGACAACTATCGGGGGCGGAATAGTCTTAAATATTTTTCCAGAAAAGCATAAAAGAAAAGACGAAAAGCTTTTATCCTATTTATCTTTGAGAAAAAGTTTAAAATCAGAGGATCTGATATTATCAGAGGTTTTGAAAAATGAATTTGTTTATCAAAAGGATTTGTTAAAAGAGTCCAATTTCAGCCAGAAGGAGATTGAAGCTGAGCTTAAAGATTTGGAAGCTTCCGGCAAAGCTTTGGTCCGAGAAGGGATGGTGATAGGAAAAAAAAGATGGGATGGTCTGCTGAAAAAGATAGAGGAAATTCTAAAAGAAGAGCATCGAAAATTTCCTTTTAAGCCTGGGATTTTGAAAGGCGATTTGCAAAGTCGAATAAAATCCCTCGAGGAATTGTTGGATCTGGCAATTGTTTCACTTCTCTCTCTAAATAAAATTGTGCAAAAAGGGAGCTATCTATCTTTGCCTGAGCACGAGCCTAAACTTCAGGGTAAACAGGAGGAGATCGGGAAAAACATTTTGCAAAAATTTGTTAAAACTCCCCTTTCCCCTCCGACCAAAGATGAGATTTTAAGCTTGGGCAAAGAGTATAGTGAGGTTTTGACCTTTTTGATTCAACAGGAGACATTAATTGAATTAGGTTCCGGAATTTTATTCAGGAAAGAGGATTTCGAGATGATTCGAAAAAAAGTGGTGGATTTCATTCAAAAGAATGGTCCTTCCACTGTCAGTCAGATAAAAGAGCAATTGAATTTATCCCGCAAATATGCTGTCCCCATCTTAGAGAAATTAGACCAGTTGAATATCACAAGAAGAGAGGGGGATAAGAGGGTTTTGGCAAAATGAAAGGGCTTTTGCTTCTTTTCAATGGCAAAATCTACACGATGGATCCAAAAAACCCTTTTGCCTCAGCTCTTGTCATCCAGGAGAGAAAAATAGTTGCTGTTGGGGAAAATCCCCAGATCAAAGATAGAGTATCCAGGGGGTTTAAAGTTATAGATTTAAAAAGGAAAGTTGTTCTGCCCGGTTTTATAGATTCCCACACTCATTTTGTTCATTTTGCCTCGAATTTAGACCAGCTCGATTTGAAAGGGGTCAAATCGGAAAAAGAGCTAACTTTGAAAATCAAATCAAAAGCGAAAAGTTTGAAGCCAAATCAATGGCTTTTCGGAAGAGGCTGGGATAAAAATATTTTCAAAGATAAATCTTTGCGAAGCATCTTGACGATATTCGATAAAAAAACTTTAGATAAAATTCTTCCCCAAAATCCTGTGGCTTTAAAAAGCAAAGATGGGCATGTTTTCTGGCTAAATTCTTTAGCTTTGAAAATCTTAGGGATCGATAAATATACTCTAAGCCCATCTGGAGGGGAGATAGAAAAAGACATCCTTACTTCTGAGCCGACCGGGCTTTTAAAAGAAAACGCCTGTGATTTGGTTGATAAGGTGAAAAAGAAAGCCAATGGAAAAAGGATTGGAAAACTCTTTGCCGATGCTACTGAAATTGCTCATCAAAACGGGATTGTAGGAATTCACGATTGCGGTGGGGAAAAGTCTTTCGAGACTTATGAAAGATTTCTCTTTGAGGAAAAACTTTTATTAAGAGTTTTCTGTATGATCGAAAAGAAAGATTTTGATTCTGCGGTAAAGTTGGGCTTTAAAACCGGATGGGGAAACGAGTTCTTGAAGTTGGGGAGTTTGAAATTGTATGCGGATGGGACATTGGGCTCTCAGACTTGCCTTCTGTTTCAACCTTTTAAGGGGTCCAAAGATAATTATGGTATAGAAGTGACCTCTGAAAAAGAGTTGACCGATCTGGTCAAAAAAGCTAACAAAAATGGAATTAGTGTGGCTATTCATGCTATCGGGGATAAAGGAGTGAATCAGGCTTTGAATTCTATTGAAAAATCTGGCTTTCGCCAGTTGCGGAATAGAATTGAACATATTCAACTTATTCATCCAGATGATATAAAAAGATTTGCACAATTAAATGTCATTGCCTCAGTTCAGCCTCTCCACGCCACTTCGGATAGGGATATTGCAGATAAATATTGGGGGAAAAGATGTCGGTATGCCTATCCTTATAAGACCCTTCTTAAAAATGGTGCCAAACTTTGTTTTGGCTCAGACCTACCAGTTGAGGATTTTAGCCCCTTGAAGGGTATCTATGCCGCAGTAACCAGAAAGAGAGAAGGTGAAAGAAGAAAAAGCTGGTATCCTTTTGAAAGAGTATCTGTTGAAGAGGCTGTTTATGCTTATACTTTAGGAGGAGCTTATGCCTCAGGGGAGGAGAAAATAAAAGGTTCGATTGAGCCCGGGAAATTGGCTGATTTGGTGATTTTATCTAAAGATATTTTTAAGATTCAACCTGAGGAGATTTTGAAAACGAAAGTTTTGGCGACGATTTTTGATGGGAAGATTGTGTGGGGTGAAGAGAATCTAGTTTGAAAAGGATTGTAGGGACAGACCTTAAGGTCTGTCCGGACAGGTTTGAAAACCTGTCCCTACGACTATTTTTACTGGTAAAGTTGAAGCTCCGCCGAAGGTGGATCTGCCTGTGGGGCGAAGGAGCGACCCTACATTTAACGCCTTCAGGTTCGATGAATCGAACCCCTACATTTTTTATTTGATTTTTTCTTTAAAACTCTGATAATTTTTGTTGACTATCGATTGAAATCGACTATTTTAGTATCGATAATGTTTTTAACGGAGAAATAAAATGAGAAAAAGGGTTTGTCTTTATCTTTTAAGTCTTCTCCTTCCTTTTATTAGTTTACTCTTTGCCCAAGGGGAAACACAAAGACCTTCAGCACATATTAATTTGATTAATATAGATGGTCCGATTGGTCCCATCTCTTCGAAGATCATCATCAAAGCTATTGAATCATCGGTCAAAGATGGTGCTGAGGCTTTGGTTATCGAGCTTAATACTCCAGGTGGCTTGGATGAGCCGATGAGATTGATTGTCAAGGAGATATTAAATTCAGATGTCCCGGTGATTGTCTATGTCTCTCCTTCTGGCTCTCGTTCTGCTTCAGCCGGGGTCTTTATCACTTTGGCCGCTCATATAGCCGCTATGGCTCCGGGGACAAATATCGGGGCGGCTCATCCGGTGACTATAACTGGGCAGATAGACTCCACAATGTTAGAAAAGGTGACCAACGATGCAGCGGCTTATATCAAAAGCATCGCCAATAAAAAGGGGAGAAATTCCGAATGGGTTGAGGAGGCGGTGAGAAAGAGTGTCTCTATTCCTGAATATGAAGCTTTGAAGTTGAACGTGGTTGATTTAGTATCTACAAACTTAAGAGGGCTTTTGGATTCCTGCGATGGAAGGAAAGTTTTGCTTCCCACAGGTGAAAAGATATTGAAGACTAAAGGGATTGAGGTGAGAAGGGTGGAGATGAGCTGGTGGGATAAGATCTTAGAGACCATTTCCAATCCGAATATCGCTTATATCCTTTACAGCTTAGGAATGTTAGGACTTTTCTTTGAGCTTTCCAATCCTGGCTCGATCATTCCTGGAGTAATCGGAGGAATCTGCTTGATTTTAGCCTTTTTCGCCTTTCAGATCTTACCTATAAATTATGCCGGCTTGCTTTTGATGATTTTAGCTTTGATCTTTTTCATTGCCGATATTAAAGCGCCCACACATGGGGCATTAACCATAGGAGGAATTATAGCTATGATCTTTGGGTCTTTGATGTTGATCGAATCGCCCGCCCCTTATATGAGAATCTCAATCTTCGTTATCCTCTGCGTAGTGGCAGCAACAGCTGCCTTCTTTTTCTTTGCTGTAGGAATGGGGCTAAAAGCTCAAAGGAAAAAACCTACTACCGGAGATAAGGGGATGGTTGGAATGATCGGAGTAGCCCGGTCCAAATTGGATCCGGAAGGATATGTCTTTGTCCGAGGAGAGATCTGGAAAGCCATTGCGGATCAAACTATTGAAATTGGTGGGAAAATAAAAGTTTTAAAAGTGGAAGATTTAACCTTAAGAGTAACCAAAGCCTAAAAGGAGGTTTTATGGCTGGTGCGGGATTATTAACCGTAATTATCATTGGCATCTTTATTTTGGCCAATGCCATCCGGATTCTAAGAGAATATGAGAGGGGGATTATCTTCAGATTGGGAAGATTGATCGGAGCTAAAGGTCCTGGCTTAGTTCTTCTGATCCCCATAGTCGATCGGATGGTCAAGGTGAGTTTGAGAGTTATAACGATGGATGTCCCGGCTCAGGATGTGATCACCAGAGATAACGTTTCAGTCAAGGTTAATGCGGTGATCTATTTCAGAGTTATGGACGCTTCCAAAGCCATCGTGGAGGTGGAAGACTTTCTTTATGCCACATCGATGATCTCCCAGACCACTTTGAGAAGTGTCTTAGGACAGGTGGAATTGGACGATCTTTTAGCTCAGAGGGAGAAGATCAATCAGGAGCTACAAAAGATCATCGATTTGCACACCGAGCCTTGGGGGATCAAAGTTTCTGTTGTAGAGGTAAAGAATGTAGATCTACCTCAGGACATGCAGAGAGCTATTGCTCGTCAGGCAGAAGCAGAAAGGGAGAGAAGAGCCAAGATCATTCATGCAGAAGGAGAGCTTCAAGCTTCAGAGAAGCTGGCAGCAGCGGGTGAGGTCATTGGAAAAACCCCCACCGGTATTCAACTCAGATTTTTACAGACTTTAACCGAAGTGGCTGTGGAGAAAAATTCCACCATTATCTTCCCGGTTCCAATTGACCTGTTTGCTCCGTTTATCAAGAAGATGTCGGAGAAATAGTCAACGGATTGAGCGGATTGGTTGGAACTCAACATACGTAGGTCAAGCATCCCCCGCCAAAGGCGGGGTGCTTGACAAATCGAGAAGGGACTGTTGCCGAAGTAATTCTTTTACAGGTTTCGTTAGAAAAGGTTGCGGTTGCGGTTATGTATCGTTTATCGTGTTAAGATTAAAGACGAAGCCGATACGTAGCCGAAACCCAAACCGATAAACAATAAACAGACTTAAGCAAAGACGCCGAAAATAGTTGTCAACCAGCCTTTCAGGCATGGTTGACCTACTATAAACTCTTTTTATTTTCTTTCCTATTTTAATTGACTTTTGTCCTTTTTTTATTAATATTTAAATCTAAATTTTTATCTGCCTAAGTTTTAAAATTGGCAGAGAAGATTCTTCTTTTGGTCTTTGGGCTAAAAGAAATTAAATTTAAAGGTATCCTAAAAAATTGGGTTTTTAATCTTTGTCAGGAGGAAGTTTTGTTTAAATCGATCAAAGAGGTTTTAAAATTTGCCAAAGAGAAAAAGATTGAGATGGTAGATTTGAAGTTCTCAGACCTTTATGGGAGATGGCACCATCTCTCTTTGCCTTCCAGCCAGTTAAATCAGAATATGTTCAAGACCGGGGTGCCCTATGATGGGTCGAGCACTCCAGGATTCAAATCCTTAGAGTCCGGGGATATGGTCTTGCTTCCGGATATCTCCACAGCACAACTTGACCCTTTCTGGGAAGCCCCAACTTTAAGCTTCATTTGCAGTTCGGCTGAGGCAGATAGTTTTATCCTATTCCCCAGAGAGCCCAGATATATAGTGCAAAAGGCCCAAAAATATCTTCTCAAAAGCGGGATAGCAGATAAAAGTCTATGGGGACCGGAGTTTGAGTTTTATATCTTCGATAGTGTAAGTTACAAAAACGATATCAATATGGCTTCTTACATCATCGATTCCAATGAGGCCGACTGGAACTCAGGTTTGATGGTGGGTAAAAATTTAGGGCATAAAATCCCTCCTCGTAGTGGATATGAGGCTATTCCCCCTTTAGATGATCTTTTCAATGTGCGTTCTGAGATGGTGAAACTAATTGAGGAAAGCGGGATAAAGATAAGGTATCATCACCATGAGGTTGGTGGTCCCGGACAATCGGAAATAGAGATTATCCCAGAAGATCTCACCAAGATCGGTGATATGAGTATGTGGATTAAATATCTGATCAAAATGGTGGCAAAAAAACACAATCACACTGTCACCTTTATGCCCAAGCCTTTATATAATGAAGCCGGCAATGGGATGCATTTTCATCAGCATCTTTTTAAAAATGGAAAGCCTTTATTCTATGATAAAAATGGATATGGAGGCTTAAGTAAGTTAGCTCTATATTATATCGGGGGCCTTTTGACTCATGGTCCGGCACTTTTAGCTTTTACCAATCCCAGTACCAATTCCTATAAAAGATTAGTCCCGGGATTTGAAGCCCCCACCAAGCTTTTTTTCTCCTTAGCCAATCGCAGTGCGGCTATAAGGATACCTAAATATGCCTATGATGATCCGATGGAAAAACGGATTGAGTTTAGACCTTCCGATGCCTCCTGCAATATCTATTTAGCAGTTGTGGCTCAGCTTTTGGCTGGGTTGGATGGGATAAAAAGGAAAATCGACCCGACTAAAGCCGGCTTTGGCCCAATGGATAAGAATATTTTCCTTCTACCTTCCGAAGAAAAAGCCAAGATAAAGAGTTTACCTTCATCTTTAAAGGAAGCCTTAGAAGCTTTAGAAAAGGATTGCGATTTTCTCCTTTCGAGTGGAGTTTTTACCGAGGATCTTTTAGAGACCTGGATAGATTATAAATTAAATAAAGAATATAATGAGGTGAGAAACAGGCCTCATCCTTATGAGATGAGCCTTTATTATGATGTCTAAAAATCTTTAACACTTTTTAGCAGGGAGGAAATATGAGTAAGACCAAAGAGGAAATTCTGAAATTGATCGAGGAAAACGGAGTAAAATATATCCGGCTCTGGTTCTCAGATATTTTAGGACAGTTGAAGGGGATGTCGGTTACTACCAGAGAGATCGAGCAGATATTGGAAGAGGGGCAGGGATTTGACGGATCTTCAATAGAGGGATTTGTCCGGATCGAGGAAAGCGATTTAGTGGCTTGGCCCGATCTGAAAACTTTTAGAATCCTACCCTGGAGCGTCAATGAAGAGAGAGTCGCATTTATGATGTGCGATATTGTGACGCCGGATGGCTCTCCTTTTGCCGGCGACCCGAGATATGTTTTGAAAAGGATTTTGGAGAAGATAAAACAAAGGGGGTGGACTTTTTATTGTGGTCCGGAGATCGAGTATTTTTACTTCGCTTCACCCCAAAATCCAACTCCTTTAGACCAGGGGGGATATTTCGATTACAGCACGGTCAATCTCGGAACCAAGATGAGAAAGGCGGCGGCTACAGCTTTAGAAGCTATGGAGATTCCGGTCGAATGCACCCATCATGAGGTGGCACCCTCTCAACATGAGATAGATTTAAGGTATCAGGAAGCTTTGATTATGGCCGATTTTGTGATGTATTATCGTCTGACCGTAAAAGAATTAGCTTTAAGGGAGGGATATTACGCCACATTTATGCCCAAGCCGCTTTTTGGCGAAAATGGCTCCGGTATGCATACCCATCAGTCGATTTTCGAGGGTGAAAGAAATATGTTCTTTGACCCAGACGAAAAGAAATATCATCTTTCCTCTCTTGCCAAACATTACATTGCCGGGCTTTTCAAATATGTCCGAGAAATATCTTTAATCTTGAGCCAATGGGTCAATTCTTATAAAAGGTTAGTGGTGGGGTATGAGGCTCCAGCCTACATTTGCTGGGGAACAAGAAATCGTTCGGCTTTAGTTCGCATCCCGGAATATAAGCCGGGAAAGGAGAAGGCTACCCGAATCGAGCTTCGTTCCCCGGATCCAGCCTGTAATCCCTATCTGGCTTTTGCTTTAATGTTAGCCTCCGGGCTCAAAGGGATTGAACAGAGGATGGAGCCTCCTTTGCCAGTGGAAAAAGATATTTATAAGATGTCCTCAGAGGAAAGGAAAAATTTAAATATCGATTGCCTTCCCGGCTCTTTAGCAGAGGCAATCGCTGAATTGGAGAAAAGCGAGCTTTGTAAGGAGGTCTTAGGAGACCACATCTTCGAGTCTTTGGTTGCCAATAAAAAAGCGGAATGGGATAATTACAGGACTCATGTAAGCCAGTATGAGTTAGATAAATATCTTCCGATTCTGTAGTAGGGGCGGAGCTTGTTGAGCTCAGCGAAATCCCGATATGGAGTGCATCCGTATGTATGCTGCATCATCACGTGCTGTGCCAGTCGGGTCCCCTGACCCGACTGCAAAGACCTGCCAGGTCAGGGACCTGGCAGGCACAAAACAGAAGATGTAAAAAAATGCCATTAAGTAAGAGAAAATTTTTTGAAGGCAACGCATATTTCATAACTACTTCAGTGAACAAATTCATAAAGATTTTTAAAGAAAAGAATTATATTGATATTCTCTTAGAAAACATTGATTTCTATAGAACCAAATATAACTTCAAATTAATTGCCTATGTAATAATGCCCGATCATCTTCATTGGCTCATTTATCCAGATCAGGATGATGTGAAAAAAATTTCGAATATTATGGAAAATTTTAAGAAGTTTACTTCAAGACAATTACGAAAATTGATGGAAAGAGAAAAAAGAATTGGTTGGCTAAAACTCTTCAAATTAAAAAGCCCCAAGAAGAAAAATTGGGAGTATCAAATTTGGGAAGATGGTTATGATGACCTGGGAGTTTATTCTGCGAAGGTTTTAAGAACCAAAATTGATTACATCCATAATAATCCCGTAAGGAAAGGATTGGTTAAAAGACCCGAGGATTATCTTTATTCGAGCGCCAGAAATTATATTTTGAATGATCACTCGGTAATAAAAGTTGATACTGAATTATTAGGTTTTTAGCCATACTGTTTGAATATTGAGTGCCAGTTGGGTCCCCTGACCCGACTGGAAAGATCTGCCAGGTCAGGGGACCTGGCAGGCACAGAAAAAACAGAAAATTTTGTTCTTGACCCAAAGGGTTTAGCAGATTTACTTATGCAGATAGATGAAGGGATAATCAGTGGTAAAATTGCCAAGGAGATTTTTAAGGAGATGGTCGAGACAAAGAAAGATGCCAAAGAGATAATCGAAGAGAAAGGGTTGGTTCAGATCAAAGACAAAGAGATGATAGAAAGAATTATTGAGGAGGTTTTAGCTGAAAACGAGGATAGCTTGAATAAATATTTTTCTGGAAAAGAAAAGGTTTTTGGGTTCTTTGTGGGTGAGGTGATGAAAAAAAGCAAGGGGAAAGCCAATCCTAAGTTAGTTAATGAGATCTTGAGGGAAAGACTCAAAAGATGAGGAAGATAAATCTGGCGGTTTTTGCCTCAGGTGGTGGGACTAATCTTCAGGCGATAATCGATAATATTGAGGCTGGAAAATTAGGTGCTTGTCTAAAAGTGGTCATAAGTAACAACAGTAATGCCTTTGCTTTAGAAAGGGCAAGAAAACATAATATCCAGGCAATTCATTTGAGCCAGAAGATGTTTGCCACTCAAGATGAGTTCGATGACAAGCTTTTAGCTATTTTCCAGGAGAACCAAATCGATTTGGTGGTCTTAGCTGGATATATGAAGATACTTTCCCCCAGAGTCATCCGGGCTTATAAAAATAGAATAATAAATATCCATCCAGCCCTTTTGCCCCATTTTGGAGGTAAGGGGATGTATGGCATCCATGTTCATGAGGCGGTGATAGCCTCCGGGGTCAAAGTTACCGGGGTAACAGTTCATATGGTGGATGAGATATATGATCATGGTCCCATCATTATGCAGAAGTGCGTTTTAGTTTTAGATGATGACACCCCGGAAAGCTTAGCCGAAAGGGTCTTGAAGGTCGAGCATGAGCTTTACTCTTGTGCGATTCAACTTTTCGCAGAAGATAAAATCGAGGTTAAGGGGAATAAAGTTCACATAAAAAAATGAGGCACCCAAATGCTTTTATTAGAGACGAATATCAATGAGTATCCACTTTACGCCAGAGGGAAGGTTAGAGACATCTATGATCTGAAGGATAAGCTTTTAATTATCGCCACCGACAGAATTTCAGCCTTCGATTTTGTTCTCCCGGACGGGATTCCGGATAAGGGGAAGATATTAACCCAGATGTCTTTGTTCTGGTTTAATTTTGTTAAGGAGATAATCCCCATCCACCTGATCACTTCTAAGATAGAGGATTATCCTTCGGATTTAAAGAAATACAGAGATATCTTGGAGGGCAGGTCGATGTTAGTCAGAAAGGTCCAAAGGATCGATGTGGAATGTGTGGTCCGAGGTTATATGGCAGGCTCTTTCTGGAAGGAATATGTTGAAAAGGTCAAGGAATTAGAATCAGAGGAGGAGAATGTGGTTATTTATGGGATCTATCTCCCTTCCAATCTCTGGGAGGCTCAAAGGCTTATGTGGCCCATCTTCACCCCGGCTACCAAGGCGGATACACTTCATGATAAAAATATCTCATTTGAACAGATGGAGAAATTAATAGGGAAGAAATTGGCATCCTTTTTGAAGGATAAAAGCCTGAAGATCTATAAGAAGGCAGGCGCCTATGCGGAGAAGAGGGGGATAATCATCGGCGACACCAAGTTCGAATTCGGAACTATTGGGGAAGAGGTGATTTTGATCGATGAGGTCTTGTCCCCGGATTCGTCCAGATTCTGGCCCAAAGAGAAATATCTTCCTGGAAGATCCCAGGAGAGTTTTGATAAACAGTATGTTCGGGATTTTTTGGAGAGGAAAGGGTGGGACAAAAAGCCTCCAGTTCCCCATCTTACTGCAGAGGTGGTCTTGAAAACTCAGGAGAAATATCAGGAGGCTTATAAGAGGTTGGTCTTATCTTAGAATTGCTGATGCGTTCAAAGTTGTAGGTATGAGCAGTGACTTGAGTGTGCGGTTGATATTGTGGAGTTTCTGAAATCAAGTGATAGAAATTTTCGGTAGTGTCCTAATTTGAATTTCCCTTCAATCAACTGTCCCACTTAATGGTAGAAAAATAATTAAAAAAAAGCTTGACAAAAACTGGAAAGGTATTATATTGTGTCTGAGATAATGGTAGGAGAATAGAAATGGATCTTTCTGAGATTTACACAAGATTTCCAACTGAGGCAGATTGCATTAAGTTCCTTGAGAAAATTCGTTGGAAGGGAGATCCCGTTTGCCCTTACTGTGAAGTATCCTACTTCACTGCTTTACAGAACGAGAACCGCTATCATTGTAACAATTGTAATACTTCATTTAGTGTTACAACAAGGACAATATTTCATCGGTCACATTTACCATCTCAAAAGTGGTTTTATTCAATTTATATTATTGTAAATAGTCACAAGAGAATTTCTGTTCGAGAATTGGCTAAAGAAATAAAAGTCAACAAAGATACTGCTTGTTTAGTTATTCAGAAAATTCGACAAGGAATGTTCAATGATAAGGCGCTTTTATTTAAAATAGCAGAAATAAATGAAATTAGGTAGGAGGTAAATTATGTTAAAAGCAACCCATTCGGGAATATTAAAAATTGGCGAATTTAATATTTCTTGTGCGGTTCTTGAAGATGGCACAAGGGTATTGGTAGAAAGAAGCGTAGCTACTGCACTCGGCAAAAAGGGTAGTGGCGCTCATTGGCAAAAAAAGAAAGAACTTGGAAGTGGCGCCGTGCTTCCAGAGTATATTTCTGCAAAATATTTAAGTAATTATATAGATGGGGATTTACTTGTAAGACTACAAAATAAAATAACTTACAAGTCTATAACAGATAAAACAATAGTCGGAGTAGAAGCTACAATTTTGCCCGATATTTGTGATTTATGGGTGCAGGCACGTGAAAAAGGCGCTTTACGTGGAAAGCAAATTGAAACCGCTAATAGAGCCTATCAATTAATGCGTGGTTTTGCAAATGTGGGTATTACTGCCCTTGTAGATGAAGCCACTGGATACCAAGAGGTCAGGGATAGATTAGCTCTTCAAAAAATCCTCGAACGGTGGATTGCAAAAGAATTATTACCCTGGACTAAACGGTTTCCCGATGAATTCTACCGGCAAATGTTTAGGCTCAAGGGATGGCAATATAGACCATTATCAGTAAAGCGACCGAAAGTTATAGGTCACTATACAGATGACATAGTGTATATGCGTTTAGAAACTGGTGTTTTAGAAGAATTAAAGAGAAAAAACCCAAGAACTGATAGGGGTTATCGAAAAAATAAACACCATCAATGGCTTACTGAAGATGTTGGACACCCAAAACTTAGAGACCATTTAAGTGGAGTAATTGCCCTGATGCGGGCTTCTCCAACTTGGGATATATTCAAGCGTTTGTTAAATAGGTCATTCCCCCAAAAGGGACAAACTTTGCAACTTCAGTTGGATGATAAGAGTGAGGTATAAGCAAAGTAAAAACGGTAGCTTGATCGAGCAGGTCAATAAGAACCAACGGAGAGACAAGATTTAACTGTCCGTATGCAGAGGAGAAGGTTTATACGCTTAACCAATGCTTTTTCAAAAAAGTTAGAAAATTTAAAGTTTGCCCTTGCTTTGCACTTTTTTTATTATAATTTTATGCGTGTGCACCAAACTTTAAGGGTAACACAAGCTATGGAATCGGGAATCACCGACCATATTTGGACGTGGAAGGAATTATTAGTTTATGAATGAGTGGAAAAATAAGCTGATTTGTGGTGATAACTTAGAGGTTTTAACAACCATTGAGGAAGAAAGTGCTGACTTAATTTACATAGACCCACCATTCTTTAGTAATCGTAACTATGAAATAATTTGGGGGGATGAAGCAGAAATAAGAAGCTTTGAAGATCGGTGGGAAGGTGGAATTAATGTATATATTGACTGGATGAAACAAAGAATTATTGAATTGCATCGTGTGCTGAAATCGACTGGTTCTTTCTATCTACACTGTGATTGGCACGCTGGACATTATTTGAAAATAATGTGTGATGAGGTATTCGGTCAGAATAATTTCAAAAATGAGATCATTTGGTATTACAAAACATTTCATGGTCAAGTGAAGAGATACTATCCTAAAAAGCACGACACAATTTTCTTCTATACAAAATCGGACACATGGAAATTCAATCAGTTATTTGACGATGATTACAAGAATACAATCGATTACAAACGTTGGAATAGGTATTTGGTCAACGGCAATAAAATACTTGGCTCGAATATGCCTATGCAAGATACTCGGTTTATAAGATTTTATCGAAGATGGAAAAGGCAAAACAAGCGTGAACCAAGTTCCACAGATATAGTCTATGAACTTAAAGGACAGCCTTTGGATACACTCTGGAACATAAAAGCGGTTGATCCTAAAGATAAAGAGCGACTTGGTTATCAAACGCAAAAACCAGAATTATTGTTAGATCGCATTATTAGAGCTTCCTCTAACAAGGCCGATATTGTTTTAGATGCCTTCTGTGGATGTGGAACGACTTTGGCAGTCTCACAAAAATTAGGTAGAAAATGGATTGGTATAGATATTTCGCCCTCAGCAATAGTTTTGGTTAAAGACAGACTTTCCAAACTTGGAGTTTATGAGAAAGATATTGATATAATTGGTATGCCTAAGAAGGTAGAAGATTTAAAAGATTATAAGCCTCACGATTTTCAATATTGGGTTATTAGAGAAATGTACGGGACACCAAGTCCAAAGAAAGTTGGGGATATGGGAATAGATGGACTTAGTTTTCTAAATCATTATCCAATACAAGTCAAACAATCAGAATTAGTAGGACGAAATGTTATTGATAATTTTGAAACAGCATTAAGACGGTATTATAGAGGACAGAAAAAAGAAATGAGGGGATATATAGTTGCGTTTAGTTTTGGAAAAGGTGCACGTGAAGAAGTTATAAGAGCTAAAAAAGAGGGTATTCAAATCGAACTGGTTACAGTTCAAGATATACTCAACAAGAAATTCGTCCTCAAACAGACTCTTTTATAAATCAAATTAGGACACTACCAGCCGTTTAGGTTTTCTCGGGTGTCTGGAGCTACCTCCTGACAGCACTCAAAATCCAATTTCTGAACCGACCTTAAAATGCTGATTCTTTGTAGCGGCCCGCCTAAGGCGGGCCTACGCGGATTGGATGAAACAAGACTTTATTATCCATACCGCATCAATGGACGTAAATTAGGATTGGAGAAAAAATGAGGACTAACGGTTTGGTGAAAATCAGAAGAGCGTTGATGAGTGTTTCGGACAAAAGAAATATCTTATCTTTAGCCCAGACCTTGAATAAATTTGGGGTGGAGATCATCTCCACCGGTGGAACTTTAGCTGAGCTTAAAAAAGGGGGGATCAAGCCGATTTCAATCTCCTCTTTTACCGGTTTTCCCGAGATTTTGGATGGGAGGGTCAAAACTTTACATCCCAAGGTTTTTGGGGGAATATTGGCTTTAAGGGAGGATGAGAATCATAAAAAGGATATGGAGAAAAAGAATATAAAACCCATAGACTTGGTGGTGGTCAATCTCTATCCCTTTCAGGAGGTTTTAAAAAAAGGCGCTTCTGAGGATGAGTTGATTGAAAATATTGATATTGGAGGGGTTTCCCTTTTAAGGGCGGCAGCTAAAAATTACCAGTGGGTGGTGGTAGTTACCAATCCGGATAGATATGAAATGATAATAAAAGAGATGGAGGAAAATGATGGAGCTATATCCCTTTCTACTCGACTGGACTTAGCTTCTGAGGCTTTTGAACATACTGCGGGGTATGATTTGGTAATTTCCAACTATTTTCATAAAACTACTCAAAAAGACCAATTTCCTACTTATCTTTCTCTTAATTATCAGAAACTGTCAGATTTAAGATATGGGGAAAATCCTCATCAAAAGGCGGCTTTTTATAAAGACTTTGATTTTTCCGGTCCCAGTATTGCCAATGCCCAGATTTTATCAGGTAAAGAATTATCATACAACAATATCAATGACTTAGACGCAACCTTAGGAATGATCGAAGATTTTGAAAGGCCCTTTGCCGCAATCGTTAAGCATACCAATCCTTGTGGCGCGGCTTGCGCAGATAGTTTAGCCCAAGCTTACGAGGATGCCTTAGCTTGCGATCCAGTTTCGGCTTTTGGGTGTATTATCGGTTTAAATAAAATTGTAGATATGGAAACTGCCCAAAAAATCGATGCAACTTTTTTTGTGGAATGCTGTGTCGCACCTGGATACGAGGAGGAGGCTTTAAAGCTTCTGAAAAAGAAAAAAAATAGGAGATTTTTGGCTGTTACTGAATTGATAAAACCAAGACCAAAGGAAACCAGGGTAATCAAGGTCATAAAAGGCGGCGCATTAGTTCAGACTCCGGATGAATATCAAATTAAAAAGGATGAATTGAAAGTGGTTACGGAGATTTCACCAACAGAAAAGGAGATAAAGTCCCTTCTTTTTGCCTGGAAGATAGTGAAACATATCAAATCGAATGCTATTGTCCTGGTTTTAGATGAAAGGACTGTGGGTATCGGTGCGGGCCAGATGAGCCGGGTAGATTCGGTGATTATTGCCACAATGAAAGCCGGGGAAAGAGCAAAAGGTTCGGTCTTAGCCTCAGATGCTTTTTTCCCGATGAGGGATGGGGTGGATCAGACAGCCAAAGCTGGGGTTGGGGCAATAATTCAGCCGGGGGGCTCAAAAGGGGATGAGGAGGTCATTAAAGCCTGTAATGAGCATAAAATTGCGATGGTTTTTACCGGGATAAGGCATTTTAGACATTAATTTCTTGCTTTTAACCTAAGATTTTATAAATTGTATTTATTTGATAGAATAGTTTTGGTCGTTTTTAAGATATAGTTCAAGAATTTAGTTTCTTAATCTTAAAGAGAAAAGCAACGGGAGGGGATAAACCCCTCCCCTACAAAATTAAATCCAAGATGTTGCAGGGGAAAAAGATAATACTCGGAATTTCTGGGGGAATTTCGGCTTATAAGGCGGCTGAGGTTTGTAGAAGATTGAAAAAGTTAGGTGCTGAAGTTATTGTGGTTATGACTTCTGCTGGGACTAAGTTTATCACCCCTTTGACTATGGAGACCCTATCCGGAAACGAAGTGGTAACTGAGCTTTTCCCTGAAAAAAGGATGGTGGGAACCCGACATATTACTTTGGCTGACTGGTGCGATTTGATTTTGATCGCCCCAGCAACGGCTAACGTCATCGGAAAGATTAAATCCGGGATTGCGGATGATATTTTGACTACAGTGGTTATGTCGACAAGATCTCCGGTGGTCTTTGCTCCGGCGATGAATGTGAAGATGTGGGAAAATCAGATCGTTCAGGAAAATATTTCCCAATTGAAAAGATCAGGTTATAAATTCATTGAGCCGGGAGTGGGAGATTTAGCTTGTGGTGATGTAGGGAAAGGGAGGATGGCTGAACCTGAAGAGATTGTCAAAGAAGTTACAAATATTTTGATCGGTAAAAAAGATTTAGAAGGAAAATCTATTTTAGTAACTGCCTCCCGGACTGAGGAGCCGATCGATCCGATTAGGTATATCTCCAATCGTTCCTCCGGGAAGATGGGTTATGCCATTGCAGAGAAGGCTTTTAAAAGAGGGGCTAAGGTAGTTTTGATTTCCGGTCCATCCAATTTAGAGGTCTTTTTGGGAGTCGATTTTATATAGGTC
>Ga0315291_10000518_pt1:0-2500 | contig 51368 bp, 37 predicted proteins | sample YL17G12_20_MG_FD_203070 | JGI IMG/M metagenome (GOLD analysis project Ga0315291, IMG submission 203070) | Sediment microbial communities from Yellowstone Lake, YNP, Wyoming, USA - YL17G12_20 | ecosystem: Environmental > Aquatic > Freshwater > Lake > Sediment | place: USA: Wyoming...
GGTGTTTATGCCCATATTTTATAATAAAAAACCCCCTGTTGGAGGGCAACAGGGGGAAAAAGGAGGTATTATGAAAACGAAAAAGAAATTAAAAATCCGGCAGCGACCTACTCTCCCGCCCCTTGCTGGGGAAGTACCATCGGCTCTGGAGGGCTTAACTGCTCTGTTCGGGATGGGAAGAGGTGTTTCCCCTCCGACATAGCCGCCGGAAAATTTTGTGCCTTATTATAACCGAAATATGCTGATATATTTCACCCATAAACCCGCCACAAAGAAGGCGGGTGGGTGCCACAAATCACGAATTTCAGACATCCAACCCGATTTCGGTCAGGGCAGAATAACAATTGTTGTGGGGAGAGCGGCGACCGTTCAGACGTTATCCAAGTTCGCTTTTTGAGCGGACGTGGTGACGAACGACCTCTCATCCGATGATAAAAAAAGTGTCGATCAAGCCGCACGGCTTATTAGTACTGCTCGGCTGAACCTCTCACGAGGCTTACACCTGCAGCCTATCAACCTCCTAGTCTAGAAGGAGCCTTTAGACCCGATTTCTCGGGTGGGATATCTATTCTCGGGGACGGCTTCCCACTTAGATGCATTCAGCGGTTATCCGGTGCGCAGATTGCTACCCAGCAATGCCGCTGGCGCGACAACTGGTATACAAGCGCTGCGCCCATCCCGGTCCTCTCGTACTAGGGACAGATTCCCTCAAATATCCTGCGCCCACAGCGGATAGGGACCGAACTGTCTCACGACGTTCTAAACCCAGCTCGCGTGCCGCTTTAATTGGCGAACAGCCAAACCCTTGGGACCTTCTCCAGCCCCAGGATGCGACGAGCCGACATCGAGGTGCCAAACCGCGCCGTCGATATGAACTCTTGGGCGCGATAAGCCTGTTATCCCCGGAGTACCTTTTGTCCGATGAGCAACGGCGATTCCATATTCAACCGCCGGATCACTAAGACCTGGTTTCCCACCTGCTCCACCTGTCGGTGTCGCAGTCAAGCCACCTTCTGCCTTTGCGCTCCTCACACGATTACCAACCGTGCTGAGGTGACCTTTGCGCGCCTCCGTTACAATTTAGGAGGCGACCGCCCCAGTCAAACTGCCCGTCAAACACTGTTCCTGAACCGGATTCACGGTTCAAGGTTAGAATCTCAATATAATGAGGGTGGTATTTCAACGGTGGCTCTGCCTGAGCTAGCGCCCAGACTTCAATGCCTCCCACCTATCCTACACACACCATACCAAGACCCAATGCTAAACTGCAGTAAAGGTTCACGGGGTCTTTCCGTCCTGCTGCGGGTATCCGGCATCTGCACCGGAACTACAATTTCGCCGAGTCCCTCGTTGAGACAGTGCCCAAGTTGTTACACCATTCGTGCAGGTCGGAACTTACCCGACAAGGAATTTCGCTACCTTAGGACCGTTATAGTTACGGCCGCCGTTTACCGGGGCTTCGATTCAGAGCTTCCCCCCGATTACTCGGGGATGACCCCTCCTCTTAACCTTCCGGCACCGGGCAGGTGTCAGTCCCTATACTGCGCCTTGCGGCTTGGCAGAGACATGTGTTTTTAGTAAACAGTCACTCAGGCCATTTCACTGCGACCCTTTTCGGCTCCAATCGCGAAGATCTTTACCTACTTGGGGCACTCCTTTTTCCGAAGTTACGGAGCTAAATTGCCTAGTTCCTTAACGAGGGTTATCTCGAGCACCTTAGGATTCTCTCCTCACCCACCTGTGTCGGTTTACGGTACGGGTTCCCGCTGTTCTCGCGTAGAGGTTTTTCCTGGCAGTATGATTATTGTCAGTTTATGGCCTTACGGCCTCCCATTCGCGTCTCGGGGGTATTGGCGCAGCGGATTTACCTACCGCGCCCCCCTACACACTTAGACCGCCACTTCCAATCGGCGGCTGACATTCACTTCCGCGTCACCCCTTGGCTGATAACGAACAGCTGAAAGTACAGGAATATTCAACCTGTTTTCCATCGGCTACGCCTGTCGGCCTCGCCTTAGGGTCCGACTAACCCTGAGCAGATGAACTTTACTCAGGAACCCTCAGGTTTTCGGTGATCAGAATTTTCATCTGATTTATCGCTACTCGTGCCAGCATAAGCTTTTCCGATATCTCCAGTGTATCTTACGATAGACCTTCGCAGACTTACGGAACGCTCCCCTACCGATCCCATCCCGCAATGCGGGACAGAATCCCGTAGCTTCGGCGGCTTGCTTAGTCCCGGTGAATTTTCGGCGCATAATTGCTTGACCAGTGAGCTGTTACGCACTCTTTCAATGATGGCTGCTTCTAAGCCAACATCCTGGTTGTCTATGCGACTACACAACCTTTCGCACTGAGCAAACACTTTGGGGCCTTAGCTGACGGTCCGGTTTGTTTTCCTTTTGTCCTGTAGGCTTAGCCCTCCAAGGCTGACTCCCGATCATTATATTACGGAATTCGGAGTTTGAGTGGGGTTGGTACCCTTGTGAAGGCCCGTGCC
>Ga0315291_10000518_pt1:7500-51368 | contig 51368 bp, 37 predicted proteins | sample YL17G12_20_MG_FD_203070 | JGI IMG/M metagenome (GOLD analysis project Ga0315291, IMG submission 203070) | Sediment microbial communities from Yellowstone Lake, YNP, Wyoming, USA - YL17G12_20 | ecosystem: Environmental > Aquatic > Freshwater > Lake > Sediment | place: USA: Wyoming...
GCTCAGCAAAATCCGCCTATCCTCGATAATGTCCTCACCCTCGTTTTAACATTCGGCGCGGAGGGGCTTCCTGATGAATATTTGATTGTTGGAAGAAGACAATCTGGGAGTCTATCTGGTGCGAGTGGTCCCCTTGTTGCAGTGGATGATAACAACAATATCTATGTATTAGATGAATATAAAGTAAAGGTATATAACCAAAATGGCAAACCAAAAGCAATATTCGGCGGAAAGGGTCAGGGACCCGGTGAATTTGCTGATTTGCCTACAGGGCCAGAACGAATTACCGTCAGTCCAACAGGATTTATTACCGTTTATAATGAACCATGGTTTGGGTATAATGTTTATAATCCACAGTATAAATTTGTTAAAATAATATTTAAAGATTATTATCAAGATACTAAGACAGGTTTTCAATCAAGACATATAAATCTTGCATTTACTATTAATGAAAATGAATATACCGGCGTTTGTATGATTGATTCAATCAAAAATTATCTGAATTATACAACTTTCAATTTAGAATATTGGAAAAACAACAAAAAGAATATTATTGCATCATATACATATCCAACAAAAATAACAAACATAAGAAGTTATGTGGAAATTTCTAAAAGTTTAGGCAGATTTTTCTATAGTATGTTCCAAAATAATAACATTATGTATACACATTCCTCTATTGATGAAAATTTAACAAATAACTCTGCATTTTATCTATTGAATATATATAATTTAGACACTGGAACAAAAAAACAATATAAATTTCCTTTTACACCTATAGAATTATCAAGTGATGAACAACTGCTTATGGGTAATCGTGGTGGCTATCAGGATGATATGAAGTTATTACAAGAACTGAAAGAAAAATATTTAAAAGAAAAAGGTCCAAAAACAAGACCTGCGATTAATAACATCCTTTTTGATAACAAATTTGCTTATGTAATATTGTATAATCAAAAGGAAGAAAAGAAAGGTAATAAGACGTATTTATTACTCTTATACAATATTGTTGATTTAGAAACCGGCAATCTTATAAATTCCTTTTACACTTCATCATTTAATCAATTTTTAGCAATAAAAAATGGCTATGCTTATAAAAGCGTCAAAAATAAGGATGGATACCCGGTGATAGAAAAATACAAAATAGATCCGAAGGTATATGGAAAATAAAAACTATTCAGGAGAATTATAATATGTCAGCAATTAAAAAATTAATGGCGATGGAGGGTATATTTTTATTCCTTCTGTATACACTCTCTTCCCCGCTTTACTCTAAGCAAAAATCAGAACTTCTTGAAAATTATCTGACGTATGTCTTATCCATCGGTGCGGAAGGTGTGCCGAGCGAATATCTGATCGCTGGAAATTCTCTTACATTTCCTTATATCGGAGTTGTAGCCGTTGATGATAATAACAATGTTTACCTTGGTGATGAAAACCGAATAAAAGTATATGACCAAAACGGAAAAGCAAAAGCTATTATCGGTGGTCCAGGGATGGGTCCGGGTGAATTCAGATTCGGACCTTCTTCTCAAACTCCTCAACATAGTCTTATCACCATTGGACCAACCGGCTATGTAACTGCACACGCAAGATTGGATATTTTTAATGTCTTTGACCCGAAATATAAATTTATTAATACTTTTTCTCGAGCAGACAAAACAGAATACTTCTTTAAAATCTTTACTTTGAATAAAAATGAGTATGTTTATGCAAATGTTACACAAGAACAAAAAGAGCATCTAATATACAAAACATATTCTATCTATTATGTAAAGAACGATACAAAAACAGTTATTGTTTCATATACCCAGCCGACTGATGTTACTAACGGCAGAAGTAAAATGGATTTAGGATTTAGTGGATTCTTATTTTATGACGTTTCACCAAAAAGAACCATTATGTATACTCAGTCCCGTATGGACGAAATGGAAGAAGATGGGAAATGGTATTATATTATCAATACTTATAATATTGATACAGGAAATAGAAATAAATTAAAAATACTTTTTACACCAGATCCACTGCCCAATGATGTATATACAAGGATTGGTAATTTTGCTGGTTATCGTGAAGATGAAATAATTCTTCAAAAATTGAAAGAGGAAGAAATGAAGAAAAGAGCAATTACACACTACGAAGCTTTTTTCTTGGCTTATTTTGATAGACATATTATGTACATTCCTGTAAGAACTTACTTGAAAAAAGACAACAAAATAACGCATACTCTCCTTAACATTATTGATACTGAAAAGGGAGAACTTATCAGGAGTATATACAAACCATCTTTAATTGATATTATAGCTGTTAAAAACGGTTATCTTTATTCAAGCGGAAAATCATCCGATGGATACACGGTCATTGATAAATATAAAATAGATCCGAAACTGTATCAAAAGTAAAATTGTATAATTATAATTGGGCGGGCGAGCTTAAAAATGAAGGTTACGTAATGAATCGTACTGTCATATTGTGGATATTTTCTCTTATAATTACGCTTATTTCCGCCATATATCAGCAAAAAACTGGTCCAACGTATCCTGTGAATGGGGGATTTACCATCGGCGAGGCATCAGGGCAGTACAAGTTTGAGCGAAGCCACAGCGGTGCAGACGAACACAAGGTTGCGGTCATTGTTTCATCCAATTTGATTATTGGCACACTTAAATATAAGCGGTATAAAACAGTTGACGAGTGGACGGAAATACCAATGCGGCGGGATTCCGACACGTTATGTGCATTTCTTCCCCACCAACCGCCAGCCGGGAAGATTATTTACAGAGTTACACTTTCCACTGGGAATCAGCGAATTGAACTTCCCGAACGCGAACCGGTTCTCATTCGGTTCAGAGGAGACGTTCCTGCGGCGGTTCTTTATCCTCATATTATTTTTATGTTTGCGGCGATGCTCTTTTCAACGCGGGCAGGGTTCGAGGCGCTTTTCAAGAGAAACAATCTCGTGGCACTCACCTGGTGGACGGCAGGCTTGCTTTTCGCAGGCGGGATTATATTGGGTCCGATTATGCAGAAATATGCATTCGGCGAACTCTGGACAGGCGCGCCATTCGGCTGGGACTTGACTGACAACAAAACGCTTATTGGAATGGTTGGCTGGATAATGGCGCTCATCGCGGTGCACCGGAAAAAAGGTTCGCGCGGCTGGACACTCTTTGCGGCAGTCCTTATGCTCGTCATCTACCTCATCCCCCACAGTATGTTCGGCTCGGAACTGGACTATGGGAAAATAGAGCAAGGCGGAATATAATTTACTTCGGAGTTCGCTGAAAAATAGAGTCATCTATACCGTTATTGAAAAATATAAAATTAACTAGAAAGTGCATTGGAAATACTATTCATTATATTTATAAAAGGAGGATACAGCATTGAAACTGAATAAAATTCTGACCTTTTTCATTGCGGGAATGTTAATCAGTATATCACCTGTATATCCGCAGGGAACACAACCAAAACCTTTGGAAAATGTCCTCACTCTTGTTCTAACCTTTGGTGCAGCAAATATGCCCGAGGATTATCTATTGGCGTGGGATTCTTCAAAAAGTAATCATCAAAATTTTGCAGTAGATACTCTGAATAATATGTACGTCTTTGATGAATATAAAGTAAAAATATTCGATGCAGAGGGGAAATCAAAAGCTATTTGGGGGAAACAAGGTCAGGGACCCGGAGAATTTGATGGTTCCTCCGCAGGAAAATACATCACTATTAGCCCAACAGGTTTTATAACTATCAGCAAAGGGGATTATTATGGGAAATCTAATGGATATACTGTTTATAATTCACAATATAAATTTGTAACGGATATCTCTGACAGGTCTCTCACTTCCCGCTCGGCATATACCAATAAAACATATTCATTTAATGATAATGAATATATCTGTGTAACTATAACTGAAAACCGGACTGACAATATTATATATCAAACCTCTAATCTGGAATATAATAAAAACAATAATAGTACGATTATCGCTCTTTTCACAAAACCAAAAGAATATATAGGAGAATATCAATATATTTCCTCAGATATATTTGGGAAACTCTATTATGATTTACTCCCCGGAAGAAAGGTAATCTTCACTTTTTCCCGAACCGATGAAATAGCAGATGAATCAGGAAACTATTACGTTTTTCATACTTATAATCTTGATTCAGGGGAGCAAAAACAATTCAAAATAAAATGTACACCTGTCATCCTCAATCCAAATTCTATAGCGTATTCACTCGGAAGCAATTTCCCCCGAGAAATGAGCGAATCTGCCAGGGATAGTGCCAGTGTTCGGTTAAGACTTGAATATTTTGATTACTTAAAGAAAAACAATATAAATACGAAAGAAGCAGTCCAGGATATATTCTTTGACGGTAAAATACTATACATTAAAACTCCTCTTAGAAAAACAACGGGTGATAAAGAAAATTTACGTGATATGATTCTTTTTGATGTCATTGATGCTGAAAAAGGTGAATTAATCAATTCAGTATACTTACCAGACGGCTTTTTAGAAATTAAAAACGGCTATTTATATAATTCAGGACTGCTCAAGAAAAAATACATAGTCATCGAGAAATATAAAATAGACCCGAAGGTGTATCAGAAATAGAACTCATTATATTCTTAAATGGAGGTACCGCGATAAAAACGAAAGAGACTCAATGAATAAATCTATCGTCTTATAGATATTTTCTCTTATAATTACGCTTATTAGTATCCAGTAAAAAGTAAAACGACTATATTTACTTAAATCAAGAATAATAAGTTACGGGATTTAAATTCTATCTGGAATAATGATTAAATCCGCCGTTGGCGGACTTGACACTGTTATCATCGCCCTTTGATAAGAGAGGAAAGACCACCCCTAACCCCTCCTTAATCCGCCAAAAAGACGGCGGAGAGGGGAATTACATTTCTCCCCCTGTAGTTAAGGGGGAGACGAAGAGGGGGTCTTTCTCCTCGTTGTTAGGGGAGATATTAAAAGGGGGTCTCACATTCATTCACACAACACCGGATTTTTACCGGACAGTAGAGACGTAGTGTCGCTACGTCTCTATTGATTCTGATATGGGTGAGATAAAAGCTGGAAAAATTCTTTATTAATTATGCTCATTTTAAAATTTTATCTCAGTACTGATTAATATCAAATTAATGTTGATATGCAACAAATATATTATATAAATAAGTGTCTTTTCAAAGAGAATATGATATTAGTTATATCAGAATGAGGTCATTATGGAGGCAACGACACCGAGAACAGTTAAGCTTTCTCCGTGGTGGCGGCACGGAGCTATCATAACAATGATTGCCGGCTTTACTATTCTCATCTGGATTACCGTCAAAAGTTATCAGAGCGCCCCGCCAATTCCGGAAAAAGTTGTTTCCGTTTCTGGCGAAGTTGTTTTTACAGGCGCTGACATCCGAAACGGGCAAAAAGTATTTATGAAATATGCCTTGATGGAGAACGGTACCCTCTGGGGACACGGAGCATATTTGGGACCCGATTTCTCTGCAGAGTACCTACACACGTTGTCGTTAGAGGCACAGGAACTCATCGCCCTGCAATATTTCCAAAAACCGTATTCAGAACTGTCGCAGATTGATAAAAACGCCGTCAACGCTGAAGTCCAGCAGACATTGAAAAAAAATGCCTATTCTCCTGATACAAAAACACTGACCTACACGGACTATGAAGCGGCATCGTTCAAGAAGCAGACTGAAAAATGGAAGAATTACTTTGCCAATCCGAAAACGAATTTAGGGTTGCCCGCTGTCTATATAAAGGATGCAGAAGAAATCCGTCAGTTGACGGCATTTTTTGCCTGGGCAGCCTGGGCGGTAGCCGCAAACCGCCCGGATAAAAACTATTCATACACGAACAACTTCCCGTATGATCCACTGGTAGGAAATACGCCAACACGGAATGCAATCCTCTGGAGTGCCCTCAGTCTCATTGCATTACTCGGTGGGCTCGCCCTCGTATTAGTTCTTTTCGGCAAGTTTGATTACTTAGGCTGGAAGGAACGGGAGAAGCATTTTCACCCGGAAGCAGTGTTCGGCACTGTAACACCTGGACAGAAAGCAGTGATTAAATATTTTGTCATCGTCGCTTTGCTATTTCTGGCTCAGTGTTTGGTCGGCGGAGCAACTGCCCATTACCGGGCAGAAGCCGGTCATTTCTTTGGTATTGACATCTCAAACATATTCCCCAGCCATATTATGCGCACCTGGCATTTACAATTGGCAATTTTCTGGATTGCAACTGCATTTATTGCGGGTGGATTGCTCCTCGCTGTTTCTTTAGGAAGAGGCGAGCCAAAAGGATATAAAACTGGGGTAAATCTGCTCTTTATTGCCATTCTTATCGTTGCTGTTGGCAGTCTTCTTGGAGAATTTTTCGGAGTACGACAGTTATTTGGAAAACTGTGGTACTGGTTCGGACATCAAGGATGGGAATATTTAGACATTGGGCGGTTCTGGCAGGTGCTCTTAGCCATTGGATTAATATTCTGGTTATTTCTGCTATTTCGGGCTATCACACCGGTGCGGAAAGACCCCGAGCGGAACGAAATCGCATCACTGTTCCTGTATTCTGCAATCGGGATTCCCCTCTTTTATGTACCAGCATTTTTCTTTACCTCTGCAACAAACTATGCCGTCGTTGAAACGTGGCGCTTCTGGATTATTCACTTGTGGGTTGAGGGATTTTTTGAGCTGTTTGTAACGGTGATGGTTGCGATTATCTTTTTTGAGTTAGGTATCGTCAGACAGATAACCGCAACGCGAGTAGTATATTTAGATGCAATTCTCTACTTAGCTGGAGGCATTGTTGGCACGGCGCATCACTGGTACTGGACCGGGCAGCCAGCAGTTACAATGGCATTAGGAGCAGTATTTTCTGCAATGGAGGTTATTCCGCTCACCCTTTTGACGCTTGATGCCTGGGATTTCATCAAATTAACTCGCGGCAAATGCGAAACCTGCGGGAAAGAAGTCGGCTTGCCGCACAAATGGACGTTTTATTTCCTGATGGCAGTCGGATTCTGGAATTTTCTCGGCGCCGGAGTATTCGGTTTCCTCATCAATATGCCAATAATCAGCTATTTTGAAGTAGGCACAATCTTAACCCCGAATCACGGACATGCTGCAATGATGGGTGTTTTTGGAATGTTAGCGCTGGCGCTGCTGGTATTTGCCCTCCGGCAGGTATCCCCGGATAAACAATGGGAAAAAATTGAAAAGTACATTAAAGTGGGATTCTGGGGTGTCAATGGCGGATTGATGTTAATGGTTATCACAAATCTTTTCCCCGGGGGGATATATCAGTTAGTAGATGTAATAAACAACGGTTACTGGCACGCACGGAGCGCTGATTTTATCCAGTCTGGCTTGATGCACGTTATTGAATGGCTGAGAATGCCGGGTGATTTAATTTTCATTATCTTCGGGTGTGTTCCGGTAGTTATCGCATCAGTGAAAACATACCAATATATTAATGTGAAATGATTATAAGGGTGCGTTTTAATTTCGTCCAAAGTGCAACTTCGGATTGAGGTACTGTGGGTGAGTACAACTGAGGACAGAGGAAAATTTAGTGCGGAGGGGCTGAGGATACATTGGGATGGAGGATAAAATAAGTGCAACTTGTGACGGAGGGTGAAAATTCTATGACATTACTGGTCGTGATGTTGCAGTATTAGTGAACGGCTCACTGCCGGCGTGGTATCACTCGGTACCGTTGGATACACGGATTGTCCCAAGCGGTATGCACATCTGCCAGCTCACTGCCAGCTCATTCACCCATACAAAACGGATGACGATGATTATATGATTTTATACGGAATATAACATTCGTATAACAGTAGGCGAAATAAAAAGGATAGGCATTTCCAGTGCCTGTCCTTTTTATTATACTTGATTTTGTCTTTACAAGTTACTAATTTTACGTGTTAAAATTATGTTGAACATTATTAATAGACGAATTAATCGGAAAAGCCGATGAGTAAGCTGTTAATATAATGATGAGGAGAATATGATTGTTGGAACTCAAATTCGTGTTGGAATGATTATCAAATACCGGGATGCTTTATGTAAAGTTATTTCAATGCAGCATCAGCATTTAGGCAGGGGCGCCAGCAAGATTATTGTAAAATTGAAAAATATACAAACCGGTGCACAGGTGGAGTACAAATTCAGGTCAGATGAGCGGGTTGAACAGGTTCGCATTGATGAACATGAGCTGGAATACCTTTATACTGCAGGCGGTGAATATTGCTTTATGCACACTGATACGTATGAACAGGAAATCTTTCCTGATGAAATGGTAGAAGATATAAAATTGTACTTAATGCCGAATGTAAAATATATTGCTGAATATTTTGGTGATAAACTGTTGGGGATTCGACCACCGCGGACAATGGATTTAAAAGTGATTGCGACAGAGCCAAATTTACGCGGAGCAACCGTTTCTGCCTCAATGAAACCGGCTACGCTTGAAACCGGCTTGGTTGTTGATGTACCACCATTTGTTGAGATCGGAGAAGTGATTCGTTTTGATACAGAATACAACAAATATCTTGAGCGAGTATCATAGAATATATATTTTAGATTAAATTACACTGCTATTCAAACAGACTACGAAAATTATTCCAAATTACTGTAACACATTCGAATGATTCTCGGTAGTGATATGGAGTGAACAGGAGCGGTCAATAACTTTTATAATTATTCTGTTGAGATTTATTATATGAACTTTCCCTTTGATTCCCAATCTTTTTCAAAACATCTGAAAAAGAAGTTATATATCTCTGATAAGCAGATTCTTACAACTATTCAATCAATAGTATCACAGCAGGACATAGAAGTACTTTACCTTCAAAATTTCCAGCCGGATACAGACCAGACAATACTTTCCATATTTCTCATATCATCTGATTATTACGGTCGTTTTTATAAAGAAATTCTTGAATTTGGAAGACGTAAATCGCACTATAATGCGTTAATGTATTATGCTGGCGATACTTTTCCAGAAGATATACATTCAGAATATATTGATGTTTTTATCCTTCAGCCGGTTAATAAACCATATTTACTGAATGTCATTAAAAATGGATTCGATACATTACAGAAGCGTATCGTGATACATTTGTTAAATCGGGAATTAGCTGCCCGTACAAAACAAGTTCAAGAGTTTTCTAACATTGGGCGGCAATTAATGATGGAAAAAGATTTATTGACACTTCTGAACCGTATCCTGTATAAATGCCGTGAAGTTACCAATGCGGACGCCGGCAGTATATATTTGGTGGAAGAAACTGAAAATGGAAACAAACAGCTTCGGTTTATGATTACTCAGAACGATTCCATATCGTTCGATTTTAAGGAAGTTATTATGCCTATTTCCAGAAAAAGCATTTCTGGTTTTGTGGCTGACACCGGGAAAATGTTAAACATCGAGGACGTTTATCATTTGCCGGAACATTCTGAATTTTCATTTAATAAAAGTTTTGACGAAAAAGTTGGTTATCGGACAAAATCAATGCTGGTGATTCCACTGAGGAACCATGTTGATGAAATTATCGGTGTCTTACAGCTTATCAATTGCAAAACCGATTTTGCCGTTCGATTAAAAACACCCGCAGATGCAGATGTGTACGTTCTTCCATTTACCGGTGAATATATAGAAATGGTAACCTCACTTGCCGCCCAGGCGGCTATCTCTATCGAAAATAATCTCCTCTATCGAAATATTGAACAATTATTTGAAGGGTTTGTTAGTGCTTCTGTTACTGCAATTGAATCCCGCGATCCGACAACATCCGGTCATTCATCTCGTGTCGCTTTGTTAACAGAAAATCTTGCAAAAACAATTAATCAAATTCACTCTGGCCCGATGAAAGATATTAAATTTACCCAGGACCAGCTAAAAGAACTACGATATGCATCGTTATTGCATGATTTCGGAAAAGTTGGTGTACGAGAACAGGTATTATTAAAAGCAAAGAAGCTCTATCCCTATCAGTTAAACGAAATTCTTTATCGAATAAATCACTTAAAACAGCAATTAGAAATTGAAGATTTAAAAAAGAGAATTGATTTTTTACTTCATTATGATATAAAAAATCTTCAGTATACAGTTTCCGATCTGGATACGAAGCTCAAGAAAAAACTTTCACAAATAGATACAATGGTGAAAACAATCATTGAAATTAATGAGCCGGCAATAGTCGAGGATGATAAAGTTCGGTTTATTGATGAGCTCGCAAAAACTACATTTATTGATACTGAAGGAACGGAAAAGCCCCTCTTAGAAGAAAATGAATTGAAATCCCTGCATATTAAGCGTGGAAGTCTGAGCGAGGAAGAATGTCTTGAAATTGAATCCCATGTTACTCATACATATAATTTTTTAAGTAAAGTGCCGTGGACGAAAGATATAAAAAATATCCCGCAAATTGCCTATGCTCATCATGAAAAGTTAAATGGCGAAGGATACCCAAATAAATTGAATGCGGAAGCAATTCCAATACAGCCGAGAATGATAGCAATTTCGGATATTTTTGATGCTCTCACCGCATCAGATAGACCATATAAAAAGGCAGTCCCTTTTGACCGGGCTTTACAGATTCTCCAGTACGAAGTCAATGATAATCATATTGATAAAAACCTATTAAACATTTTTATTGAAAAAGAGATATACAACTGTGTATTAAAGTAATAGTTTTAGTAAAAGAGTATCTATGTTCCCCGTTCAATTAACAGATAAAAACAAGCGATACCCGGAAGCGACCGTTGGAGCAATTATTGTTAATAATTCAGGAGACATTTTTTTGATGAAATCTGATAAATGGAAAGGGATGTATTGCCTGCCGGGTGGACATATTGAAGTCGGTGAATCTATATCTGATGCTCTCCGCCGGGAAATCAAAGAAGAAACCAATTTGGATATAAGTACTATTCAGTTTCACAGTATTCAGGATTGCATTTTTTCAGAATATTACCACGAGCAAAAACATTTCATCTTTATTGACTTCGTCTGTAAAGCAATTTCGGAAATCGTAAAGCTTAACGAAGAAGGTACTGAATATATATGGGCAAATCCGCATACTATAAAAGAACTCCCGGTAGAGCCTTATACTTTAAAGACAATTGCACTCTATAACAAAGCAAAAATAGTTAATGAGCCTTTAGATAGATATATTTAAGAAGCGAGGGGAAAATGGTAAAAGCAGCCGTAATGCAAGCTCCATTAACAAACATCATTATTAAAGAATATCCTTTCCCGGAAATGGAAGAAGGGAGTATTGTTCTTCGGACTCTTTACAGCGAAGTGTGCGGTACCGATGTGCACCTCTTTCACGGAAGATTGGCGGGTGTCCCATATCCTATAATACCCGGGCATATCAACGTTGGAAGAATAGAAAAAATCAAGGGAGCAGTCCGGGATATTGATGGAAAGGAGTTTAAAGTTGGAGAATTAGTGTCGTTTTTTGATGTGCATGAAACTTGCAATCAATGCTGGTATTGTCTGGTTGCCAAAGCAACGACCCGATGTCCAAAACGAAAGGTTTATGGAATCACCTATTCAGCGAATGAAGGTTTATTAGGCGGATGGAGCGAGGTCATTTATCTGAAACCTGGTGTAAAGATTATTCGATTAGGAGAAAAACTTTCACCGGAAAGTTTTATTGCTGGCGGCTGCGGCTTGGTTACTGCATTTCATGCAGTTGAACGGAGCAGAATTACATTGGGTGATACCGTTGCTGTGCAGGGCACGGGACCCGTTGGATTGAGTGCAATTGCATGGTCACGAATTGCCGGTGCTTATCGGGTGATTGCGGTTGGCGCGCCCCAACTGCGGCTGGATATGGCATTACAAATGGGCGCAGATGAAGTCGTAGATATTGAAAAATATGATTCTGCTGCTCGAGTCGAGCGTTTAAAGGAGCTTACTTATGGCAGGGGCGCTGATATAACACTTGAATGTTCCGGCAACCCGCTGGCAGTTCCTGAAGGAATGCGTATGACCCGTGATGCCGGCACATACCTTATTGTAGGGCAGTATACAAATGCGGGGAATGCTGAAATTAATCCACATCTTGATATTAACAAAAAACATTTAGCCGTGCTCGGATGCTGGGGGTTTGATTACAGCCATATTTACAAAGCAGTAAAAATGTTAGAGCGGTTTCAATCAGAATATCCCTGGCATAAACTCATTACCAGAAAATATGTGTTAGAAGAAGCGAATACAGCATTAAAATCGGTGGAAAACCTCGAGGTCATCAAAGCAATAATTCAGCCGAACAGGTAAAATTTTGTTATCGTTTTAATTACGTTATTAATTATGAGAAAATGTAGATAAGATTCATTAAAAAGTTCCGAGAATAGTATTACTATATTGAGGTTCTGGTGTAAACGAATCAGAAAATATCCAAATTTATTTGCGAGAGAGAACTATGATTAAGTTTCGCATTCATGGCAGAGGTGGACAAGGAGGGGTAACACTTGCTAAGATACTTGCTTTTATGTACTGGACTGAAGGGAAATGGGTGCAAGCCTTTGGTGACTACTCTGCCGAGCGTACCGGTTCGCCTATCTTGGCTTTCACATTAATTGATGATATAGAAATAACCAACCGCAGTAAAGTATATTATCCCGACCATCTTATCGTACTTGATTCAACGTTAATAAACGATACTATTCTGGCAGGTCTCCAGCCGGGAGGATTTATTATCATTGACAGCCCGTATTCTCCGAAATATTTTTCTGAATTTACCGGGTATCGTGTTGCAACGATTAATGCAAAAAAGATCGCTTTAAAACATAAGTTAGGGACAAAAACAACTCCAATCACGAATTCAACAATGGTTGGGGCTTTAGCAAAAGTATTCAGAATAAATTTTTCAACTGTTGAAAAGACAATCCGTGCCCTCCATTTTCCGGAAGAAAATATCCAAGCCGCCCGTGATGCATACAATGCTGTTTTAATGAGCGAAGTAATCCCTGGCAAACCAAAAATTGTTGAAATCCAGGTAACGGCGGTACCGGTTCCTCCGTTAATTACCGGGAATTTAGGAGCTGAGCCGCCATTGAATACCGGGGATTGGAAAAGCGAAGAGCCATTTTATACACAAAATCATATCGCTCCCTGCAATTTTAACTGTCCTGCAGGAAATTATATCAGAGAATTTATTCAGGAGTTAACACAGGGAAACTATGACGGAGCGCTTTCCGTTCTCAAACGAACAACACCATTGCCCGGAAGTACTGCTCGGGTATGTCCACATCCCTGTGAAGATTATTGCAATAGAAAAGACTTTGATGAACAGGTTAATATACATGCACTGGAGCGATTGTCTGCTGATAAAGGAAAAATAAAACCAATCAAACCAGAAATTGAACGAAAGGGAAAGGTAGCAATCATTGGTTCGGGCCCTGCTGGCTTAACTGCGGCCTATCACTTGCGGCGTTACGGGTATCAGCCAGAAATTTTCGAAGCTCTGCCAAAACCGGGCGGTATGATGCAGTATGGAATTCCTGAATTCCGGTTACCCAAAAAAATATTAAATGACGAGATACAATTTATCATTGATTCAGGTGTCAAGATTACGTGCAATACTGCTATCAAAACTCCTGCGGATTTTGAACGATTAACAAAAAAATATGCTGCAGTTATTATAGCAATTGGACTCAGTTTTGGAAGGGAAGATACGAGGATACCGGGCAGCACGCCAGACTCCGTTATGCAGGGTATTGATTTCTTACGGAGAATAAATTCAGGGGAAAACGTATATCTTGGAGAGAAAGTTATTGTAATTGGCGGCGGAAATACTGCCGTTGATGTTTCCCGGACTGCACTTCGATTAGGAGCTCAAGAAGTAACTATTGTATACCGCCGAAGCCGGGAAGAAATGCCGGCTATTCCAGAAGAGATTGAAGAAGCTCTGGCTGAAGGCGTTCATATAAAATATCTCTATGCCCCGGTAGAAATGATTCAGAATAAAAAAACAAAACGATTAAAGGTACAGCGGATGCGGCTAGGAGATCCGGGAGAAGATGGCAGGAGAAAACCAATTCCTGTTCCCGATGCATATGAAACAATTGAATGTAATACGGTAGTTTTAGCAACCGGACAAGGTGCAAACTTGAGTTTCTTAGAGGGGAAAGATATTCCCGTAAAAAACGGATTTATTACAGCTAATTATTATGGCATTACGAAAAATAAGAAAGTCTTTGCGGCCGGTGATATTGTTACTAATGACGGGACAGTAATCCATGCAATCGGTCAAGGGAGAAGGGCGGCTGATGCAGTTCATAGATTTTTTGGTGGTCGGGTGTCATTTGCTAAGAAAAAGATAGGTAAAATTGTTTCCGCCCAGCAATTGAATTTGTATTATTTCGCACCAACACCACGAAAAGAGACAGACCAATTATCTCCGAAAAAGCGAATCAAATCATTTAAGGAAGTCAACATCGGTTTAAAGGATATTGAAGAGGCACTTCGGTGTTTTTCCTGCGGCTTATGCAACGGCTGTATTACCGATGGGGTCAGCAAATGTGAATTGTTCTGTCCCGAGCGTACAATTAAGAAGGTTACTGCTACACGGCTTGAAATCAATTATGAAGGCTGCAAGGGCTGCCTGATCTGTATTGAGGTATGCCCGCGTAATGCTATGGATAAACGAATCGTTAAAAAATTGGAAACAGTGCAATGATTAAAGAATTATGTACAGCCAATTATGCTGGCGGGTATACGTTTACACTGTGCGGTAACGCCAATCGCACTGCTCGGGGCTGCGGCACGGGAATTTATCCCATAACCCCGCAAACCGAAGTAGTGGAGACCGTCGTTAAACTATTTCAAGAATTGAAAATTGAAAAAGGCAGAATCTTTGCCGTAGAATCAGAGCATAGTGCGTTAGCCGCTTGTATCGGAATGAGCATAGAAGGAGCTCGTACGTTTACGGCAACATCGTCAAACGGCGCCCTTTATATGGCAGAAAATATTGTTTCTGCCAGCTTATTTAGACTGCCCATTGTAATGCAAATAGTTAACAGGACGTTAGGACCCGAATGGAATATCTGGGCTGAACAGGGTGAAAGTTTAATGTTCAGAGATTGGGGTTGGATTCAAATATACTGCGAAAACAACCAGGAGCTGGTAGATCATATATTGATGGGATTTTATATGAGTGAACATCCGAAAGTCCTTCTGCCATCAATGCTCAATGTAGATGCATTTATTTTAAGCCACAATCTGATGCCAACGCTTTTACCAACCCAAGAGGAAGCAGATGAATATCTACCTCTGCTTGAATTGCCGCATCGGCTTACTTTTGAGAAACCGTTTACTATTGGGGGTCTTGCACTGCCCCGTGTAACGGCATGGCACCGTTATGATATGGAGCGGGATATTTATAATGTGTTCACTGTTTACAAAGAGGCTCAGGATCGGTTTGAAAAAATATTTAATCGCCGTCCCGAAGATCCAGTCACCGGGCATTTCATTGAGGATGCTGAGGTTATTTTTATTACTTCATCAACAATATGCAGTACAACGAAAACGATTATTGAGCAGTACCGGAAAAAAGGTCATAAAATAGGGATGATAAAAATAAAACTATTTCGCCCATTTCCGTCTGAACAGCTTTTACACTCTATCGAAAATGTACCCAAAATCGGTATTATTGACAGAAATTTTGCATTAGGAGCACCAAATAAAATAGGCGGGATATTTGCGCAAGACATTATCTCCGTTTTACAATTTTCAAAAAAGAAACCATTAGTTCAAAGTTATATAGCTGGAATAGGCGGTATGGATGTTACTCCAACTATCATTGAAGAGATTGTAGAAGACTTAATTCAGCGTGAACACTCTGAACCGTCTTTATGGAAAGGGCTATAAATACTATGGAAAATAATTCTGTTATATTACGGTCTAAAAATTCTAATTGTGCCGGCTGCGGGATGTCAATTGCACATAATTTAATTGGCGATGCACTGGGAAACAAGATAAAATACGCTATTCCTGCCTGCTGCGCAGTTGTAACACCTCATTCATTTCCCTACTCCGCATATAAAGTTCCAGTTATTGCAACAACATTTGCTGCATCAGCAATTGTTGCATCGGGAATGAAAGCAGTGCAAAAAATGAATAATGAGGAAGGACACATTATAGCATTTGCCGGAGATGGTGGGACATTTGACATTGGCTTTGCGTGCCTTTCCTCCTGTGCCGAACGAAATGAAGATATAATCTACTTTTGCTATGATAATGAAATTTATGGAAATACCGGAGCTCAGCGGAGTTCAGCAACTCCGTTCGGTGCTATTACAACAACGACACCTTCCGGAAAGAAAGAGCATAAAAAAGATATTATGAGTATAATAATTGACCATACTATTCCTTATGCCGCAACACTCAGTATTGCTTTCCCGGATGATTTTATCAGAAAAGTAAAAACCGCTGCAAAAATTCAAGGATTTCGGTTCTTATATCTCCTTTCACCCTGCATACCGAACTGGAAAATTGAACCCTCATTAACGATAAAAATATCCCGGCTGGCTGTAGAAACCGGTATGTCCCCCTTATATGAAGTATTTAAACGCAGAGAATATCATATCACTTATAAACCAGAAATATTAAAACCACTATCCGAATATTTCCGCTTACAAAAGCGCTTTTCTAAAATAACAAAAAAAATGGAAAAAGAACTTATTGAGCATATCACAGGGGAATGGCACCGCTTATTACAAATGGAAGAAATGTTCCCGCCAAAGGAGTTATTACAATACATTTAGAGGGTGCTGAAAAAGTTATTTATATTAACATTTTGAGCAAGTATAGAAGACCACTATAGATTCCCGCTGAATAGTCGTCTCTGAAATATATTGAGACCTTTGAAAAAATCCACTAAAACGCAAACTAAAGTTTGCGGTTACCAAAAAATGAACTTGAACATTGTTATATAATTGGTAGCCGCAGGCTTTAGCCTGCGTTAAATCAAAGATTTCATATTATATCATATTATTATAAGGGATTCCACCCAATATGGTATTCCCCTGGGTGTTTGTTTTTAATGATGTAATTTTTGGTAATAGAGTCAAGTATCTGCCAGAGGCAGATCCACCTCAGGCGGAAAATTGGGGGTAAGAGGAAAATATTTTGTGTAACAGAATTGTTGCGTTCTTGAATAATTTCCATTGGTGTGAGGCTTGGGGGAGAAGCATCACACGAATGGAATCCCGAGTATCACCGAGCTCTCCCGAGTATTCGGGATTTTTCGGGACTCGGGACTGTGTCAATAACTCCATCCCCTCTACTCCCCATCTCCCTAATATCATCCCCGAGTAATCGGGGCTCCATGGGGATACTATGTATGGTATCATTCCCATTAGAAATAGAGATTCTGCTTGACAATTACATCATAATTAAGTAAATATAACAAGTCCACTTTTCGAAAGGGGGTACCGAATATGTTTACCTTCTTATTTCGCACGTTGCTTTTCTGCATTGTTTTTTTCTCGATGGGGCAGAATTCTTCTGACAAATCATACAATACCAGTGGAATGATAGTTAATTCCACGTCCGACATTGGCATTGAAAAGAATTATAATAAAAAGCAAAAGCCCGAGAGTAAACCGGTTGAATTTTTTACCCTTGAGCGGAGAATTGGCGGTGATGATCCGAATCTAACTGGCAAATTTATTATGGTAAAACCTTATGAATTTGTTGTCGCAGATAATAATGATGTTTTAACTTTTGATGAATATTCTATCAAGATATATGATAAAAATGGAAAAGGGAAGAACGTTTTGGGTGGAAGGGGGCAAGGACCGGGTGAATTTTCTACACCTGATTGGCGTATTGACATTAGTCCGGATGGACACATCTTAGCTCAATCTGCAATGGAAAATTCTATTACGTTATATTCACCGCAGTATAAGCTTCTCTATAAAAAATTTCTTTCATCGTTACCGTCACTTAATAATTTTTTAATCGAAGGAAGCACTCCAATACCGGGCGTAACAGGGATGACTAGAAACTATGCAAATATACCAGATATTTTTATTATTCGGAAAGACCGGTTTTTTTCTCGACCTGGTTATGGTAAAGATAATGCGAAAAATGAAAACATTACAGAAGGTTATCACGCACCGATTATTTTCACGCAGGACACAATTATTAAACTTCCTACAGTACAGAGTTATAGTTATTTGCTTGTAAGGAAGAAATATGGAAATATTAGCTTCCCACACCCTGTTGATGGTTTTGAAAAAACTAAAATATTACTGAATGATGATAGAACTATCCTGTATTATTTTTCATCGCACGAATCAGTGAACAGCGAAAAGAAGGGTGAATCATATTATATCATAAATGCTGTCAATTTGGAGAACCTGCAGAAAAAACAATATCGTATTCCGTATGAACCAAATAAATTGACAAAAGAATACTATGAAAACGAAATTAATAAGAGGACAACAGATATAAAAAGTCTGAGGAATCTTCCTCGCGTAATAGATTTAGATGATTTTACTGATTATTATAAAAAAGAAGCTGAGAAATTCTATAGCGAGCTTATGAAAACAAGAAAGTTTTTGCCGACAGACGATATATTCTTTATATACCATAAAGATTTGTTTATTCTGCGAAATACGAAGGATAAAGACATTTTTGACGTCTATGATATAAACGCAAATAAGATTTTTTCCGGGATACTATTCAATCCTAATATTACTAATATGAAACTAAAAAATGGCTATGGCTATAAATTAGCGAAAGATGATTCGGGATATGATTGTATAAATGTCTATAAAATAAATCCGGAGGTTTTAAAGGCAATGACAAGAAATACGGGGACACGATATTAATTTCTTTATTATTCTATTGGAGAGCACGGTTTTTGATTTATCGGGCGGGTCATTGACCCGCCTTTTTTATTATTATGCTCGTGTTGAGTCAGGTTTTTTCTCTGTCATAAATAGTACTTGGGATGGAATGAGACTGTTGGAAGCAAAGCCCACATTAGAAAATCGGAAAAATCTGTGCTTCGGCTTTGCTTCGGAAAGAATTATATAATGTCAAATTAACATTAATATGCCACAAATATATTATATGAATAAGTTGCTTTTTACAGAGAATATAGTGTAAAATATTGATATTTAATTGTCAATAAAAAATTATAAGAAATTTATTTTAAAAACTGTTAAGTGGCTCCATATTAAAACACCGATATCTCGGCAATTCCTAAAAATAGTGAAGGGAAAAGACCAAAAATCAGAACAATAACCGCACAAATCACAAGAGTAATCGAATCGCTCATTCGGAATGTATAATCGGAAAAATCTTTTTCGGCAGTACGCATATACATATAAATAATAACCCGCAAGTAATAATAGACGCTCAAAACAGCATTCAAAGCACCGATGACTGCTAATCCGGTTAAATTTGAATTTACTGCGGCGCGGAAGACATAAAATTTCGCAAAGAATCCTGCTGTCGGCGGAATCCCCGCAAGAGCAAACAGAAACAACGCCATCCCAGCAGCAAGCCACGGCCGGGAATACCGCAAACCAGAATATTCACTGATTGTGTAAAGACCTTTTTCCTCCGACTCAAAATACGAAATAATGCCAAAGGCGCCGATATTCATCACCGTATATGCCGCAACATAATATATCACGCTTGAAATGCCCACCGGCGAGCCGGCAGTAAATCCCACCAGCATATACCCCGCATGGGCAATACTTGAATACGCAAGCATCCGCTTGATATTGTCTTGCACTAAGGCGATGAGATTGCCGGTCGTCATCGTCAGCACCGCAAGCACCCAGAGAATATTCCGCCATTCAATAAAATACCCACCAAGTATATGCAAAAACACCCGAATCAGCACCGCGAATCCCGCCGCTTTGACCCCGGTTGACATAAATGCAACAATCGGTGTCGGTGAGCCTTCATATACGTCAGGCACCCACATATGAAACGGCACGACGGCTATCTTAAATCCAAATCCAACAAGCAGAAAGAAGACACCAATATATAAAAATGTGCTTGGACCATCTGGACTATTCGTTATAAACGAAAGAATCCGCTCAAAATTGGTACTGCCCGTTGCGCCAAAAATATATGCAATGCCAAACAACAAAAATCCTGATGCAAATGCCCCGATGAGAAAATACTTAAACGCCGCCTCCAGTGAATAGGGATTGGAGCGCCGAATCCCAGCAAGAATATATAACGAAATGGATACTATTTCTATTCCTAAAAATACTATCACTAAATCCCCTGCCGATGCCATCAGCATCATCCCAAACACGGAAAAACAAAAGAGCGCCAACACTTCTCCGTGAATCTCGGGATGGCTTTCAACAAACTCATTCAGCAATAATACCGATAAAAAAGCACCCGCAAGAATGATGAGATAAAACAGCAGAGACAGATTATCAATCAGTATCATTCCCCCAAATCCGCTGATTTGTGCTCCCCTTTGAGCGATAGAATACACCGCTGCCGCTCCGAGCCCCGCAATTGCCGTTACCATACTCACCCGAATAGAGCGGACAAACATACCCTCTCCAAGAACAACCAGCCCTGTTCCTGCCATAATCAACAGTGCTCCAATCGCCGACCAATCAATACTTGGAACCGTTATGAACATTACCATTCTCTATTCAAAGTTGTACTCACAACAGACAAGTCCGCCATAAGGACGGCGGATCTATTCCACCGATAATTATTACTCTTTATTCAAACGAGTGATATTTATAATAGCTTTTCCAGCCGGTTTCTCACTATCAGTCCAGCGGATTACCTCGCCGGTCTCAATATGGCGGATAAGCATTTTAACCGATGCTTCGGTTTTATCCAAAAATGTCTTCGGATAGAGCCCGATCCACAAAATAAATACCACAATAGGCACTAATACTGCAATTTCTCTCAGATTTATATCACCGACGGATACCAATTTTTCATTTTTCAAATTGCCAAACATAAACCGCTGATACCATCGCAGCAAATACACCGCCGCAAGTATTACACCAAGAGCGGCACAAACCGTAAACACCCATGAGATATACGGTGATTGAAACGAGCCTAACAGGATTAAAAATTCTCCGATAAACCCATTGGTGCCAGGCAAACCCAATGACGACAATACAACAATCATCAAAAACGTCGCATATATTGGCATTTTTTTTGCAAGTCCGCCGTAATCGGCAATCATACGGGTGTGTGTCCGCTCATAAATCATCCCGACCAATAAAAACAGCGCCCCCGTTGATAACCCATGGTTAATCATCTGGAGAACTCCCCCCTGAATGCTCTGCATCGTCAGAGCGAACAATCCTAACATCACAAATCCTAAATGACTGACAGAAGAATAGGCAACCAATTTTTTCATATCCGGCTGGACAAGCGAAACCAGCGCTCCGTATATAATACCAATAACTGCTAATACCGCTATATACGGCATAAAGATAAAGGTTGCTTTCGGAAATAAGGGGAGGCAAAAACGAATAAATCCGTACGTGCCCATCTTTAACAGAATGCCTGCAAGGATGACACTCCCGGCAGTCGGTGCCTCAACGTGGGCATCGGGAAGCCACGTATGGAACGGGAAAAGCGGAACCTTTATCGCAAATGCCAACGCAAATGCCGCAAACAGCCACATCTGAACTGAAACAGGTAGTTGGTTCCGCATAATCGCTTCAATATTCATTGTGAATTCACCGGTCGCATGATAGTTTGTATAAGCAAGATATAAAATCGCAACCAGCATCAACACCGAGCCGAACATCGTATAAATAAAAAATTTAATGGTCGCATAAATCCGCCGTTCACCACCCCAGACTCCAATAATAAAATACATTGGAATCAGTACTAACTCCCAGAATATATAAAACAGGAAAAAGTCCAACGCCGCAAATACTCCTAACATCCCCGTCTGCAATAACAACAGAAAAGCAATAAATTCCTTCACCCGCTCCTGTATCGCATTCCACGCCGATAAAATTACAATCGGTCCCAATAATACCGTCAGCATAAATAACAGAATTGAAATGCCATCCACCCCGACAGAATATGAAATCCCAAACTGCGGAATCCACGAAGCTGATTCCACAAACTGCATCATAGAAAATTTGCCGCTAAAGGATATAAACATCGGTACTGCAAGCACAAAATCAAATGCGAGTATCCCAAATCCAACCTGCCGGATGAGCTCTTTTTTCTCCGGCGAAACCAACAGGACCGCAATCGCCCCGGCTAACGGCAGAAAAATTATGACAGAAAGTATATGGTCGCTGAGAAAATTCATTTTAACCAAAATGTATCATTTAATAGTATGAAAATATTGTACAAATAGAATCTTGTCATTTATTTTCACAGACAAGAATGTCTGTGCCACCAACAACATCAATAAATTTTTTATATAATAATAGTGGCACAGGCATTCCTGCCTGTGTATTTATAATTATTCATTTTACATCAGACTCATTTTCAATTTATTATCCCTACCGAAACAGTAGTACCGCAAATATACTTATAACTCCGATTAAAAACATTACAATATATTCCTGCACGTAGCCGGTCTGGATTCTTCGCAAGCCCTGCCCCATTCCTCGGAATACTGCCGCTGTTCCGTTCACTGCTCCGTCAATAATCCGAATGTCAAATAGTTTCCAGAATATATCAGAAACCCAGTAAAACGGTTTCACAATGATTTCATCGTAAAGTTCATCTACATAATACTTATTTGCGACAATCCGGTAAACAACGCCCAATTTTTCCGCCGCCTTTCTCGGTGCATCGGGTTTTGCGATATACATCCGATATGCCAGTATAAATCCGGCTAATGCAATGCCAAATACTGCGGCAATTAAAATGTACTCTATTGAACCATATACAGCTTCCCCAGACGCATTAATCACGGCATTTGCTTTTTCAAAAACCGGTGATAGAAAATGTTCAAAATGATTTTTTCCGCCTAATGACGCTGGCACTCCGATATATCCACCGATAACCGACAGCACCGCAAGAATTATCAACGGTATTGTCATTACCCGCGGGGATTCGTGGATATGCGCGGCGGCTTCGGATTTTACCCGACTTGCACCAAAAAAAGTTAAAAACACCAGACGGAACATATAGAATGCTGTGATTCCCGCCCCAACCGTCCCGATTATCCATAACACTAAATTCCCCAACGGGCTTGCATAGGCGTACCACAATATCTCATCCTTACTGAAAAATCCGGACAGCAGAGGCATCCCGCTAATCGTTAAGGCGGCAATAAACAAGCAGGGAAATGTTATCGGCAGATGTTTCCGCAAACCTCCCATATTCAGCATATTCTGTTCACCGGAGAGCGAATGAATAACACTCCCGGCACCTAAAAAGAGCAGTGCTTTGAAAAATGCGTGAGTCATCAAATGGAATATCCCCGCAGAAAATGCACCAACGCCGACGGCAAGAAACATATATCCTAACTGGCTGATAGTGGAATATGCCAGCACCTTCTTTATATCTTGCTGAGCGATGCCGATGGTTGCCGCATACAATACAGTAAACACTCCAACGCCAGCGACAATTACCATACTTATCGGAGCAAGGGCATATAGCAAATTGCTCCGTGCAACCATATACACACCAGCGGTAACCATTGTCGCCGCATGGATTAATGCACTTACCGGCGTTGGTCCAGCCATAGCATCCGGCAGCCAGACATACAGCGGTATCTGAGCAGATTTTCCGACTGCTCCAATAAATAACAGCAGGGTAATAGCAACAATTGTCGGATCATTGAGCATCTGGATTCCTTCCACCTGCTTAAAAACCGAACTATATTCCAGTGAGCCAAACCGTTTAAACAACAGAAACATCCCTATCAGGAATCCAAAATCGCCGATTCGGTTCACGATAAAGGCTTTTTTCCCGGCGGTCGCTTTTTCATCATCTTCATACCAGAATCCAATTAACAAGTACGAGCAGAGACCAACTCCCTCCCATCCAATGAACATCACAATATAGCTGTCTGCAAGCACCAGTGTCAGCATCATCAATACAAACAGATTCAGATAGGTGAAATACCGGGCATATCCCCGGTCGCCGTGCATATACCCCACAGAATAGATATGAATAATGAAGCTGACTCCGGAGACAATAAGCGCCATTACTGCGGATAACTGGTCGAACTGCAGGGCAAACGGAACTGTAAACGTCCCGGATTGCATCCATATAAACAATCCCTGCCAGATAAGCCGATTATCAGGAGTGCGTGATAACAGTACAAAAAACTCCCAGGCAACAACGGCAAAAGACGCACCGATTGAACCACAGGCAATCCCGGATACGAATCTATCAGAAAGCTTCTTACCGAAGAGCCCGTTTATCAACACCCCGATAAGCGGAAAAAAAAGTATCAATCCCAGCATACACTATTACCACTTCATCAGATTAATTTCATCAATATTTGTAGTGCGCTTTAAGCGAACAATTGCGATTATCAGCGCCAGCCCGACGACAACCTCGGCGGCGGCTACCACCATCACCATAAACACAAAAATCTGCCCGTTTAACGACTTTAAATATGATGAAAACGCAACAAACGTCAAATTAACCGCATTCAGCATCAGCTCAATTGACATAAATACAACAATAGCGTTGCGCTTTATAACCACACCGAGAATCCCTATTCCAAACAAAATACCGCTCAAAACCAAATAACTTGTTAATGGTACCATAGCTTACTCTTTCATAGACGACTTTGGCGATTCAGTTTTTCTGCCAACGGTGGATCCGTCGTTGACTGACCGTTTTGCTAAAACAACGGCACCGATTATCGCCACAATCAGAAGAATTGACGTTATTTCAAACGGCAACAGATACTCGGTAAATAATAACTTCCCTATCAATCGGGTATTGCCTTCCTTTATAAGAATCTCCGATTCTATCCCACCTTTAACACCTAACGGCAATCCCTGCCGGATTACATACAGGAGTTCTGCGAGTAAAAAGAAAACTGCCCCAGCACCGAGTATTTTCAAGCTTAACAACTTTTCAAATTCCCGCTCGGCTACTTTGATATTGAGAAGCATCATCACAAACAGGAACAGAACCATAATTGCACCGGCATAAACAAGAACCTGAACTGCTGCAAGAAAATGGGCATCCAGCAAAACAAATAATCCTGCTAAACAGAAAAATGTTACAACTAAAAATAGTACGCTGTGCACCGGATTACGGCTCAAGATGACCATCATCGCCGCTGCCACTGCCAACACGCCGAATGCATAGAAAAATAATTGTTCCATAATGTATTATTTTAAATTTGTCATTTATACAATTAATTTATCTAAAAAACGAAAGCTCTTCATTCTCCCAATATCATTTTTTCAACTTCTTGCTTTACGCTTTTAACATACTCTATTTATCCAGCAATTTTTTGCCTTCCGGTTTTTGCAGGTAGTTTTTACCGGAGACTATTTTCCGTCCGATTTTCTTTTCTGTTTCTTTTCGTGCGTTTCCGGCAACTTCCCCGCCTGTTTTTGCGTCTATTTTTAACTTTTCAACTCCTTGAGAATCATCACTGCGGTGGATTTCTGTGGTTACTTTTTCCCCGAGCATTGTAAAAATCAATTCAAAATCGTCCATATGATCCCGCAGGTTTTCCCGCTTCAGCCCTTTGAGATTTTTATATTCGCTCGGAGTAAGTCCGAAAGCCGCTTTGGATATTTCTGCGGTCAGGATTTCATAATCTTTACCCTCTTCAGCGCCCCGCTTTTGCCACTCATCGGTCAGCTCTTCACGGATAGCGATCCCCCGCATTCTCTTTTCTATCCAGTCGTCTGAATAACCTTTCAGTTTATATAAAAGCCGCGTTCTTTGAGTGGATAATTCGGGATTTTCAATTTCCTGCACTCTTTCATATCCGACTTTCGCAAGCCATCGTTTAAAAGGTTCTGCTTTGGGCGATGGAATGGACTGTATAATGCGGAACATTGTTTCTGTATCAGCGCAATCTGTATTGTAAAATTTTCCATCAGAAGACAATAATTTCAGTCGTCCGATTTTTTCGGACAACTCAAAATAACCTTCCTCAAGGAGTTTATTTTTTAAATCGTTCCAATATTTTCTGGGTCGTTCACTGCCGGTAAGCGCCTCGCATACATCAACAATAGAAAACCACCATTCATTCTCATGAATAGTTTTTCTGATTTTTTTACCTTTGAACAAAGCAATATGTGTCGATGCCGCTTTGTCAGTTTTATCTATGCTATCTATTTTTTTCATATATCACCATTATGTTCGGTGTTCTTGAACGAGGTCGAGTAATCACCTTTCATTGAATTGCACATTCCTACCCCGCATACGCAACGATAATGCTTGTAACAAGCACGTTTATTATTGCTAACGGCAAAAACACCTTCCAGCCCAGCATCATTAATTGATTGTATTTAAACCGCGGTAACGTCCAGCGTACCCAGATATAGAGAACGACAAAAAACGCCGTCTTCCCGACAAAAGCACAAACCTGAAGCAATTGCAAAAGCAAATTCGGCATTGGAATATGCTCAATATACGGCAGATGCCACCCGCCGAAAAATAATGTTACTATCAGAGCAGATGAGGTCGTCAAATTCATATACTCGGACAGATAAAAAAATGAAAATTTAACGCCGCTGTATTCGATATGGTATCCGGCAACCAGCTCCTGCTCCGCCTCGGGCAAATCAAACGGAAGGCGGTTTGTCTCGGCAAATGCCGCAATCAGAAATAGAATAAATGCAACCGGATGAATCCAGAAATTCCACCGCGGAATCACTCCGAAAATCATCTCTCGCTGCTGGGAAACTACATCAGGCAATTTCAATGAACCAGCCGCAAGGAGAACCCCGACAACCGATATTCCTAACGTTAATTCGTAGCTAATCATCTGTGCAGATGCCCGGAGTCCGCCAAACAATGCATATTTATTATTTGATGACCAGGCACCAAGCACAATACCATAGACACCTAACGAAGCCAATGCAAAAATATAAATAATCCCGAAGTCTAAATTCGCTCCCTGCAGGGTAATCTCTCTGCCTGCAAAAATAATCCGATCACCAAACGGTATCACTGCAAATAACATAAACGCAGGAACGAGAATCATCACCGGTGCAAGCATATAAATAATCGTGTCACCGTGTGCAATAATCAACTGTTCCTTAAAAATAAGCTTCACAAAATCAGCAATCGGCTGAAACAATCCCTCCGGTCCGACACGGTTTGGTCCTAATCTGTCCTGAATAAACCCGCTTAAGCGACGCTCGGCAAGCGTTTCTATTGCCGCCGCCGTCATTACTGCCCCAACTATAACAACCGCTTTAATAAATATAATGATTATATCAATAATAGTACTTTGCATAGTCACGCATTCTGCCTAAAAATACTTTTAAAAAATAGGTTTCCCTGCATCCCCCAACGTGTAATAAGTACATTCGGATAATTCCGAATAGCGTTTTGCCAATTCCACAAACACTTCTGCTGATGACTGCCACGGAATGCGATAATCCAAACGTTCTGAAAGCTGTTTCATAATATCCAACGTAGTTTTTGAATCTTTTGGGCCCTGCACCGCCTGTAAAAACCGTTGAACCTGTCCTTCACAATTAATAAATGTTCCCGTTTTTTCGTAATGTATCCGTCCGGGTAATACAATCGTTGCTATTTGTGCAAGAGGCGATTCGGTAATATCTTCAACAATCAACAGGGGTACTTTTTTCAATGCATCAAGAACCTTTTGCGGTATTTCCAACAAATCAGTATGGAGGCAATATACAACCGAGACTTCTCCTGATTCAATACGAGAGATAAGTATTTTAGCATAAAAATCCGGTTCAAAGAAGTCTAAAACAAACGATACTCCATTTAGATTCGGATATTTATCCGAATTATTAATAAAAAAACCGCTTTCAAATTGTATATCTTCTTCTGTCGTTAATTGATACAATCCATACGCCACATTAGAGCGAGAAACTGTTTCTAAAAAGTATTTCACCAAAAAAGTATCTTCATTGCTGGCTCCGAGAGTAATGAGTCCGGCACAAGCACCTTGTTTCTCCGAATATTTCTTTATGCCGTCTGCCGCCATTTGTAAAGCGGTATTCCAATCAACCGGTTTCAAAGCTCCATTTATTTTACAGAGCGGATTGGTAAGGCGATTTACCACAGCATATTTTTTATAGGCATATCTGCCGGTATCACACATCCAATATGAATTCACCTCTTCATTAAACCGCGGTGCGATGCGGAAAATTTCATTTTTATAAGAATCAATCCGAACGTTGCACCCGGAACCGCATTCGGCACAAACACTGGATGTATGCGACAAATGCCACACGCGAGTTCGGTGAATAAAATTCTTGTCCAGCAAAGCGCCAACCGGACAAATATCAACAACATTTCCTGCAAGCGGATGGTCTAAAGTGCCGGTCTCGGCAACATCAATTTCATTCTGTGAACCGCGGTTGATAACGGCGAGCTGGGCATCGTTTGCAATCTCATTCATAAACCTGACACAACGGGTGCATAAAATACATCGTGTGGTTGCAAGTTTTATATTCGGTCCTAAATTTTTAAATGGCGGAACACGCTTCGGTTCTTTAAACCGGCTGTGAGGAGTACCGTATGCAAAAGAATAATCCTGAAGCAGGCACTCACCAGCTTTATCGCATACCGGGCAGTCAAGCGGATGATTCAGCAACAGAAATTCTAAAACAATTTCCCGTGAGCGTTTTACACGCTCAGACTGTGTATAAACAATCATTTTATCGGTGCACGGTGTGCCACAGGCGACAACTTCTTTCGGAGAACCCTCAACGGTAACAAGGCATAAACGGCAGCTGCCGACTATACTTAACGCCTGATGATAACAATAATGTGGAATGAAAATACCGATCTTTTCCGCCGCCTGCATTATAGTGGTACCCGGCTCAACCGAAACCTGTATCCCGTCTATCGTTACTGTTATCACAATTCCGCCCAATCTATGATAAAAAATTATGCGCTTCTTACACTATCCTCGAATTTTTGTATTTTTTAAACTCGAAAATGCAGAGAATAATAAAAAATAGAAAAGTTCTATAATATTCTTTAAACAATATACGTTATCGGATTACTACACCTTAACCGGGCATCTTTTTAATTTGATATGGTCTTCAAATTCCTGACGGAATTTTGTAACAAATGCACGCACGGGCCAGGCACCTGCCTCCCCGAACGCACAAATTGTCCGCCCTTCAATATTGCGAGTAATCTCTAACAGTAAATCAATATCTCTTTCTTCTCCTTTACCGTGTTCAATTCTGTCAACAATCATTTGCATCCACGACATTCCTTCACGGCAGGGGGTACACTGCCCGCAGGATTCGTGAGCATAAAATTTTGATACATTCAGGCACGCATCCACCATACAAACCGAATCGTCCATTACAATAACTCCTGCTGAACCGAGCGCCGAGCCGATTTTCTGAAGGGATTCAAAATCCATTTTAACATCAATTTCCTGTGCGGTTAGTACCGGCATTGATGTCCCGCCTGGAATTACTGCTTTCAGTGGACGATCGTTCTTCATTCCTCCGGCATATTCAAAAATCAATTCTCGTAAAGAAATCCCCATCGGCAGTTCATAGAGTCCCGGTTTCTTTACGTGTCCGCTGATACAGAATATTTTTGTTCCGGATCCTTTCTCAACACCAATCGAAGCAAATGCAAATCCACCGTTATTAATAATAAACGGTATATTTGACAGTGTTTCAACATTATTTACGACAGTCGGGCAGCCGAATAATCCCCATACTGCCGGAAATGGGGGTCTATTTCTTGGCCAGCCGCGTTTCCCCTCAAGAGACTCTATCAATCCGGTTTCTTCACCACAAATGTATGCTCCTGCACCACGGTGGATATACATCCGATGTGAAAAGCCAGAACCGACAATATTATCACCTAAAAAACCGGCATTTTCTGCTTCTTTAATAGCATTCTGTAAAACTTGCGTTTCCCGGTAAAATTCACCGCGTATATAAATGAATGAAACAGTACTTTTTATTGCATAAGCGGCGATAATTGCTCCTTCAATCAGTAGATGAGGATCAAAAGTGATAATCGCTCTATCTTTAAACGTTCCTGGCTCGCCCTCATCAGCATTAATAATGAGATACCGCTGTTTGGTGCTGTCTTTCGGCACAAACCCCCATTTCACTCCTGCAGGGAAGCCCGCACCACCCCTTCCCCGGAGTCCGGAACTCTTTACTTCCTCTATTACTTTATCAGGTGTCATACTGATAAGAACCTTTTGAAGAGCTGTATAACCGCCGCACGATTTATAATCCTGGATACTCCCTCTATATCCGGGTTTCTCCATATTTGCCATTACAATTTTCATTTAACAAAGCTTCTTTGAAAAACAAATCTATCACCCCCAAACCCCACTATACAGGGGCAAATAAAGTTTGGAGGCGCCACAATCCCAAAATATTTGGGAGTTATACAATCCTTTACATAGACAAGAATGTCTGTGCCACCAATAGTCAAACTAAATATTTTTATTATATTGTTTAAATCATATACAAATTTATATATAAAATAGTGGAACAGGCGTTCCTGCCTGTGAATAAACCACTCTGTAATATTTTAAAAGGCTCATATCCTATAAACCAATTTATGATAAAGAATCAAGCAACGCATCTATTTTTTCAGTTGTTAAATTTTCGTAATATTCATCATTTATCCGCATAACGGGAGCAGTACCGCAGGAACCCAGGCACTCAACCTTTACAAGTGAAAATCTCTTGTCTGGCGTTGTCTCGCCGGGATTAATACCCAATTTTTTCACAAGATGGTCAAGAATATGTTGTGCACCTAATAAAGAACAGGAGAGTGTCTGACAGACTTGAACAACGTACATACCCATCGCTTTTCGGTAAAATAATGAATAAAAACTCACAGCATTCCACACCTCAGCAGGAGTCAGTTCAAGAAGAGAGGCAATATATTCAATTGTCTCGGAAGAGATGTACCCAAATTCCCGCTGTGCTAACTGTAACGTTGGCAATAAAGCGGCTCGTTTGGTAGGATAACGTGTCAGGATACTCCGAAATTCCATTAACGCATTGTCAGAAAATACGGTTGCCATATATCTATCTTAATTATCTGTCCAGTTCACCCGCAATAATATTGAGACTGCCTAAAATTGCCACTGAATCTGAAAGCATTCTGCCTTCAAGAAGTTTTTTGAAAATCTGGTAATTAATGAGCGACGGCGGACGCACCCGCACTCGGTAGGGGCGATTGGTACCATCACTCACAATATAAAATCCCAATTCCCCATTTGGTACTTCTGTTGATGAATATATCTCCCCGACCGGTGGACAAATCCCTTTATGCTGCATTGTAATGATAAAGTGATGAATCAACTCTTCAATGTGGGTATGAACGTCTTTTTTCTCGGGCAGAATAATTTTCGGATTATCAATATTGACTTTTCCAGAGGGCATATTATGTATTGCCTGCTCGATAATTTTAATTGATTGACGCATTTCCTCCATCCGTACCCAGTATCGGTCATAGACATCGCCCTTTTCCCCAACGGGAATATCAAACTCAAATTCCTCGTAGGAAGAATACGGATGGTTCTTCCGTAAATCCCATGCAACACCCGAGCCGCGCAGAATCGGTCCGGTTAACCCGTAATTAATTGCTTCTTCACCATCAATAATGCCGATATCCCGCGTGCGTCCGATGAAAATCTTATTTTTAGTAAGAAGTGTATCAACTTCTTTGAATGTTTTCGGGAATTGCTTAATAAAATCCTGCACCGCCGGGAAAAACTCGTCCGGAAGTTCCCGCATCATCCCCCCAATGCGTGTAAAACTCGTCGTCAGCCGTGCACCGCAGGCAATTTTCAATAGGTCATAAATCTTTTCACGCTGTTCAAAAAAATATAGAAATACTGTAAATGCCCCCAAATCAAGCGCCGCTGTCCCTATGGATACTAAATGGTCAGCAATCCGGGACAGCTCAGCCAGCAGCACTCGAACATATTCACACTTCTTTGTTACTTTTACATCAAAAAGCTTTTCTGCGGCAATGGCAAAACCGACATTATTGTTCAGCGGCGAGAGATAATTCATCCGGTCAGATAATGTGATGAATTGATTATAGGTAAGATGCTCTGCTAATTTTTCAAAACCGGTATGAAGATAGCCGATATGGGGAGTTGCTTTCACAACTGTTTCCCCATCAAGCACCATTTCAACCCGTAGAGTACCATGCGTCGCCGGATGCTGAGGCCCAAAATTCAGGGTAACGACATCTGTAGCAAGGCTATTCAGTTTTTCTTCAACCGGTACCATAGAATTTTCAAACCACAGAGAACAAAGAGTCTTAATGATAATCTTAAATTTAATCCTTCAATTGTCATTCCCATATCGGAGAGACTGTGCTCCAGAAACAGGAATCCAGAAGTTAGCTTATTATCTCAATGTTTCTCTCTGTACTCTGTGGTAAAAAATTAACTCCCTTTTACATTTGGAAAATTGCTTCGATACCCTTCCCCCTCCAGCGGATAATCTTTTCTCAACGGATAACCGGTAAAATCATCCGGCAAGAGCAGTTTTCGCAAATCAGGATGCCCGATAAATGTGATTCCGAACATTTCTGCTGCTTCGCGCTCCATCCAGATCGCTGTTTGCCACAATGGTAACATCGTCGGAACTGCTGTGTCATTTTCCGGCACCAGTGCTTTCACCCGCAGACGGCAGGAATACCTATGAGAGTAAAGATGATACACCATTACGAATCGTTCTTCGCCGTTTAATTTCAGATTATCAACTGCAGTAATATCTACAAGGAAATTAAATGCAGTTTCTTTCCATTCTTTCAGGGATTTCATTATCTCAAATAACTCTGCTTTCCGAACAATAACGGTTATATCACCGCGGAATTCCTCGCTTCGAATAAAAGATAGCGGAAATTGATGAGCAATCTTGTCTATGAAATGTCGTTCTTCGTCTGTCATTGTAAAAAATGCTGGTAATGCTATGGTGATATATTTAATCCCAGTCAAATACCCCTTTTTTAAATAAATAATAATATCCGAATAACAAGAGCACGATAAACAAAATCATCTCATATAAAATAAAATCACCAAAAGATAATAACTCTTTATACACAACCGCCCAAGGATAGAAAAATACAGCTTCAACATCGAAAATAATAAATAACATTGCAATTAAATAAAATTTCACATTGAATCTGATGCGAGCATCACCAACCGGATCGATACCCGACTCATAGGGAATTCCTTTAACCGGATTTTTCTTTCTTGGTGCGAGGATATGGGCAATAATGATAACTCCTGCACCAAACAGGATACCAAAAAGCGCCAGAAATCCAACAACTATATAATCACTTATCATAGCGACAATTATATCCGTAAAAAATAATATGGTTTAAAAATACTTATTTCAAAGGTATTTCACAAGCAAAAAAACGTTTTATTATATTTCAATACGATACAACGTTATTTGTTTTCGGGCACATATTTTGCATAATTTAACTCATTGTTACATACATTATTCAAATAAATACTTAAAATTTTTCTTGCAAAAAGGAAAATAATTTTTAAATATAATAACTAACGTTAAAAATTTTATGCTGAAGAATGAAAAAAATATAATATATTACTGATATTATTCAAAAAAAGATTTTAAATTCATCGAATATATTTCATAATCTATTATTGGAATCCGTATGAAGACAATCGTTAAAAGTATCATTGGTGTGCTCATTATACTCTTATGTATGAGTACGTCAGCATTTGCATTTCAGGAAGGCGCTGCAACTGCAGAAAAGAGCATTTCTATCTTTTTCACGATTCCATTCGTATTAATGCTTGTGAGTATAGCAGTTATCCCGTTGAAATGGGCGCATTGGTGGGAAAATAACTGGAATAAGCTCATCGTTGCATTAGTTCTTGGTGTCCCGGTAGGGATTTACTTTTTATTCTTCAATATTAACAAATTCCAGAGTACCATTGAGGAATATCTTGCATTTATTATATATGTTGGTTCGCTCTTTATTATTTCCGGCGGCATTCTCCTCCGCGGCGAAGTCAAACACTCTGCATTAGTGAATACTCTTTTTATTGGCTGCGGTGCTTTTTTAGCTTCATTTATCGGAACTCCCGGTGCAAGTATGCTGTTGATTCGTCCCGTACTCCGAATCAATGCGGCGAGGAAAGATATAAAACACGTGGTTATTTTCTTTATATTTTCAGTGAGTAATATTGGCGGATGTCTGACTCCATTAGGCGACCCACCACTGTTTTTAGGATATTTAAACGGAGTTCCCTTTACCTGGACATTCCGTCTATTCCCGGAATGGCTTTTAACAAACGGTATTTTGTTGATTCTCTTTTATATTTTTGATACCCGGAAATTCAAAAAAGAACCCATTATTGAAGCACCGCATATAAAACAGCCGCTCAGCGCTGTCGGGCTTATTAATATTTTATGGCTTTTAGGTGTTGTATTCGCCGTTGCTTTCATTCAGAAACCGTTCTCCCATTTTGAGACATTAGGCTACCGGGAAATTGCTCTATTAATGCTTGTTGGAATCTCTTTAATTACGACGCAGAAAGGACTGCGTGAAGAAAATAAATTTACCTATAATCCGGTCATTGAAGTTGGATTTCTCTTTTTAGGCATCTTTTTAACGATGATACCGGCACTGGTCTATTTAGAAACACATGGCCCAGCCCTTGTTGAAAAAGGACTGACCAAACCGTGGATGTTTTTCTGGTTTTCCGGCTCACTGTCCTCATTTCTGGATAATGCGCCCACGTATCTCACCTTCTTTACCCTTGCAAGAGGTATGCAAATGACCGGTGAGATGGTTGCGAAAACGGGTGTTACTGCGGCGATGGTAAAAGCAATTTCATTAGGATCAGTATTTATGGGTGCCAATACCTATATTGGAAACGGACCCAATTTTATGGTGAAAGCGATTGCAGATGAGACCGGCACTAAGATGCCCTCATTTGTTGGATATATGAAGTGGTCAGGCGGCATTTTAATCCCGGTATTTATCTTTATTACCTTTGTTGTATTTATTTGGGGATTATTGTAATTAACCAACTATTCAAAATTAAAAGTTATCAACACAATAAAATAATACAAGGAGGGGCGAATAGCCATTTGCTCCTCCTAACGACCAACCGAATGGAGTAATAGCGGAGAGTGTGAAATGGCAAAACTGGTAGCTCTTCTGTGGTCGTCTGTCGGTAAGAAATTGCTTATGGCAATTACTGGGCTCTGTCTATTTACATTTCTGACTGTGCATCTTATCGGTAATTTGACCCTTCTGAGAGGCGACCCTGTCGTTTTTAACAAGTATTCCCATTTCTTAATGAGTTTAGGATTATTGCTGTACACGATTGAGATTGGAATGGTGTGTTTTTTTCTTATCCATATTGTTTCAGGAATATCTGTCTGGTGGATAAGCAGAAAAGCCCGCACGGTCAAGTACAAAATATTAAAAAGCGCTGGCGGTGCAAGCAAAAAGAACCTTGCGTCTACCACAATGATTTATACCGGACCATTAATCGGTATATTTATAACACTGCACATTCTCACGTTTAAATATGGTCCGTATTATACCACCACCATTGATGGTGTTGAAATGCGGGACATTTACCGTGTTGTTATTGAAGGATTCAGCAATCCGGTAACTGTTTCCTTATATGTTCTGGTTATGGTCATTATTGGGTTCCATTTAAGCCACGGTTTCTGGAGCGCATTTCAATCGTTGGGTTTTTATCATAAATATTTTACTCCTCTCCTGTATGGATTGGGGTATGTCATCGCTGTTGTGTATGCGGCTGGATACATTGTGATTCCACTCTGGATATATTTCAAGGGAGGTGCATAATGGAATTGAACGCAAAAATCCCGAATTATCCTATTACGGAGCTTTGGGATAAACATAAATTTGATTTGAAATTAGTAAATCCATCTAATAAGCGGAAGTATACACTCATTGTCGTTGGAACCGGATTAGCCGGTGCATCCGCTGCCGCCTCATTAGGTGAACTTGGATATAACGTCATCAATATTTGTATCCATGATTCTCCCCGTCGGGCACACAGCATTGCTGCACAGGGAGGCATTAATGCCGCAAAGAATTATCCAAATGACAATGACAGCATCTGGCGGTTGTTTTATGATACGGTAAAAGGCGGCGATTACCGAGCGCGTGAGGCAAATGTATACCGGCTTGCCCAGTTAAGCGGAAATATCATTGACCAGTGCGTTGCGCAAGGCGTGCCATTCGCCCGGGAATACTCTGGTTTACTGTCAAACCGTTCATTCGGCGGAGCTCAGGTTTCGCGAACCTTCTACGCCCGCAATCAGACCGGTCAACAGCTCCTGTTAGGAGCATACAGTGCTCTCATGCGGCAGGTTGATGCCGGCACCGTAAAAATACTCCCCCGCCGGGAAATGCTCGATTTAGCCGTTATTGATGGCAAAGCCCGCGGAATCGTTGTACGAAACCTCATTACCGGTGCGATGGAATATTACACCGGGCATGCAGTAATTCTGGCAACCGGCGGGTATGGTAACGCCTATTACCTCTCAACAAACGGGAAAAATTCAAACGCAACTGCTCTCTGGCGGTGCTACAAACGTGGTGCACTTTTTGCCAATCCCTGCTTTACCCAGATACATCCAACCTGTATTCCAATGTCCGGAGATCATCAGGCAAAGTTGGTACTGATGAGCGAGAGTTTGCGAAATGATGGCAGGGTATGGGTACCCAAGCAGAAGGGCGATAAACGGCAGCCAAATGAAATCCCTGAAGAAGACCGTGACTATTATTTAGAGCGGTTATATCCAAGTTTTGGAAATCTGGTTCCGCGCGACGTTGCGTGCCGCCGGGCAAAAGAAATCTGCGATAATGGCTATGGTGTTGGACCAACCGGTCTGTCTGTATATTTAGACTTCCGAGACTCGCTCAAACGCCTCGGACGAGCCGTTATTGACGAACGATACGGAAACCTCTTTGAAATTTACCAGCGGATTACTGACGAGAATCCTTACGAATCCCCGATGCGAATTTACCCGGCGATTCATTATATGATGGGCGGCTTGTGGGTTGATTATAATTTAATGAGCACTATTCCGGGATTATTCGTGTTAGGTGAAGCGAATTTCTCCGACCATGGTGCTAACCGGCTGGGCGCTAGTGCGTTGATGCAGGGATTAGCTGACGGGTATTTCATTATTCCGTATACTATCAGTGATTATCTTGTTCGGAATACATTTCCGCCAGTTTCAACCGATCACAGCATATTCAAAAATCTTTCTACTGACATTGAACAACAGATTGGAAAACTCCTTTCAATAAAAGGAAAGAAAACCGTTACACAATTCCATAAAGAGCTTGGGAAGGTTCTCTGGGAGTATGTTGGTATGGCTCGCAGTGAAGCCGGATTAAACTATGCGCTTGAGCAGATTCCCCGAATTCGTGAAGAGTTCTGGAATAATGTCATCGTCTCAGGAGATTCGGGTTATTATAACAAATATCTTGAATATGCCCTTCGGGTAGCAGACTATTTAGAGCTCGGCGAGCTTATTACGACTGATGCATTACACCGGACAGAATCCTGCGGATGCCACCTTCGGGAAGAAAGCCAGACTGAAGACGGCGAAGCAAAACGTGATGACGAACATTTTAAATACGTAGCGGCGTGGGAATATAAAGGAGCGGGCAATCCGCCTGTCCTGAATAAAGAACCACTTGAATTCAAATACGCACAATTGGCACAGCGCAGTTACAAATAAAAACGTTCGTGGGAATCAATTCCTCTGGAAAAGGAGTCAATAAAATGGAAACAATGACGATACATCTGAAAATATGGAGACAAAAGAACACACGGACACACGGACAATTCGTTCACTATGTGGTTAAAAATGTTATTCCAGATATGTCGTTCCTTGAAATGCTGGATATCCTGAACGAAGAGCTAATTGCAAAGGGCGAAGATCCCATTGAATTCGACAATGACTGCCGGGAAGGCATCTGCGGAATGTGCAGTTGTGTAATAAACGGGATTCCGCACGGACCCAAACCGGCAACTTGCACGTGCCAGCTTCATATGCGTACGTACAAAGACGGGGATACCATCACCGTTGAGCCGTTCCGGGCAAAGGCATTTCCGGTCATCAAGGATTTAGTCGTTGATAGAAGCGCATTTGACCGGATTATGGCAGCCAGCGGATACATCTCAGTTGGAACGGGAAGCGCCCCGGAGGCGAACAATATTCTGGTACCAAGAGATTACGCAGAAACCTCAATGGATGCGGCGGTGTGCATTGGATGCGGTGCCTGTGTCGCCGCCTGCCCGAATGCATCTGCAACGCTGTTTGTCTCGGCAAAAATCGCCCACTTAGGTCTGCTCCCGCAGGGGCATCCAGAGCGCAAACGCCGCGTCTTCAAAATGCTTGAACAGATGGATAAAGAAGGATTCGGCGACTGCTCCAATCACGCAGAATGTGAAGCCGTCTGCCCCAAACAGGTCTCTATTATGAACATCGCTTATACGAAACGGGAATTCTGGAAAGCTCTCTTATCCGAGGGCTGGGTAAATCCGAAGTATTTATAATATATCAATTACTGCATACATTAATGTAAAAAGGGATACGAATTGTCGTATCCTTTTTTATTGTATACTATCAAATTTCTGTTGATATGCAGCAAATATATTATATGAATAAGTTTCTTTTCAAAGTGAATATGGTATTATACTCAGAAAAATATAATTTGTCAAGAAATTAGTATTGTGTCTCTAAATTGAGCCGGTATATCAACGGAATCAAGCCGCGATGCTATTAATTTCAAAAATTCTAATTGTTCATCCATTTTGTAATCACACTCCGAACGCCGTCATCAGCAGCCGAGCAACTTCCAAAAGCTTGAAAATGCGCCACCGTCATTCCCGGTCGGCTGGATGAATTTGTTAAACCTTACTTCAATTTCTTTTCCATATTCCCTTTCATAAGATCCAGCAATCCATTTAAATCCTCACTCGAATTAACCGGATACCCAATCCATTTGTCCTCAGGATTATACGTCTCCACTATAAATTTATCTCGTCTCGGAGTTAGATACATAAATACTTTTCCACCCACCTTTACTGAAATTGCATATTTAATAGGTTCTATTAATATTTTATCTTTCTTCCAATTTGGGAGGTCAGCTATCAAAGACTCCAAGATTTTTCTAACCTCAGAAGTTGTTATGTACCCCAAGCGATCATCGATACTATATTTTTCTTCGATTGGCTCAGGTGGCGTTGGAATGCTAATTTCAGAAAATACCGGAACAATTTCCTCGCTACCCTCAAATTTTATGCATTGAAACATAAATAATGAAATGTTAGCATCAATCCATTTACAGCGATTTATTAGGGTCTGAGAGAAACTCGGCGCTATTAACATTAAACGGATTGACTTTGTAGGGTCTATTCCAGAGTCTTTATAAATGCGAGCAAATGCTTCTATATTTGTGGAAACATAATCGTAATAATCAAGCCCCTGGAATAGCATATTGTCGTCTTCATTAATCTTTAATTCAGCAACCACAATAGATTTACCACTATCAACCATCAGGACGTCCATCCGTCCTTTATCGGTGACCTTTTGATGGTCAACATATTTCAACCCATCCTCAATTAGTTCAGCTCCGATGCGAACTAAATCCTCTAACTGGCTTTCAATTAACTCGATTTGCCGATATTTTTTCATTTATCCTCCAGTAGGTTTAACATCAAAGCTCACCTGCCGCTTTGGAGCGCAGAGCAGAATTCGGGGACACAATACTAATTTCTTGTAATTATGATGAAAGGATATTTTGAAAATAATATTGTATCCCCAAATTATATAGGTGATACCCCTATTCACGCAAGGTGGGAATGGGGGTGTAAAGTCAATTTTCATACACTATAATAAGAAAATATTTAATCTTCTGTATTTGTATTTATAAAATCCTCTATAATATCAAATATTATATTAAAATGTTGAAAATCTTCCTTTGTACCATGCTGGCATAAATAATCACATACATTTCTTTTCTCGTCTTTATTAATAAAATGTATTACAGATTCATCTCGTTCTTCTCCACATTCAGTAATTTTTGTCTCGGCCTTTACGCATTTATTGTTATTCTTCTTTAATTTTTCAATTGTCGTTTCAGGAAATAGATTTTCTATCCCTTTATCCAATCCACCAGATATTTTGGGTAATTTCTTAATTATAATTTTTGCTTCATTTTTATCTTGTATATCAGAGTCGCAATCATGTAAAACCAATAAGTTATGTTTAAGTAATGAATTAAATATATCTTTTTCACTCCAAATTTTTTTTAAAGCTCCTTCACCTCCTAATGGTTTTAATTCAATTAATTCTAATAACTTATTTTTATTTAATAACTTAGCAGCATTTAATATATAATTCTTGTCGGTTTCTCCTTCTAAACAAATTATTGGTTTGTTTATATTTTTTATTTCATATGAAAATAATCTAATATTAAATGCTTTTTCAATTGATTCTTCACTTTCGCATATCGGATATTTAGCATTTTTATAAATTTCAATTTTACCATTTTGTATATTTTTTGTAAGCACAATTACTTTATCAGTAATTTCATTGCAATTATGTAAAATAAATGGCGAATGAGTAGCTATAAATAACTGGCATTTTTGATTACCGTTTTCGTATGTAACTAACTTTTTGTAAAAGTCTAATATTTTTTCTTGCCAATAGGGGTGCATACTTATTTCAGGTTCGTCAATAAGTATTGGCATCTCATCAATAACTTTCTGATATTGAAGTATAAAACCCCCGCGAAAAACAATTTGCTGCTCACCAGAACTAAAATCATCAATAAATATATCTTTACCAAATTCTTTAAAAACCACTTTTAGTTGATTATTATAATTTTCAATACCTTTAAATTGTTTATTAGAAAACATATAAGAAAAAGCATTTTTAAAACGCTCTATCCTTAAAGGTATTTTTGATTTAATATCTTTATACGCAGCATTTTCATTTTTTTCGCCTTCTTGACAAACATCATTCTTATCCAAACGGTCTATATCAATTAATAATTGCGTTATTTCTGTAGCTAATTCAGAGCTTGTTTTATAAGAAAAAGTCTCACGTTTATCAATATCTTTGGCTGTAACTGAAGTAATAGGTCGAGGTATAAAATTAATTTCGGTTGTTATATAGATTATACGGAATAAATTTTTTATCTCATTGCTTTTTAATCTCATATAATGTATATCTGGAAATTTATTATCATTAGTTGAATAACATATTCTTATCCTTTGGTCTAATTGTTTTTTATAATTATATGAAAATATTAATTCATTATTTTTAATTTCTACTGAATGATTTATTTCAGGTAATCTTTCATTATCTTTAAGATTCAGAATATTTTGGTCCGTTAATTGGATAATAATATTGTTTAATCCATTCAATTCTTTTAGATTAGGTTCAATATGGGAAAACGCAGAGAGTGCTTCTAATATGGTTGTCTTTCCGCATCCATTTTCACCTGCAAAGATAATTGTGTTGTAAATACTTCCATTTTCATCGTAAAATTTCAAATTTAAATCACCTAAAATGGGGTGGTCTTTAAAGGTAATGGATTTTATTTTCATATATAAACCCTTTATAACAAATATTCTTACAGTATTTGTTGTATATTAGTATTTTATAGTCATTTTGTCAACAACATTATTTAATTTAATAAAATAAAATGTATAATTCGGGAATACAATATTAATTTAATTGTTTTCAATTCTCTACAACCGGTTGCCTCGCTGGATTACATAATGCGGGTATCTGGGAGCGACAATCCTTTCTATTATCGCCATAATAAATCATACTCAGAAAAATATAATTGTCAAGCAATTAGTATTGTGTACCTTAATTTTCAAACACCATCCCGACGTACCCGACGCCCATTGAGAATTCGTAATCGGGCATTACGTCAAAGCTGGTGGTATAATTAAGGATTCTTCCCTTTTGGGCGCCTAATGAGCGGGCAAAGGCAACTGCCGCGGCAAACGCACCCGAACCACAGGCGTTGCGGTGCTCCTGTGCCTCCGGGATAATTTTTTCAGCTTTGAGATTAACCGCTAAATCAATGATGGATTGGTCATTCTTGTTCATCCACTTTAACGCTTTCTCACCGGTGCCTTTTGGGATAAATCCATAATTGTATCCATAATGCGTTAAATCGGTGGTTCCGATAGCAACGATTTTTTTCTGCGATTGTTTTGCTACCGATGCAACTATCTCGCCGACGTTCACAGCTCCTTCATCGGGAATTACGGCAATCGGGACAATTTCAACTTCGGGGAAAAAGTATTTTATGAACGGTGTCTGCACCTCAATGGAATGTTCGCCGTCGTGGGCTGAAGGATTATCAACCACTATGCCTTTCCCTGCGTCTACAATCTCTTGAGCGGTTATTTCATCAATTTTTATTGCGCCAACTGGTGTATTCCAGGCGCCTGAAGTGTATAGTGAACAAGTATTAACTAACCACATATTATGAACAGTACCGAATAGGATAATTGTATCCGGTATGAAAGATTTCTTGAGTGCGGCAAAAACATACGCCGCGGTTTTTCCAGAGAACACCCATCCGGCGTGTGGGACAATACCAGCAATAACATTCCCCAAATCTTCCGGGGGTTCATAATCAGCAATAAAAGCTTGTATCTGCGAGGCAATATCGCCTGAATAAAAATTCCGTGCATACGGTTGCCGCATAGTTGAATCCTCCTGATGGATTAAATGAATGATACTCTAACACTGTACTGATAATAAGTTGATAACCATTTGATAAAAACATACTTAACCCTTTTATAAATTGCAAGTAAAATAATTAATTGTAAAAATTTCATTGCAAAAAACACATTTTTCATTAAATTATAAGAAGTACGATGTGGATATTTACCGTCATTTGAATGAGGGAGATATGATAGATTTAACCGGAAAGATTAGTATTATCACGGGCGGGTCTCGCGGAATCGGCGCTGCTACTGCTGTACTGTTTGCACGGGCTGGCTCAGACGTTGCAATTAATTATAACAAGCGTCGAGATGCCGCTCTTGAAGTACAAAAGAAAGTTGAAAAGTTGGGAAAAACCTGCGTTGTCGTTCAGGCAAACCTCTCCCGTTCTCAAGATGTAAACCGTTTTATTGACAAAGTAATGGAAAAATTCAATAGAATTGATATTTTAGTTAATAATCATGGTATCTGGAATGATGGTCCCATAGCTGAAATGACGGAAGAAACGTGGGATGAAATGATGAACGTGAACCTTAAAAGCATTTATCTTTTATGCTGTAAAGCAGTTCCGATTATGCGACGTCAGGGCGGCGGGAAAATTATCAATCTTTCTTCTACTGCCGGTCAGCGCGGTGAAGCATTTCATTCTCATTATGCGGCAACAAAAGGGGCAATAATAGCGTTTACAAAGTCATTATCTACCGAGCTTGCTCCTGATAATATCCTTGTAAACTGCGTTGCCCCCGGATGGGTAGATACTGATATGAATACCGAGGTATTCGCTGACCCTAAAATTAAACAATGGGTGATTGATGGAATTCCTTTAAAACGAATTCCATCGGCAGAAGATATTGCAGGACCAATATTATTTCTTGCATCAGACCTCGCACGACATATAACGGGCGAAATATTGAATGTAAATGGCGGCGCAATATTATGCGGTTAACAA
>Ga0315291_10000519_pt1 | contig 51348 bp, 46 predicted proteins | sample YL17G12_20_MG_FD_203070 | JGI IMG/M metagenome (GOLD analysis project Ga0315291, IMG submission 203070) | Sediment microbial communities from Yellowstone Lake, YNP, Wyoming, USA - YL17G12_20 | ecosystem: Environmental > Aquatic > Freshwater > Lake > Sediment | place: USA: Wyoming | collected...
TCGCCGAGCAGTGGTCAATGATGATATGGTGTCCGGCCCCGATGCTGATGGCGTCCCCCGCTTCGCCCTGGTTGCCCAGCCGGCTCCGCAGAAAGCGGATGACCACGTGCTCGGCACTGACCCCCAGCGTCGCATCCCGAAGACAAATCCCCTCCCCGGGCGCCGTCTGTCCGGCGATGGTGATGAAGGGATGCGTGACGACGAGGCTTTTTGTCAGGCGAATCGTGCCGGAGATATCGAACACGACGATTCGCGGGCCTTCGGCTTCCACCACCTCGCGCAGACTCCCTGGCCCGCGGTCTTCGAGGGTCGTCACGTGATACACCTTTCCGCCCCGCCCGCCTTTCGCATCGGCCCCGAATCCTTCCGCCCCGGGAAATGCCAGGACCGGCGCCGGCCCTTGGGCCTGCGCCGCTTGAAGCAGCAGGCAGACAGCGGCCAGTGCGAAACGCGCGAATGTCCTCATCGAGGCTCCTTTCCGGAAAACAGGACCGACAGGACCAATGGGACGAATCGGACCTATGCTATTCGCTGGCCCTCCCCTTGTTCTGCGCCGGGCCCGTCTACTGCGGCTCGGGTTGGCCCTCGGCCTGCGGAACGGCCTTGGATGGGAGAGCGATGCGGAGCTTCGAATGCCGGTATCCGTAGCCGGCGTAAACCGCCAGCCCCACCACGAGCCAGACCCCGAAGCGGACCCAGGACGTCGGCGGAAGATACGCGATCATCCCCACGCAGGACAGCGCCCCGAGGGCGGGCACGAGCACGGGGCCGAACGGCACGCGGAATGGACGCGGCCGGTCGGGCATCCGGAAACGCAGAATCGAGACGCCAATGCAAACCAGTACGAAGGCGGAGAGCGTGCCGATATTCGTGAGGTCGACCATCTCGTCGATGTTCGACACCGCCGCCAGACCGCCGACGGCGATACCGGTCAGGATCGTCGCGACGTGCGGCGTGCGGAACCGTGGATGGACGCGGGCCAGCGACGGCGGCAGCAGGCCATCCCGCGCCATCGCCATAAAGATCCGCGCCTGGCCGAGCTGGAAGACCAGGAGCACGGCGGTATGCGCGACAACCGAGCCGAAGGCCACGAGGCCGACGATCGCGTCGGAGCGGCCGACGTGACGCAGGGCCACCGTCAGCGGCTCCGCCTGCTCGGCCGCGTTCAGGCTCTGCAGCACCGGGAACGGGATCAGCCCCGTGAACACGACCGCGACCACCAGATAAATCAGCGTGGAGACCACCAGCGAGCCGAGGATGCCGATGGGCAGATCGCGTCCCGGCCGGCGGGTCTCTTCGGCGCACGTCGAGACGGCGTCGAACCCGATATAGGCGAAGAAGATAATGGCCGCCCCGGCCGCGATGCCTCCGAACCCGTTGGGCGCGAAGGGCTGCCAGTTCTCCGGTTTGATGAAGCGGACGCCGACCAGGACGAAGAGTCCCAGCACGGCGAGCTTGATCAGCACCATCACGGCGGTGGCCCGCGCGGACGCCCGCACGCCCCAGACCAGGAGCACGGTCAGGGCCGCCACGATACCGATGGCCAGCAGGTTGAACACGATGGGGACGCCGAGCAGGTGCGGCGCCGCGGCCACAACGTCCGGCATCTTCTGGGCCGCCGTGCGATAGTCCACGGTCAGCCAGCGCGGCAGGTCCAGGCCGAATCCGGCCAGGAGCGTGTTGCAGTAATTGGCCCACGAGATGGCGACCGCCACGTTGCCGATCGCGTATTCCAGGATCAGGTCCCACCCGATGATCCACGCCACCACCTCGCCGAGCGTGGCGTACGTGAACGTGTAGGCGGACCCGGACACGGGCACCAGCGAGGCGAACTCGGCGTAGCACACGCCCGTGAAGGCACATACCACCGCCGTCAGTACGAACGACAGGATCAGGGCCGGACCGGCGCCGGGGCGAAGCGCGTCGCCCGCCGCCGCCGTGCCGATGGTCGCGAAGATGCCCGCGCCGATGGTGGCGCCGACGCCCAGGGCGATCAGATCGATGGGACCGAGCACCCGGCGCAGCGAACGCTCGCGCTCGTGCGTCTCGGCAATCAGCCTCTCGACGGGCTTAATCAGAAAGAGCGAAGCCATCCGCCGCACATCCTATTCATCCGTCTGCCACCACCTCACGCCACCGCAAGGCCGCACGAGAGTAGTCCCCCGCCGCCCCCCTGTCAAGCTTCGGAACCGCCGGCGCCACGCGCGGGGTGTACGACAAAATTGTGGCAGGCCCAATGCTGGTTGGCCGTGCGGATGGTTCGGAAGGACTCCTGACCTACGCCTGTCATTTCGACCAAGGCCGAAGGCCGCGCGGAGAAATCTGGCTGTGAGTGGGCGCTACGTCAGATTCGCGGCCAGATGTCTCGACTGCGCTGCGCCTCGCTCGACATGACAAACGACGCCAGATTCCCTCCTAATGCCGGTGCGGGCCCAAAGGGGTACGCTCTCAACCGCCACTTTCTTGTCGTGCACCCCACGCGCCGGTATACGAGAGAACTGTGGCGGAGGCAGGGAAGCCTCTGTCATTGCGAGGAGCCCGCCGGCCGACGAAGCAATCTCCCCCCGCTCGCCACCCATAGCCGTGCGGCCCGACGCGCAGCGTCAAGCCGGGGGCCCCCGCTGCGCTCGCCCTAAAGCTTAACTAAGGGCTGCCCCCGGTCCCTTCTGCCAAAGGCTCCAAAAGTGATAGTCTCAAGTGCGAAGTGTGTAACCTCTCTTCAAACTTCAAACTTGAAACTTGAAACTTCAAAACTCGATTCTATACGTCACAAGTCTTCACCGCCTGCACGAATGACTCCACCGGGTTGCGGACCGGGCTGTACTCGTGGGCCACGCAGCCCTGGTAGCCGCTCTCGGCAATCGCTTTCATCACCGCGGGATAATAGATCTCCTGGTTCTCGTCGAGCTCGTGCCGGCCCGGCACCCCGGCCGTGTGGAAGTGGCCGATATACTGGATATTCTTGCGGATCGTGGCGATCAGATCGCCCTCCATGATCTGCATGTGATAGATATCGTAGAGCAGCTTGAAGCGCGGCGAATTCACGCGCCGGCACAGCTCGAAGCCCCACGCGGATTTGTCGCACATGTAGCCGGGGTGATCGACCCGGCTGTTGAGCAATTCCATGCAGAGGGTCACGCCCTGGTCCTCCGCGAGCTTGACCGCTTCCTTGAGAATGGTTTGGCAGTTGTCCATGCCCTCCTCATCACCGATCCCCGCCCGGTCGCCGGCCATGCAGATCACGTTCGGCCACTTATATTCCGCCGCCGCCGGGATGTTGGCTTGGAAGTCCTCCAGGAACTTGGCATGCATGGACTTATCGTTGAGGCCCTTCTTGATGGACCCCGCCCCCGGCACCATCGTCGCCACGAGGCCGTACTTCTGCAGCGTAGGCCACTCCTCCTTGCCGACCAGGTCCCGGCCCACCACTCCCATCTCGACCAGCAGCTTGGCCGTCTGCTCCCGGTCCAGCTTGGCCTTGGATAGACACCCGCCGCACATGGACTGCTTGATCCGCCCGTTCTTGACAACCTTGCCGCTTGTAGTGACGCCGTGAGGCGTTCCTTCCGATGCCCTCACGGGCACACTACAAACAACCACCGCCGCCGCCCCCGCCAGCACGTCGCGACGCGTCAGCCGCCCCGCCCCCGAATTCCTCCCAAGATAATCCATCGCAAGCCCCTTCCCGAAAGCCAGGTTCTTCTTTCCGAAACCGCGTGACACTCCGCCGTTCATAGTACCGAGCCCCCCGCCCGAATTCAACCGCCAATCCCCCGCGCCGTCTCCCCCCATCGATGCCACGCCGCCCAACAGAGAGCCGTAGGGAAAATAGGGTCTGTCCCCAGCAGGCCTCTTACTTATTTCGGTCTTGAATTGAGTATGGTGTCACCAGATATTTCGTTGTCCGACTTTCTTCGTGTAATTATATTTGGGTGTTTACTCTTAGGGTAGTAACCTTTCGAGAGTATGTAGTACGAGCAGAATATCATTATGAAGGAACCCCCAGACAGTCTTGGTTCTTGGCCAGAACCTACCCTGAGCGAAATTATGAAAGCCGTCCATAATACGAACCATACAAAACAGATTAGGACAGAAATAATTCGGCTTAGCGGTTTCTTGAAGAGAACGAAGCGCAGAAGCAATGCAGGAGCTAAGCCAATTCCGTATGTCAGAATAATTCCAAGAACAATTGAAGTTGGATCGATTTGGCTCATCCTTTACGCCCCCTGACCTTTCTCTTTATTGTTCAAGTCAATTCCCGAAACTCACCTTTGGATACACCTCTGCTCTATGGCAACAAGTTGCCCAGATATCCCTCACACCGCTCCACGCTCCTGTTCGATGATCTGCTCATTCCTGCGACTGGTTGCCCAGCTTCCAGCCCATGCGGTGCCACGAGTCATGCTCTTCAATGCTGCATGACGACGGTCCACCGACGCGCCCGATTGTGTAACTTCCTCCCCCGGGACAAACAAAGGGTCTCTTCTCCTCGTACTTGCGGAAGTACTCACGCGGCACAACGTCCCCCTTCTTCAATCCGTAGTCTCGCGCAATCTGTTCCTTGCACGCGTCGATCAGGAACAGATTCTTCATGCAATCCTTTATCTCCTGGTTGTGTCGACGTTGTGGCAGCGTAATCGCTGTCTGAGCGACAAGACCAATGAATCCGATCACTATCGCAATGTTGATGTAGCCCAGGATAATACCGGCGTTGGCAAGGCCGTTGCCTTTGAGCGAGCCATCACTGCGCCGCACGCGCCTTTGGCCCACGTGCCCGCAGATAACAGCCGGGATGGCGGCAAGAGGACCGAGACAGACGACAAACGATGCGACTGCAAGTACCAGACTCCAGACGGCGTGGGGCGATACCCTGGAGGCCGTGGGTGTTGGCACTGGAGGTGGTATCTTCACTTTGTCTTCCTTCATCGCACGTTCCAGCTAAGCGGCGGCAACGGCCTTTCGAAAAAGCACAACCCCGCTCTTTTGCCATCGACGTGGGCCGATTGCTCGAACGATTGATTTCTCAGCAAAGTTTGCCATGCTCTTCAAAATCCTCTTTAGCGAGCGTATCGAGGCGGCTATTGATCCGTTCCGTAAGATCGTCGTAATCTCCACTCGCGACACGCTGGCGTAGTTCTCGAATCGCTTTGATAACGTCCTGTGACAGCCTGTCGACGTTCAGGCATGGAGTATCCTGGGAGATGATCAGGGGCATGTCTTCTCCCAGTTTCGCAACCGCTGACGCTTTGGGAAAGAATTGATGCATCATGCCGTGGCGAAACAGTTTCACAATTCTGTCCGTCTCCTTTTCGTACTGCACGGGAAAGAGTCCATGTTTTGACGAGAAGATTTCTTTATAATTCTGGGAAGTTTTATCCTTTTTTGCTCCGGGATCTTCATTAATCAAATAGCCGAATAGGTCTATTATGCCGAAAAGGAGCATTGCCTGGGGAACAGTGCACCCCCGAAGACCCGTCTCCTCATCAGGCCGGATTTCGGAGAGGCGGATAAGGTCCCCGATGACGTAACGCTCAATTTCATCGCTAAAGAAACTCAAGACTCGTTGTCGTTTTAGGTTCATTGCATGCCCTGTCGAATCTTCCCGTGAAGGCGGTGCTGTCGTCGTTGTGCTTGTCGTTACTGTCACTGAGGAAACGGAGGATGTCACTCTAATCTCATTCACTGATTGGATGTCTTCGTTCATCACGTAATTCCCTTCTTCCAATTCGCGCATTAGTTTTTTTGCGTCGGATTGGTTTCTTTCAATATTATCGTGTAATATTGTCCTTAAATGACTACACGCTTTCACCTTGTACTCGTTGTTGTTGGTGGGAACTAAAGGTGTCAGGTACATTTTTCAAAGTCGCCTCTCGGCCTCCAAGGCCGTCACGCTTAGCCTTAGCAACAGCATTGTAGCCGGGGTTCAGGTTCCAACCAAGAAAAAACAGCGGGACGCATGACACAGTGTCACGTACCCCCACTGCGGAGAAACCGGCACGAACTCTTTTCGCCAGAAGGCTTAGCTCTGTCCCTCTGCGTCTCCGCGTCTCTGCGTGCGCTGGTTTTGATTGCGGCCGAAGATCGCTTATCCGCGTTCATCAGGCTTCCTCTTCGGCTGTTTCTTCTTGTCGGCCATGCCCCTATTGTACCGCGACTACGAATGGTTTGGAAGGTGAATCGAGAACCTCTTCTCGGGATAGTTAATATTGAGAATACACTTGGACAAGAACGACGCTTGGCCGATCAAGTAAGCTTTCGATCCAACAGTGAGGTATATGACTGTTTTGGGAATATGGTAGAGAATCACCGACTCATCTGCGTAGCCACTGGGGAGAATGCCCAGAACTTCTATTGCAGCGGTATGTGGGTACGCATTCGTGATTCCTTTGGCCGTGTTTATAGGTTTTGGGGTTGTGGCTTTTAGGTTATGCCCGAGAGTCTGTGCGTCAGTAGCTGGGATCGCAAATGCATCTGCGCCCGTATCAATAGCGGCCGGAACAATCATTGCTTGGTGAGCAGCCGGATTGGTTATCCTTACCCAAAGATACGGCCTCGCATTTGGCCCGCCGACATATACCAACTCGCGTGAGTCATCCGCTTCGGGGTTTACTGTGATGAATGGATAATCAGGGATCGGCATCTAATAGAGATACGCTGAGTCCCTCTTGGGAACATAGATTATCACTGGCACCTCGACGCCAGCACGGCGAGCCTCAGCCGCAACGCAGTTACTTCTTGTCCCATGAGCGACAATCTTGTTGCCAGTTGCCGGATCAAGAGCAACATACTGACCAGCATAACCACCCTGGTGGTCCTTCACCTTCCGCGCGGTCACCATATCTCTTCCCCTTGGCCTCTTCACTTCGCAGACACACTCTCTTATGTTGAACAGGGATGAAAAATGCGTGTGCATCCATTCCAACGCTTTTCCAACATAGCCTACGACGTGACTCTTGGTCAACGACAAAATGTCACCTCATGCAAAATTGTCTTTGTAACCCACTTATAGCACAAAGCTTAGAAAAAACCGATAGGGATTTTGCTCGTTCTGAGTAATCGCAGGGGGCAATCGAAAGTGAACCAGCACCAAAGTGAACCACTACCCGCTGCCGCGCTATTCGCGTAGGAAGATGGTGGGCATAGCCCACCCAGCCCTGTCAAGGTGCTGATTGGCCGTTTTGATCTACGATTGTTCGTGAGTTTATGGTAACTTGTCGCTTCAACGTGTGAGGGGAATGGTTGTGGATTCGGGAGGCGACAAGGATGTTGCTTGGCAAACGGTTTGAAGCGTTCGTACAGAAAAGTCCGGTCAGTGTGATGGTGCGAGGCGTGTTGGAAAGGGCGTTTCACTCGCAACGGATGGATGCGTTGTTCCAACGCACGGCGGTCCGGCAATATACGCGGGACTTGATGTTCAGCACGGTGGTGGCCTTGATGAGCGAAGTGGTGCTGGGCGTTTCGCGTTCGGTTCGGGTGGCCTATCAGGACGCCGAAGAGGCGATTCCGGTCTCGATCACCTCGGTGTACAACAAGCTCAACGGCGTGGAACCGCCGGTGTCGGCCGCATTGGTCCGCGACTCGGCGGCCCAACTGGAGCCGATTATTCGTGGCTTGAGCGGTACGGCCCCCGCATTGCTGGCGGGCTATCGGGTGCGGATTCTCGACGGAAACCATCTGCCGGGGACCGAGCATCGGATCAAGAAACTGCGGACGATGCGGGCGGCGGCCCTGCCGGGACAGACGTTGGTCGTCCTGGACCCCGCGCTGGGGTTGGTCGTTGATGGGGTGCCCTGTGAAGATGGCCACACCCAGGAGAGGGCGTTGTTGGGCGAAGTCCTGTCGATGATCCAGCCCCGGGACCTGTGGATCGGCGACCGCAACTTCTGCCCCACGGGATTTCTCTTTGGGATCGCCGCTCGTGGCGGCTTTTTCTTGATTCGCCAGCACGCTTCGACCCTGACGTGGGAACTCGTCGGCCAGCGAACATCCTGCGGAAAAACGGATTCGGGTAGGGTCTATGAGCAGTCCCTGCAATTGTTGAATCCGCAGACCGGCGAGACTCTGCGGGTGCGTCGGATCACGGTGGAACTGAACAAGCCGACCCGTGACGGCGAGACCGAAATCCACGTCCTGACGAACGTGCCCGAGAAGGATGCCGACGCCCGCAACCTGTCGAATCTGTACCTTAAACGCTGGACGATTGAGACGATGTTCCAGGAGTTGACCGTAGCCCTGACCTGCGCGATCCACCCCCTGGGCTATCCGAAGGCCGCCCTGTTCGGCTTTTGCCTGGCCCTGGTGGCGTACAACGCGGTTTCTCTGGTCCAGGCGTCGCTGCGGGCCGTGCCTGGGCATGAGACGGTCGAGAAACAGGTTTCCTGGTACTATCTGTGCACGCATCTGGCCAAGGTGTACGGGGGCATGATGATCGCGGTTCCTCGACGGCACTGGCGTGTGTTGCGGGAGATGGACGACGCCGAGTTCGTGGGAGTCCTCAAACAACTGGCTACCAATATCAACTTGGCGAAATTCCAGAAACATCCCCGAGGTCCCAAGAAGCCGCCGCCGAAAAAGACCAGCGGGGCCAAGATCAAACACGTAGCGACGGCAAGAATTATCGCGAAACGTTGACCTAAAATCCACCTTGACAGGGCTGGCATAGCCCACCCTACGCCACAACCATGTAAGTCCCCGTGTGACAAGGGTTTATCGGCGTCCATCGGTGCCAGATAAAAAAGTGTCACGGGCACTGGAATTTTCACTTGACGGCGAATTGGGCTCTCGGTATGGTCATAAGGCAACCGAATTAGAAATCGCAAATGGTAAATAGTAACTGTAAATTTGGAGGGAATCACAATGGCTACTGAAGCCCAAATCGTTGCCAATCAGCAGAACGCCCGGAAATCCACGGGGCCCCGCATGGGCGATTATGCAAAACAAACCCAATTTGGAGGGCGAGATTGCCTCGTCGCTGCGCGACTCGCAATGACAGGAATAGATACGGCGCCAACGATTCCGCCTCCCTCCCGGCCGGGGGCAAAGGAGGCGATTGTGCAAAACAAAGCCAATTTGCAGCGGACCGAACGAACGCTAATTGCTGCCCGGGAAGGAGGTTACGAGGGAAAAGTATCGATTGTGCCCTTGCGAAAACAAAGCCAGTTTTCCTGCGGGCTCGTAGTGTGCCCGTAAGGGCATCGCAAGGGCTCCCAAACGCGATTCATTACGTTTGGGGTCCCAAAGAAACGCCTGACGGCGTCACTACAAGCAGGGCCCGTTATGCAAAACAAAGCCAATTTCCCCGGGCCCAAATGAAAGCCAACTTGCTTGTAGCAAAAGGGTTATGAAGAATTCGCCTCAAAGCGGTCTCGGCAAAACAAAGCCAAATATCCTTGCCGGTACGCTCGGGGCCGGAGGTCTTGTGCAGAGGCCATCGCTCATCTTCTTGGGGGAGCATGGACATAATTTCATGGGCGGGAAGCCCATGCTACTTGACGAAGCCGAGTTTCTCGGGCAGCCACATCGAGATTTCGGGGACGAAGGTACAAATCAAGAGGGTAATGATCATCGCGATGAAGAACGGGAGGATGGGGCGCATGACCTTCGTTACGGTGGTCTCGGCGATGCCGCAGCCCAGGAACAGGCACGTGCCGACCGGCGGCGTGCACAGGCCGATGCACAGATTCATAATCATGATGATGCCGAAATGCAGCGGGTGCACCCCGAGTTTCTGGACGACCGGCAGAAAGATCGGCGTGAAGATCAGCACTGCCGGCGTCATGTCCATGAAGCACCCGACGACAAGGAGAATGGCGTTGATCAACAGCAGCAGAAGCACCTTGTTGTTTGTCAGGCTCACGAGCGAGGCGCTGAGATTCTGCGGCACGTTCTCCGAGGCCAGGACCCAGGACATGGCCATACTGGTGCCGATCAGGAGGAACACGACCGAGGTCGTCACGCCACACTGCAGCAAGATCTCGGGCAGGTCATGAATCTTGACCTCCCGGTACACGACCACCGCCAGGAAAAAGGAGTAGAGCACAGCCACCGCCGAGGCTTCCGTTGGGGTGAACCAGCCCAACAGAATCCCGCCGATGATAATGAAAATCAGCAGGAGCGCCGGGATCGCCCGGAGAAATCGTATCAGGCCTTCCCGAAAGGGAAAGGTCTCGCCCTTCCCGTAACGGTGGGTGACGGAGATGATGCCGCTGACCACGAGCAATCCCAGGCCGACGAGGATGCCGGGCAGATAGCCCGCCATGAAGATGGCGGCAATCGAGACGAATCCGCCGGTGGCGAGCGAGTAAACGATCATGATATTGCTGGGCGGAATCAGCAGTCCCGTCGTGGCCGCGGTGATGGTCACGGAGGCATTGAAGTCCCGGTGGTAACCCATTCGATTCATCAAGGGGATCATGAATCCGCCGATGGAGGACACGGCCGCCGCGGCGGAGCCGGAGATGGCCCCGAACATCATGCAGGTCAGCACGTTCACGTAGGCCAGCCCGCCCCGGAACCGCCCCGCCAGGACATTGGCAAAATCGATCAGCCGGCGGGCAATCCCGCCCCGGCCCATGAGCAGGCCCGAGAGAATAAAGAAAGGAATGGCCAGCAGGGAGAAACTGTCGATGCCCGTGGCGATCTTATGGGCGACGGCCACAAAGGCGGGCATATTCCCCATCGCCAGGAAGGCCAGCACCGTGGCAATGCCCATGCAAAACGCCACCGGGACGTTCAACAACAGCAGGACCGCAAAGCTGACTACCAGAACCAGGATGGGCAAATCCACTCGGTCTTCCCTTCACTCACGTACACAAAAGAAAGTCCCCAACGTGATGCGTCGCGCTGGGGGTCCGGAACAAAGTCAGTCGAGGCTGACGCCACTGACACCGCCGCGTGTAGCATGCTCTTCTCTCTCTGTTCGGGGCCCCTCAACGCGATCCGGTGCGTTGGGGCCCGCTCGGCCGCGCAGCAGTTCCTTCAGCCTCTCGACCAGACCGATGACGGCATAGAGCGTGAGAAAGAACCCGCTGACGGGCACGGCCAGATACACATAACCAACTTTCATGCGCAGTGCCGGCGACTCTTGACCCATCGCAAGAGTGCTGGCCACCAGGTCGATGCCGCCGGCAACCATGACAAAGAAGGAGAAGGCCGAGATGCAAAGAAAGACAAAGACCTCGGTGTAGAGCTTGGTTCTGTGGGGAAGCTTGCCGACGAAGTAGTCGATGCCCAGGTGGGCCCCGCGATTGAGCGCCACGGCCGCCCCGAGGAGCGACACCCAGATCAGCAGGAAGACCGCCAGCTCCTCGGTCCAGGTGCTGGGCTTGCTCAGGACGAACCGCGTGAAGACCTGCCACAGGACATCCAGGATGAGGACCGCCACAACTATCATGACCAGCATTTCCAGCGAACGATCCAGGACCCGCTTGACGGCTCGGAGAAACCTCATTGCCTCAGTGCACCTCCTGAATCTGTCGAATAAGACGCCCCATCTCCGTGCCCTCGAACTGGTTCCAGACGCTCTGGACCGACGCGCGGAACGGGCCCTTATCCGGGCGAATGACTCTGGCGCCTCCCTCCTGCACCGTCTGAAGGTCCTTCTCTTCCGCTTCGGCCCAGATCTTCCGCTGATACTGGACCGATTCATCCACGGCCTCCTGAAGGATCCGCTGCTGCTCGGGCGTGAGATGGTTCCAAACTCTCGTGCTGATAATCAGAATATCGGGCAGGCGCGTATGCTCATCGAGGCTGTAGCACTTGCAGACTTCATAATGGTGCGACGTGCGGAACGACGGACTATTGTTCTCGGCGCCGTCCACGACCCCCTGGTCGAGGGCCGTGTACAATTCGCCCCAGGGGACCGGCGTGGGAGAGCCGCCCATCGCCTCGACCATCTTCATCGACATGATGCTGCTCTGCACGCGGATCTTCATGCCCGCCAAGTCGGACGGCCTGTTGATCTCCTTGCGGGCGTAGAAGCTCCGCGCGCCGGCATCGTAGTAGCACAGGCCGCGCAGCCTCTTCGACTCGCCGGCCAGGAGAAGCTTCTTGCCGATCGGGCCGTTGCAGACCTTCCAGAAATGCTCCGCGTCCCGGAACAGATAAGGAATCCCGAAGACCCGCATCTCGGGCACAAAACCTTCCATCGGAGCACTGGAAGTCTTGGTCATGGCCAGATAACCGAGTTGCAGGGCCTCGATGCATTCCTTCTCGTTGCCAAGCTGCTCGTTGGGAAAGATTTCGACCCGCATCCGGCCGCCCGATTTCTCCTTGACCTTCTCGGCCATATAGACCATCGCCTGATGCACCGGATGGGCGGTGTCCAAGCCGTGACCAAGCTTCAAAACCAGGGTCGAGGCTTCAGGCTGCAGGCTGGAGACTGCAGGCGCAGTTACCGAGTTCTGCGCCACCGGCCCGAACCGCCGGTGTTCGGTCGATCCCGCCGGGACGATCATGCAGAGGCAGAAGACCACAATGTGCCATTTTGGATACATCTACACCTAATTGGAAAGTTCACGTTTTGCACTGGCAACAATTCGATCGATCTCTCGCGCCAGAGTCTCGTCCAGAGGCTGCGGCTGATGGGTGGCGAGGATATCGGTTACGCGCCCGCGCAGCCGGTCGGCGAACGAGGTGCCGCCCTCGCCTTGCCAGAGCTCGTAGGGCTGGCGCGTCCAGACCGACGTCGGCAGCCACAACTCCTCGCGGAAGTGCCGGACCGTATGGTCCTCCGCCAGGAAATTGCCGGCGGGACCTACCGAGTTGATGACATCCGTCGCCAGATGGTCGCTGTCCACGGCGAAGCCGCGCGCGATCCGTTTGATGTAGCTCATGGCCTCATCGTCGAAAGTCAGCCAGAGCAGACTGCCCGCATGGTCGGTGCCGCAGATGCCGCAGTGGCCGAAGGTGTCCGCGCCGGCGAGCACGCCCAGCAGCAGCGTCGCGGCCTTCTCCACACCCGCCTGGGCATCGGGCAATTTGGCATCGGTCAGGCCCACGTTGACATAGACTGGAAACCCGTACGAACGGGCGATTTCCACCATGGCCACAGCCATGATTCCCTGTTCCGGCGAACCGAACGAGCAAATGCCGGTCCGGGGGTCCATGATGTGGGGGATGCCGCCGTAGATAATCGGCGTGCCCGGCGCCAGCAACTGCGTAATCACGACACCGGCAAGGATTTCGGCGTTCTCCTGGGCGAGAGTTCCCGCCAATGTGCCCGGAGCGGTGCCGGAGGTCATCGCCATAGGGCCGATGCTCACCGGCTGTCCGGCCCGTGCCAATTCCTTGACGATATCGAGCCCGTCCTTCGGCAACTGCAACGGACTAATCGGCTCCAGAAAGGCCTCGACCATCGGCGAGGACCGCAAGGCGGCGTCCCCGCCGACGATAGTACGGTAGATTTCAAGAATGTAACGGGCGGTCGCACCGTTGCGGACCCAGCACCGCGTGGGCTTGCCGGTGCCTTTGACAAGCTCGGCCGTGAGCACAACGTCCCGATACTTCTCCGAGAGCGTCTCCGGCTGGGCCATAGCGCCGACGATGGTGATATTACCCAAGGCATCGCCCAGGCGGATGGCGTCGTGACTATCCTCGACCGTGGCCGGACGACGCTGCCCCGTTTGCAGATCGATCCAGGCGTACTGCCCCGGACTGGACATCAGCACGAGGTCGCCGTACCCGAACCGCGCTGTCCGATTCTTGTCGCGGCCATACAGCACATATTGCTTTCCGGCCCGCGCCACGCTCTCCATCACGAGCTTTTCCGGCAGCCGGGCTATCTTGTGCGCGCGGTCCACTTTCGCGCCGGCCTCGTCCAGCAAACGCAGCATTTCCTCGTGATGCACCATGACGCCCGTGTCGCGCAGAATAACAAGGCTGGCGTCCTTGATCGCCTCAATCTCATGCTCCGTCAGCATTTGCAGCCGTGCTATTCGCGCCATGTTCGATCCCCCGTAGGTCGTGCGTCCTCGCGCGACGTCTTCAGGCGAGCGGGGACGGGGTCCCCAAACGCGATTCACCGCGTTTGGGAGCCCAGGCTCGCCCTACTTCACCGGTTTGAACCACAAATCGATGGGCTTGCGGACGTTCTGCGGGCGGAACGGCAGCTCGATCTTCCTGCCGGTCCCCGCGGACTGGTAACCGGCGTAGAGCACCTCCTGCACCAGCCGGCCGTCTTCGCCGGTGGCCTGGGGCTGCTCCTTGCCGCGCACGCACCGTGCGAAGTGGTGCATCTCCTGCGGGAACCCGTAGTTCCACAACTCTTCAAAAACCGGGTACGTCCAGCCCTTCGTCGTCGGGGCCTTCTCCACCGCGTAGCCATACCCGCGCTCGCTGTAGGTCGGCAGCGCGTTGCCCATGTGCAGGTCGGCGTAGGTGACGCCGGCCTCGCCGTAGACCTCGATGCAGTCGTCCATGCCGCCCCGGCGGGCCCAGCTATCCTCGATCATACCGACCGCACCGTTCGCAAACTCCAGAACGCAGATCGAGTTATCCTCGCCTTTCGTCTTGCCGCCGTGGACGTGAGTGCCCATCTGGCAGTACACCGTCTTAATCTTCGGCCGGCCGAGGAGCCAGTAGCAGAAGGCGATGCCGTGACAACCCATGTCCATGAAGACACCGCCGCCGGACTTCTCGACATCCCAGAACCAGTCGGCGTGCGGCCCGAAGTGCTTCTCGCTCTGCTTGACGTAATAGACCTTGCCGAACGCACCCTGGTCCGCCATCTCCTTGGCCTTGACGTACTTCGGGGTGAAGTACAGCTCTTCCGCGTACATCAGGAGCACGCCCTTCTTCCGGCAGGTGTCGATCATCCGGTCGGCCTCCTCCAGCGTCATGCACAGCGGCTTCTCGCAGACAACGTGCTTGCCCGCTTCGGCGATATCCACCGTCATTTGCGCATGCAGAGCGTTCGGGGCCGTGATCGTCACCATCTCGATGTCTTTCTCCGCCAGCATCTGCTTGTAATCGGTGAAGACACGCGGGATGCCGTATTTCGTGGCGAGCTTCTGGGCGTTGCCCGGCGTCGGCGAGGCGATGGCGACGACCTCCGCCTCATCCGGCAAGATGCGAAACGACTCGGCGTGAATCTCCCCTTCGAAACGGGAGCCGATAATCCCGACCTTGACTCTTCCCTGGTTCGGCATGTTCGATGGACCTCCGTAAAATCAGTTTCAAGTTTCAAGTTTGAAGTTTCAAGTCTCCAAGCTTCACACTTTACACTTCAAACTTCAAACTTCAAACTTCACACTTCAAACTCCCTACAGCGTCCAGCCCTTGCGATACTCATAGTGCAGATACTGGTTTGCTTCGGGCAGGTTGGTGACTCGCAGGTTCTTGCTGTCCCACAGCAGCCGCTGCCCGCCCATGCGCACGCACACGGTTCCGAGCAGCACCGCTTCCGTCAGCGGCCCGGCAAAATCAAAGCTCGACCGTGTGGGTGTGCCTTCTTTGCACGCCTTGATCCATTCGTTGTGGTGGCCGATGGAACGCGGCAGGGTCTTGGGCGGACGCTGGTACGCCTGCATCTTCGATTCCGGGATCAGGCGCGGACTTTCGCCGCCCCAGCCTTCCACGTACATCGTCCCCTTGTCGCCGACGAAGAGCAGGCCGTCCTCCCGCGACAGCTCGCGGTCCTCCTCAAGCTCTGCCGGGCGCGGCGGTATGATCCCGCCGTCATACCAGTGCAGTCTGACCGGCGGCATATCGCCCCGGGCGGCGAACTCATAATGCACCGTGCAAGCCAGCGGCAGGGTCTCGTTGTTAAAGAGAGTGGAACTGGCATGGACACTGACCGGCGCATCCAGCTTCAGCGCCGACCAGACCGGCGCCAGGTTGTGAATGCCCATATCGCCCAGTCCGGCGGAGCCGAAATCCCACCAGCCGCGCCAGCGGAATGGGGCGTACGCCGGATGGTACGGCCGCTGCGGCGCCGGGCCCAGCCACAGGTCCCAGGCCATCGTCTCCGGAACCGGCGGCGTGTCCGTCGGCCGGTCGATGCCCTGCGCCCAGTACAGGGGCGGCTTGCCGCTGTGCGTCGGCCGGTCCGACCAGGCATGGACCTCCCGCACCGGGCCGATCGCGCCGTCCGAGAGCCACTCATTGATCAGGCGGTTGCCCTCGAAGGCCATGCCCTGATTGCCCATCTGCGTGGCGACCTTGGCCGCGCGGGCCGCCGTCGCCAGGGCGCGGGCCTCGAACACGGTCCGGGTCAGCGGCTTCTCGCAATACACATGCTTGCCGAGCTTGATGGCCATCATGCTCACAATGGCGTGATTATGATCGGGCGTCCCCACCACCACCGCGTCGATATTCTTCTCCTTCTCGAACATGACGCGGAAATCGCGGTATTGCTTCGCCTGGGGGTACTTCTTGAAAGTATGGGCGGCGTAGTCCCAATCCACGTCGCACAGAGCGACAATGTTCTCGCTGCTGACGTCCTGCAGGTCGCTGGCGCCCTGGCCGCCGATGCCGACGCCGGCAATGTTGAGTTTCTCGCTCGGGGGCGTGTGTCCCGCCCCGCCCAGAACGTGCCGGGGTACAATCGTGAACGCCGCCGCCACGGCACCGGCGCCAAGCAGGTTGCGACGGGAGACGGTCGCCGAACTCGTCCGCGTGTCTTCTTTCGGAGTATTCATGCCTTCCCCTTTCAAAGAGCAGAGTCACTGGTCACGACCGTATGCCGGGGTTGAGCCTAAGCCGACACCAGCCTCGTGGACACCCAGAATATCTGAATCTGCGCCGCTCTTCAATGACTTTCCAGAAAGCGTGACGGAGATGATCAGGCATGGATTCCGCTTGTAATGCCCGGCGTCTGGGGGTATTATTGTCTTGGTAGTGAGGTGCCTTGGATTCGAGCGGCTCCGAGAAATCACACGCCGCGTCGCCGGAAGGTGAGATGCGACGTTGTGCCTTTGATGAAGAATAGCGAAATGGAGGTGTATCATGCCTGACGATAAGAAGAGCAAGGCGCAGTCCGTGCGCGACTATATTGAGCAACACCCCAAAGCGTCCCCGCAGGAGGTCGCGGACGCATTGGACAGGCAAGAGGTCAAGGTCAACGCCCGGTACGTTTCGCAGATCAAATCCCGAGGAAAAACTATGAAGCAGAAATCACCCACGGCGTCGCCCGCACGGTCCAGTGGCGGTGTGAAGGGCACGCCATGGACCTTCCCGAAACATCCTCTGGAGGAAGCTATCCGCGTCCCCAAGCAGATTGAAGAGAAGAATGCCGGAAATCCCATGCCAGCAAGTGTCCTTGCAAAGGCTGTGGGGTTTCGCAAGTCGAATGACTGGAGATTCCTGGATTTGCTCCGTTCGGCCAATCAGTATGGGTTGGTTTCTGGTGCTGGCGCCAATGCCACTGTCCGGATGGAAAAGCTTGGGCAGGACATTGTCATTCCTGCCAGCCCCCATGATCGGCAAAAGGCGATGTTGGCGGCCTTCAATAACGTCCCCGATTTCAAGGCTGTTGCTAAATTCTACGGCGATAAGAAGATTCCCGATGATGAGTTCTTTCTCAATACTCTGACCCGTCAGTTCCAGATTCCCCGAGATCGAGTGCAGACTTTTGCCGAGGTCTTCGTGGCGAATCTCGAGTACCTACGCGCCTTTGATATGGTTCAGCCCGAACCGAAGACCGACGGCGTGACGCCTGTCGAGGACGAAAACCCAACGACGGAGCGTCGCGTCTCAAAGCAACCTCGCGTTCGCGCCTACCTCGAAACTTGCTTCGTGATGATGCCCTTTGGCAATTGGTTTGACAAGTATTACCAAGATATTTACGTGCCGGCCATTCAAGAGTCCGGTTTCGAGCCCGTCAGAGCGGACGAGCTTTTCTCATCAGGGAGTGTCGTCGAGCAAATCTGGGAACAGATCAAGAAGGCTCGGGTGTTACTCGCCGACCTCACAGACCGGAACGCTAACGTCTTCTACGAGCTCGGGTTGGCTCACGCCGCCAGAAAGCCCGTTGTATTCGCTGCTCCGAAGGTCGAAGATGTCCCTTTTGACCTGCGTCATCTCCGCGTGATTATCTACGACATTCGGGAGCCCGAATGGGCGGTCGGTCTAAGGAGGAGCGTGACCGACTACCTGAAGACGGCAGCAAAGCAGCCGGAGAAGTCCATCCCGCATCCGTTCAGAATGGACGAAGAAGAGCCACACCAATGAAACGCACGCATCCCACAGCGTCTGCGTGATTTCGGATGGTGGGGCGATTGATTCCCGCACCAAACAGGTACAGTTCGGTCATAGACGATGGCTGTCACTTATACAAATCGAAAAGGAAGGACTTGCCTCCTTTGCCGGGGCGTTGATCCCTGCCCTGGGGTCGGATGAATTCTTTGAGTTGTTTTAGCATCTCCTCCTGTCTTCTGGCCTGCGTATTCTACCCCAAGAGCGGCCCTTCAGACATGTTGTCGGCCATAGATGCTATCGAGGACTTCCGCCACCGCAATATACTCCTCGGCCTCGGGATCGAACCGCCGGCTCCTTTGCACCTTGCGCGCCCATTCGAGGGCCGCCCGTCCGAACCAGGCGTCCGGCGGCTCGGCCAGGCTCGCCGCCTGCGTGCCGTTGCATAGGCGGGCGCTGAAGTCATAGAACGAGCCGCGGACGTTCTCGAAGAAGACGGCGCCGCGCTCGCCGTAGAACCGGGCGGCGATCACGGCATCACAACCGGCGTGCAGGTTCCAGGAGCATTGCAGCGAAAGGACGGCCTGGTCCGCCGTGACCAACTGCGCCGTCGCAAAATCCTCCACCGCCGCACTGTTGGGCCGCAGCAGCACGCCCTTGTTGTACAGCCGACTCCGCGTCTCGATGATTTCCGGAAAGCCCAGCGTCCAGAGGGCCAGGTCCACGAGGTGAACGCCGAGATCGATCACGCAGCCGCCCCCCGCCAGCCGCAGATCGTAGAACCACGGTTTAGTGGGGCCATACGCGTTGTGGAAAATCAACTCCATGTTGAATACCCGGCCGATCCGGCCCGAACGGACCGTATCCCGCACAAGCGAGGCCGCGCGAGTCCACCGATATGACAAATCCACGCCCAGCAGCCGGTCCGCCCGGCGCGCCGCCTGAACGACGCTCTTGACCTCCGCCGCGTTTCGGCCCAGGGGTTTCTGACAGAAGACGGCGAAGCCCCTGTTCAGGGCCGCGATGGATTGCTCGGCGTGCATGGCGCTGGGGGTGGCAATGACAATGCCGTCCAGGTCCTGTGCCAACAGCTCATCGAAGCTGCCCACAATCTGCGCGTCCGGCACGATCTCTCGACAGGACTGGATGCACAACTCATCCGGGTCCGTGACCGCATGGATTTCCGCCAAAGAGCTTTCCGCCAGCGCCTGCAGGCGGTTGCGCCCGATCCAGCCGACCCCGGCAAAGCCCAGCCTCGGCGCAGCTTGTGCGCACCGGGCCGGCCAGCCCACAGATTGCTGCAGCGCCGCATCAGTCATACCGCACCCAACCTTTCAGAAATCCCTCCGGACGTTCCTCCATGTCTCGCATGGCGAGGGGATCCTTGACCATGGGGTTTACCTCTTTGCCTGTCGCACGCCCGAAGGAGCGTTTTCCCGGACCCACTGATAGAGCCGGGCTATGCCCTGGCGGGCCTCCGTTCGTGGAGTCCAACCCGTCGCCGCCCGGAAGCGGCCCGTATCGGAGACGTAATAAGGCTGGTCCCCTTTGCGTCGCGGGCCGTACTCCAGTTGCGGCTCGATTCCGGACAACTCCGATAGGTATTGGATTACTTCCAGCAGGCTGACGGCGTTCTCGGGTCCTCCGCCGATGTTGAACGCCTTTCCGGCCGCCAGGTTCGTCTTCTCCATTACCAAAAGCATCGCATCGATAAGGTCATCGACGTACAGAATGTCCCGGACCTGCCTGCCGTCACCGTAGATCGTCAGCCGGCCGCTGTCGAGCATCTGCAGGGCGAAATGAGCCACCCACCCCTCGTCCTCCGTCCCGAATTGCCGTCGGCCGTAGATACAACTCATCCGAAAGACCGTGTTCGACATGCCATACATCCGGGCGTAATCGAGGACATACTGGTCTGCCGCGCCTTTCGAGCAGCCGTAGGGACTGTGGAAATCCAGAGGTCTCGATTCATCGATCCCGCGGGTTCGGGCGCCGTGATCGCGGGGCACGTACCGGTTCCCGATCGGGACCAGCTCGACACTGCGGAGGTCGCCATAGACTTTGTTGGTCGATGTGAACAGAAGCGGCGGCGGCGGATCCTGTTTCCGAGCGGCCTCCAGAATATTCACGGTACTTTGGAGGTTGGATTCGAAGTCGCCGAGCGGGTCGACCAGGCTGGTCGTTACGGCCACCTGGGCCGCGAAGTGGAAGATGCATCCGCAACGGGCCACCAGTCTCTCCACGACCTGCCGATCTCGGACATCGTGGATGTGGACCTCGACCAGATCCCCGTAGGTCTCGCAGAGATGTCTCACATTGTGCTCGACCCCGCACCGGGAGAGGTTATCCAGAATGATCACCGGTCTGCCGCTGCGGAGCAGGCGCTCGGCCATATTCGACCCAATGAAACCGGCGCCGCCGGTAATCAGCACCGGCCGTGCCGTTCTCTTATCGGGCACGACGCCCGAAGGGAATTCCAGCGCGTTGGCATCCCCGGGAGCGGAACGTCGGTTGTTGTTCGATCCGTAGCGATGAAAGCGTCGGACACCCTCGATTCCCTGAGAATCCCAGAGGCGAAACAGCAGTCGCGGTGTCCCGTCCCGTCGGAGGAGTCCGGAGTAGTGACGTCGTTCGTCGCCGTTCTGGTGCGGCGCTGACAGGTCCAAGTCCCAGAGCGAATGCCAGTAGACCCGCTCGACGCCCGTGTCCAGGACATCGGCGAACGCCTGCAACTGGGCGAAGTCGTCGTGGCTGGACGTCGCACAGCCTGCCTCGGTAATCCAGACCCGCGCGTTCCGATGGTGCTCCTCGAGAATCCGCTCCACCTTATCCACAATGGCCGGCGACTGCCGGACTTCGGTGGGCCGCGCTCCCAGGCTCACGTGCAACCCGACGGCATCCACGAAATCGACCACGCCGTTTTCGCACAGCAGGCCGAGCCAGCTCAGATCGGCGGGGCGCACACCGCCCAGCACGGTTCCTATGCCTCGCTGCTGGCAGCGGTAAGCCGCCGAGCCGATGATTTCCGAGAAGATGCGCCCGCGCGGATCCAGTCTCCAGTCCCAGGCACTGGTATGGTCCGGCTCACTGGGTAACTCGATCCACTCGAACACATCGCCAAAAGACTGCGTCAAGGTATCCACAAACTCGGCGAAAGCCTTGGGATTCTCCGGCGGTGACGACACACCCTCGATGGCGCCCAACGAAGGCGGCACGTATACGAGGGACGGCAGAACGGTGAGCCGACGGGAGAGTACACGGATGAGCCATTCATACCCGTCCCGGCCTTCCGGAGTATACCAGTCAGCCCAGGGGAGCCCGACGCGGATATGGTGAATCCCCAGTGACTCCAGCGCCTGGATGCTGCTCTCCACGAGGTGCTGCTCGCCAGGGCCGAACCACTCGACCACACCGAGGATCGGCTGCTTGGGTTTCTCCACCTTCGGCACGCCGTCGGTCATAGGGTCAGCCCTCTTCTTTCGAGCTCGGAAGCCGCTTGCTCCACGCGATCCACCGCAATCTGTCCGCTCAGCCAATCCGCCAGCTCAGCCAGACCATCTTCAAGATAGGTTTGCGGCTCATAGGCCGGGAGGGTTTTCGATTTCGAGATGTCCGCGAAGCAGTGCCGAACGTCGCCTTTGATGAACTCAACCCCCGGTGAAAGATGGGAGGGTGGACGATCGACATGGCCGTGCACCTGAGGAGGCAGGTTATCGAGAATGCGGACTTCGTAGCCCGCCTTCAGCAGCTCATCGGTCAGATGCGACCCGATGAACCCTGCCCCTCCGGTAATAAGGACTTTTCGGTTCATCCATGGCACCGTGAGGATACCCAGAAGCAAAAGGTAAACATCAACAATGTGGACTCACTTTCGGCGATATTGTTTTTCCTTTTTGGGCGCTGACTGATTTTGGTATTCTGACTTTTGATCTCTCACCCCTTACAGCAAATCCTCCGTGTGTACTCGTGTCCAACACAGTGACGATAATCCGTCGCCAGCCCTTCGGAAATTGGCAAATACCTGATAGACGGCTCTCCAATTGCTTACCGGCGGCGGACCGGAAGCCGGGATTGTCACGTGCGAGAGGCTCTCGTGCATCATCGTTACAGGATGGTTCCACACCCTCGATGGTGGAGAGGATGTCCCGTGGTGAACGTGACGTAGGGAAATGCGAGGCGGCAATTAGGCCATCACCCTATGGATAGCCGCCACCGATGGATTATGGATAATGGATTTATGAAGATCAAAATCGCGATCGCCGGGCTCGGCAACTGCGCGAGCAGCCTGCTCCAAGGCATTGAGTACTACCGACAGATTCCCGAGGATGGTGCGGACTCCGGGGGCCTCATGCACTATTCGATCGGGCCGTACCGGCCGTTTGACATCGAGCTGGTGGCGGCGTTTGACATCGACCGCCGCAAGGTCGGCAAAGCCGCGGCCGAGGCTATTTTCGCGCCACCCAACAACACCAAATGCATCTGCTCCCAACTGCATGAGGCCGGGCCGATCGTTCAGATGGGTCCGATTCTCGACGGCTTTCCCCCGCATATGCTCGATTACCCGGAACATCGACGGTTTGTGCCCGCGGAGCGCGACCCGGTGGACGTGGCGGCGGTGCTCCGGGAAAGTGGGGCCCAGCTTCTGGTGAATTACCTCCCGATCGGCTCGCAGAAGGCCACGGAGTTCTATGCCCAAGCCGCCCTCGACGCCGGCGTGGCTCTCGTCAACTGTATCCCCGTGTTCATCGTCAGTCACCCCGTCTGGGCGCAGAAGTTCCGGCAGAAAGGTCTGCCGTGCGTCGGCGACGACATCAAGGCCCAGATCGGGGCCACGATCATCCATCGCACGCTCGCCCGGCTGTTCGAGGACCGGGGCGTCAAGCTCGAAGCCACCTATCAGCTCAACACCGGCGGCAACACGGATTTCCTGAACATGCTGGACCGCAGCCGCCTGTCGAGCGAAAAGACGTCGAAGACCGAGGCGGTCCAGTCCCAACTGGCCGAGCGGCTCGACGACGACCACATCCACATCGGCCCCTCCGATTACGTCGCGTGGCAGAACGACAACAAGGTGTGTTTTCTGCGCATGGAAGGCCGCGGCTTTGCTTCGGTTCCCCTGGAGATTGAGCTTCGTCTCAGCGTCGAAGATTCTCCGAACAGCGCGGGCGTCGCCATCGACGCGATCCGCCTGTGCAAGGTGGCCCTCGACCAGGGCCTCAGCGGTCCGCTGCTTCCGGCCAGCGCCTACTACATGAAACACCCACCCGTGCAAATGCGAGACGTGGATGCCATGGAAGAGATCGAACGGTTCCTGTCCGAGGCCGTGGGCCAATATCGGCTCAGCGCCTACGAACGGCCGGCAGCGAAATCGGCGATATGGTCCGCCGGATTGCCGGGGACCGTGGAGAAGACGCGGGATAAAGCCGTCTGAGACAAGCGAAAACTCCGTCACCACCGGAGCGGCAGCGAGGTTCCCCCATGAGGATCGTCCTGTTCGTTCATTCCGTTGTGTCGGACTGGAACAACGGCCCTGCCCATTTCCTGCGGGGGCTGGTCACCGCCTTGATGGAGCGCGGCCACCAGGTGTCATGCTGCGAGCCCCTGAACAATTGGTCCACGGAAAATCTCTTCAAGACGGTCGGCGGCCGGCCCAATCGTCAGGCCACCTGCGCCGGGGCTTCCTTCCTGAGCTCCTTGAACTTCCGGGCGGCCTCCGTCGCACGATCTTCATCCATGATGCTCCGGGCGAGGTCGAACACGGTGCTCTCTTCCTCCTCGATGTGGTGTTCGACCAACTCCTTGAGGACCTTGGCGCGGGCCGACCACCGCGGGTCATCCAGGGGCGCCTCGCTCAAGTCCGACAGGACCATATTGGCCGCGCGGTGCTCCTCGAACGCCTGGTATATGGGCTCTTTCTCCGCGCCCTCGTCGAGCAGTATCTGGTAGAAGTAATGCTCCTCGGCGTACATGTGGGGCACGAGGTTGGCGCTGAGACTCTCCAGCAGAGTTTCCCTTCTCTTGCTCGCTTTGGTCGAGGTCTCCTGCATCTGCTCGAGGATTTTCTTGACCTTCTCATGATCCGATGTGAGCACGTCGAGAATGTCCATAGTCCACCTCCTGTATCCTGCTATAGTTCTCCGGTAATCGTTTGTCTCGGTCTCGCCTGCGATCGAACGCATCCCCCTCACCGCCGCGTCCTGCCGGCTTGGCAACACGAGGACCCTCCGCATAGGCCTGATCCGCAGGCCGATAGAGACGCAGGATTTTGCGTTTCTACGGCAAGGACTGCCGGCGTTTGCCCTGCCCGCGGGAACGGGAGGGCCCACCACCGACCGGGTCTCTCGGCCGATAGGCTCTGTGCGGGCACAGGGCCGCCGTCGAGCCGGCCCGATCAAGCCCGCGCATCGGCTGCGTCAATGGCCTGGCGGGCACGTTCCTCCGCATCGCCCTTCATATGCACGTTGCTGAAGTCGCCTCGCAGCGCCTTGAGAGCATACCGCTCGTGGTTGATCTCGCGTCTGGTACGGATTCCCAGCCGCCGGAAGAGAGAAGCCGGCGGAGACCAGCCCTGGACGGCGTGCTGGACGAGAAACGCCGCCGCCAGAGCCGATACCAAGTACCATCGGGTGCGCATCACGCCGAAGGTCAGACCGATCAGCGACAGAGCGCCCGCGTTCGCTTCCAGGAGCCGTTCGATATCCCACTCGCGATCCAACTCCTCCAGCCGGACGTCGATCTCCTCCGGCCGCTGCGCAAAGTAATACACACGGGCTTCCAGCTCCCGGCGGATCCGGCGATTGACTTCTTCCGGCACGTGCTCTTCCACCCGCGCTTCCGTTTCCGGCTCCCTCACCTGCTCTTTGACCTCTTCCATCTTGCTTTTTGCTTGTTCTTCCATTTCGGATATTGTTTCTGCCATAATGCACCATCCTTACTATCCTGTTTGGAGGCCGCGATGCCGAAGACGGAATTCCTTGTCAGGCGCCGCCCCGATCGCGCTTGCCCCGCTAAGCATTCCCCAGGCGTTGCCGACAAGCTCACGACCGTCCCCCGGTGCCGCACGCCAACAGGACCAGAAGACCCGCGAACAGTATGCAGGCAGCACCGATGATCAGACCTGACGGACCCGGACCCAGCTCGTTGGCTACCATGGCAAAGGACCCGTAGATGAGCAGTCCGATCCCTCCCCCGACGAAGCCCAGGGCGGCAAGCCCGACGCCGATACAGATCGCTATGCGCATCATGCTGCGCTTGACGGTTCTCGCCTTGCTCTGGATCTTGTATCGCAGCAGATCATCGCCCAGTCGTATGGCATCTCTGGCCGTTATGACCAAGTCTCTCAGCAAGCTCATGACGTCCTCTTCCACTCAAAAAGGGCTGCGAAAATCATGCCCGCCACAAAAGCCGCGACAACGTACGTCATCGGTCTGTCCTGCACCGCTTCCCGGGGAGCGTGCATGACCCGCCGGCCGCGGTCTCTCATTTCGCCGGTCGTCTCCTGCATGCGCTCGTAAGCCTTTCCCCGGACGGATTCCATCGCCGAGCTCAGCTTGCCTCGAGTACCCCCCAGTTTTCCTTTCCCGTACGACCCGATATCACTGAGCAGCACCCCGAGATCATCCCGCAGTTTCTGGATGTCCCCCTTAATGGCGTCGATCTCGGTGGTCACCGCATCGTTGGAGTCTGTTGTATCCATGCGATCGCTCCTTTTCCCTGTCTATTGTCCTGTCGAAATTCTCATGCTTTGTTCCCTGTCCGCGCCGGACGATGGTATCCCTTTTCTTCCCGCTGACTCCTTCCTGCCGCCGGGCTTAGACCCCTCCGGTGTATGGTTCGAGCCGGCCGTCAGGCAGTGGCCGTGCTGACGCCGAGCATACCGGCAATCAGCAATACAATGAAAATGGCCAGGAATACGAAGAATACCAGCTTCGCGACGCCCGCCGTCGCCGTGGCCACGCCACCGAAGCCGAACACCGCCGCAATGCCTGCCACGGTTAGAAAGATCAATGCCCACCCCAACAAGCCCATGGTTGACTCCTCGAAACACGCCGGCCGCGCCTCGGGCCATCCGCCGCATCGGCGTTCCTTCACGGCAACTGCACCGGCGCCTCTCTGCACTCATTAGCCACACCCGCTGCGGGCTCGCCTGCTGTCTTCTCCCTGCCCGCCTCAGTACGATGCCGCTGTTGCCTGTCCTGAGTCAACCATGTGTCATCCCCGTTGTGTTCTCCTCATGTCGTCGCGGTTGATCTCCGAGCCTAGCCCCCCGGCCCCGACTCTTCTCACGAGCATCGTCCGGTGATGGATGTCATTACTTCCAGTCTATGAATCGAGCAAGCCGAACAGGTTAAGGCGTTCCCTGATTTACTTGGGCCAAGAATCTCATTTGTCATCGAGTTTGCCGACAAATCAGCACCGGCGTCGGCAACATGGCGTTCTCTTCGGGCGAGTCGCCAGTACACCTCCTATCGTCATGGCGCAGACAAGGATGCCTAGCGCCGCCGCTCCCTTGTACCAGCCGATGTGTTCGGTCGCCCACCACTGAAGGCTCCGGTTCTGGGCTCGGCCGTTGAATCGACCGTGAGCGCCGTAATTACCCTGGACCGGCTCCCACAGGTTGCTGGGGCGGGACGGGTCTTCCGGCTCATTCGTCTGCTGGGCCCGGTAGTTCGTTCGCGCGAGGTACCGGTCCAGCCATCCCCCAATGAACTTATTGCCCCACATGGCTTCCACGGTCGGCAGCCCGACGTAGTATTCGCGCTGCCGGTGCGTGGCCGCGTGGACAATCGCATCGGCCGCGATCTCCGGCTGATAAATCGGCGGCACCGGCTGAGCCTTGCGCGGCATGAGGGATTTGCACCAGTCGAACTGGGGCGTATTCATCCCCGGCAACTGGACCATGGTGATATGAACGTTGCTGTTGTCGTGGATGAGCTCGCTGCGGATCGAGTCGGTGAAGCCGCGGGTGGCGTGCTTGGCCCCGCAGTACGCCGATTGCAGCGGAATGCTCCGGTCCGACAAGGCCGAGCCGATCTGGACGATTACGCCGCGGTCGCGCGGGATCATCCGTTTCAAGGCGGCCATCGTCCCATACACGAAGCCCAGGTACGTCACTTCCGTAACCCGGCGGAACTCCTCCGGCTTCATGTCCTTGAACGGCGCGAAGACGGTCGTCATCGCATCGTTGACCCAGACGTCGATCGGGCCGAGTCTCTCCTCCACCTGCCGCGCGGCGTTCTCCACCTGGTTCGGATCGGCAACGTCCACCTGGACGCCCATGGCCGTTGTGCCCAGACCTTCCAACTGCTGCACCGCCGCGTCCAGGCGCTCCCGGCCCCGCGCCAAGACCGCGACCTTGGCGCCCTCCTTGGCAAAGGCGATGGCGGTGGCCCGCCCGACCCCCGCTGAGCCGCCGGTTACCACCACAACCTTATCCCGCAAATCCGTCATCGTAATCTCCTTCCATCGCGTAACACACGCTCTACGAAGAGGTTAAGGTAACGGACAGAGGGTAGAAATGGGGATTCGCCCGCAATCGCAGTGGGCCTTTGCCTACCGCGTTTCGCTCGCGCGCGAGAATGAGGATCCAAGTCCTATTGGCCCCATTTGAGAGACCGGCCACGGAGGCAGTATCACGTTTCAGCGATAACTGTCTTTGGGGCTCTTGTAGACTCGACCGGCGTGGCCGTCGAGATAGTTGACGTTGACGCCGCCAGCGTCCGGGCCGCCCTGGCGGCCGTGCGGGAAGACGCCCCCCTTGCGGAAGAAGTCACAGACCACCCAGATTTCCGCCGGCAGGGCGTGCGTGCACTGATAATAGCGCTGCTCCTGATAATCTATTTTGCTGGTCTTGCCCAGCCACTCGCGGTGAGCTTCCATGCCGTGGAGCGTGAGCTGTCGCGGCAGGAACTCGGCGGCATCGCGCCAGGTGCCGCCGCTCTGCCCCGGCTTGTTGAACTGAAAGCTCCAGTAGATGTACGTGACGTTGCCGCGCTGGCGGTTGGTCGGTGTGTCAATCACGGAATCCCTGCTGCCGGCGGGCACGCCGCCGTTGAGGTCGCTGGCGTTCTGTTCGAGGTAACGGGCCTGGGGACAGTAGAACGCCTCCATCAGGGCCCCATCCCGGTACGCTCCGAGCTTCTCCAGCAGGCCGGGATGGGAATTGTGCTCAGTCGGCTCGAGCGGATACCGGGTCCGGCTGTCTTCGTTGGCATAAGCGGTCAGGGCCAGGTTCACCTGCCGCAGGTTGCTCAGGCACGCCGTCTCGTTGGCGTGAAATCGCACCTTGTGCAGCGCCGGCACCAGGATCGCCATCAGGATGCTGATGATGGCGATGACCACGAGCAGCTCGATCAGCGTAAAGCCAAGCCGAGAGGAATCGTGCCTGAGCATCGTCTTGCCCCTCTTTTCACAGGTCCCATAGGTCCTATAGGTCCCATCCGTTCTCAAATCTGCGAATAGCTCGCGGGCTTGAGGTACAGGTTGGTAATCCCGTTCTTGCGGATGATTTCCTTGTCCATGTACTCGGGCATGGCCCGCAGCTTCTGCCAGTCCGGGTCGGCGCCGAATTGCTTCCAGTTGGCCTTGCTCTCTTCCATGTCCTTGAAGCCGAGCATGTACGTCAGGTTCGGCATCTTCGTACCCGCCAGGGTCTGGCCGAAGAAGACCGGATGCAAGCCCACCTTGCGGAAGATGGCAATCTCGGCCGTGTTGAACATCTCGATTTTCTTCAAGCCGGCCTTTTCACTGGGGCTCTCGTAAGTGCGCAATTGCAGCACCCGGCCCGGCGCCTGGACCGGTGTCTCCAGCTTCGGCATGCCCTCGAACGCCACCATAAGCTGGACCTCCATGCTCCTATACGCTGGGGCAGGCGCGGGCGCGTCGATGAATGCCGTACCCTGGTCGAGAAACTCCTGGTCCTGCGACAGTCTCCGTGTGAGCGTCGCGAACGATTCGAGCGACCGGTGCGGCAGCAGAACGTAAATCGGGCTCAGCCCCTCGGCCGGATAGAACACCCCCACCGGCTTGATGTCGAGCCGGTTCAGCGCAGGGATTGCCGCCTCGCTCGCGAACTTGTCGAAGCCGGTCTTCTGCTCCTCGGTCTCAATCTCATAGCGCCGCAGCTCATAATACTCGCGCATCGGTCCGGCCGCGCGCTCCTGGGCCAGTCGGGTACGATACTGCGCTTCGGTTTCGTTCGGCCGACGCTGGCCGTTCGCCACCGCAGCCGCCCCCGCCCATGAGACCACCCCTGCCACACACGATTTCGCCAGAAATTCGCGTCGTTCCATGCTCTGTCTCCTCACAAGGTTACGATCCCTTCTGCACCACACACGCACACAGGTATAATCGAACCGTCACCGCAATTCAACCCGAAAACGGCCCCTGCACAGGGCAACCGCAAAGTCCCGAAAATGAACACACTGGGGCGTCGACCGCCTTCGGCGACGGGTGGCAGCGTCAAGGCCGAAGGCCGCCCCCCTTGTCATTTTGACCAAGGCCGAAGAGCCTGCCCTGAGCGAAGTCGAACAGGCCGCGCGGAGAAATCTGGCCCCGAATTCACGACACGCCAGATTCGTGGCCGGATGTCTCGACTGCGCTGCGCTGCAAAGGCGCAACATCTTGTTTTTTTAGCAAGCATTTTTGGTTGCGGCCGGAGGCCGCGCCGCGCTCGACATGACAGACGGCGTGATGTTCCCTCAGAATCGATGTGAGGCCCGAGTGGATCCGCCCCTCCTCCACTGTTGCTTTTTTGGCGTACACCGCCAAACGCTCGGATGTTGAAACGTTGCAGCTACCGAGAGGGCGCGCCGCGATAACACCGGGACCACTCAACATCATCTCTCCGCGGTTGGGCCGTGGCGGCTTCATTCGGACACCTCCAAAACCACGCGGAACCCGGTCTCGCGGAACTGGTACGACGGCGGGGCGCTGTTGCGGGCGGCACGACGACAGCTCGGCGGAAAATGGCCCCAGGAGCCGCCTCGGATCACCTTGTATGTGCCCTCCGTCGGGCCGGTCGGATCGGCGACCTCTTTCTGCGGGTAGTCGGCGCTGTAGGTGTCCCGGCACCACTCCGAGACATTGCCGTGCATATCGTACAGGCCCCAGGCGTTCGGCTGTCTCGTGCCGCCGGGATGCGTGGTCTCGCCGCTGTTGGCTTCGTACCAGCCCATATCATCGAGGCGACCCGCGCCGGCGAACGGTCCCCCACTGCCCGCCCGGCAGGCGTATTCCCATTCGGCCTCGGTCGGCAGACGATACGTTTTTCCCTCTTTGCGACCGAGCTTCTCGCAGAATTCGACCGCCTCGCGCCACGAGACCTTCTCCACCGGCAGATCGGCCCCCTTGAAATTGGAGCGATTGACGCCCATGACGGCCTCCCACTGGCTCTGCGTGACCTCGGTCGTGCCGATGCGAAACGCCCTGGTCAGCCTGACCGCGTGCGGGCACTCGTCGTATTGGCGATTCTCCTCCTGCAACGGACTGCCCATCATGAACTTGCCCGGCGGGATGTACGCCAGCTTCATGCCGATCGAGTTCGTGATGGTGTCGCCCGGGTCGGGCAGGGCGCCGACGTTCAGCAGCCACGTAGGCCGGGCCGGGTCGCCCGTCTCGCCGACGCCCCAGAATCCGCCGGCCAGGACCAGGTAGTCGCCGACGACCCCGCCCCCACCGCAGCAGCGCGGGTCGGGCAGCGAGGGGAGCCCGAAGAACACCTGATGCCTCATATCAAAATAGCCGGCAACCTTCGTCCGCTGATAGTGGGACTGCCCGCCGCAGACGAGCAGCTTCTCCGCGTGGTACGCGCTGCTCGTGCACTGGGTCAGGAAGAAAAGTCTCGGCTGGATGCGCAGCGCGTCGATTTTCGTCCAGGTGTTCGCGCCCGGCTGGTACTTCAAGACGCCGTCCGCCCACCCGTAGTCATTCATATCGTGAAACCCGATCTCGTAGCGGGCGCCATGAACGACGTAGATGTTGCCCTCATACGCGCCGGCGGCGGCGTAGCAGGCCCCTTCCGGTGCATCAGCCAGCCGGCTGTAGCGGTTGTTGAGCGGATCGTAGCGGTAGAAATCGAGGAAATTGCGGACGACGCCTTTGGCCGTGCCGTCGGCTCTCTGGTAGCCTAATCCGACGTAAATCGCATCGCCCACCGTGATGGCGACGCCGTTCATGGCCTTCATGGGTAGAGGCGTTATGGCCGCCCAGGTGTTGCCCGCCGGATCGTAGGCCCACGCCTGATCCGTCGAGACCGCGCCGCTGCGCATTCCGCCGAAGACGTAAATAATGTCCGCGTACACGGCCACCACGGGCCAGCCAAGCTCTATGGGTACGTTCGGGCCGTCCGTCCAGGAATCCTTGGCGAAATCATAGACTTGCAGCCTCGCAGAGGTTTTCGTCCAGTCGCGGGTCTCGCAGCCGCCAATCGTGTACAGCCGGTCCCCGATAACCGCCCCGCCGTGCCCATAGACGCAGTACGGAATGTCGGCCTTGACCTGCCACTGGGCCGCGGAGACCGCCCGCGAGAGAACCAGGAGTCCGAAGCCAAGGGCAGCCAGCCAGCGCTTATTCTTCATTTCGTGACCTCCGATGCGCCGCCGAGATCAAAAGGACCAAAAGGACCTAAGAGACCTAAAGGACCCACTTGCCGGGCGCTACGCCTTCAATTGCTTGATGGCATCCCATTCGAGTTTTTCGTTCGCCTGCATCATCTCGTCCCAGGTGACCTCCTGCCTCTTGTAGGAGGCGATGCGTCCAAGGATCGAGGCCAGATTGCTGCGGACGCTCGGCGCCACGGTCGCATTGGCACACTGGCCCTTGAGGATATTGTCGTGGAACTCGGCGATGTTGGCGGACGTGCCCTCCGGGTACAGGTTTCCCGTGTTTCCCCCTTTGTAGGGAGTGCTTCCGCGGATCGAGACCTCGCCGCCGTAATGGGTGTCGATGGTCCCCTTGAGGCCGTAAACGCGACATCCGCTGTCGCTATAGCCCTGGCCGAACTGCTTGGCGTTGACGAGGACCGGAACGTTCTGCGGGAAGCGGTAGGTGATGGCGAAGCAATCCCAGATGTCGCCGTGCTTGTACCAGTGGCGTGCTCCCGTGCCGTACGCACTGACCGGATCGGCATCCAGGATCCACGTCACGACATCGATCGAGTGGATGCACTGCTCGACGAGGATATCGCCGGAGAGGACTTTGTCCATCCCCCACGCCTTGAGCCGGGCCTCGGGGTCGTTGGGTTTCTCCTGGAGAAAGTGCTCGACGGGGTTCCAGCTATTCCAGACGTCGCCGCCGTTGAAGCAGGCCTCGCCGAAGCCGATCCGGCCGATATCACCGTAGCGCACGCGTTTGACCGCCTCGCGGTAGAAGCCGTTGGCGCGCGTCTGGAAGTCACAGAAGAAGACCCGCTTGCCGGCCGTCGCCTTCGGGCCGAGTTGACGGATGAGCGTGCAGCCGGGCACATCGACCGCTATCGGCTTGGCCACAATCACGTGCACGCCGGCATCCGCCGCCGCGGCCGCGTGCTCCGGATGAAAATACGGCGGCGTCTCGATGGCGACCGCGTCCAGCTTCCGCTCGAGAAGTCTCTGGTAGCCGGACAGAGTCGTGTAGCGATGGTCCCCGGCGATGCCATATTTCTCCCCAACCTCGTCGACGCGGTCCTGAAAGTAATCGGCGGCCGCCGCGATTTGATAGCCGCCATGCTTGGCGAACAGGTCCGCAATCCACTTGCCGCGCATGCCGCAGCCGAGCAGCCCCAAACTGATTTTGGAATTGGCCTGCGTCCCGCGCACCACGGCCGACTTGACGACGGCGAACGACATGGCGGCCGCACCCGCCCCCGCCATGAACCGCCGGCGGTCGATTCTCTCCGCGCCACGGTCCGCCCCGGAATGATCCTGTTTCCGCACCATCGACGAGTCCTCCCTTTGCACAGATGATCTTCGAAGGCCGGCCTCACACGATCCCGGCCCGGGCCCTCATGATAACCACGCAGGTTCAGAACCGAGAAGTCTTTTCTCTCCGGCGCATCGGTGGCGGCTCAGCCCTCGCCCAAGCGTTTTGCTGGCCCATACGAGAAAGACCTGGCTTTATAGGACGTTATGACCTGTTCGTGCCACCTTCCCATAGTCCTGCGGCGGGCTCGAAAGGAGTTCGGAAATGAACCCCCTGCACTCGGTTTTCGTAAAAATAAGGAAATTCCTCTTGCTTTTGTGCCGACACTTCAGTAAGCTTTATGTTTCTTCGCTTTTGGTGATGGACGGGGGGTACAGCTACCTACCACTCACCTGACCTGCGGTAGTGCCTGGGTTTTACCCGGAATGATGAACGGACAAGCGAGGAGTACAGTTGCTCGGCTACAGGCATGGCCGGCGGGTGGATGAATAGTTGACTTGGTGTGAACGATAGTACTGACGACTTATGGAAAAGATTAGCAGAATTCGAAATATCGGCATCTCGGCGCATATCGATTCGGGCAAGACGACCCTGAGCGAGCGCATTCTATACTACTGCGGCCGGATTCATCGCATGCAGGAAGTCCACGACGGGCAGGGCGGAGCGACCATGGACTACATGGAGCTCGAGCGCGAGCGCGGCATCACCATTAAGGCCGCCGCCACCCAGGTCGCCTGGAAGGGCAAGTGCATCAACCTGATCGACACGCCCGGCCACGTGGATTTCACCGTCGAGGTCGAGCGGTCGCTCCGCGTGCTCGACGGCGCCATCATGATTCTCTGCGCCGTGGGCGGCGTCCAAAGCCAGTCGTTCACCGTCGACCAGCAGATGAAGCGCTACCGCGTGCCGCGCATCGCTTTTATCAACAAGATGGATCGCGTGGGCGCCGATCCGGAGCGCGTGTGCCGCGCTATGCGCGAGAAGCTCGGCCTCAACGTGGTGCCGCTCCAGTTGCACATGGGCAGCGCGGAGAATTTCGAGGGCGTCATCGACCTGATCACGATGGAAGCCGTCACGTTTGAGGGCGAAGATGGAGAGCAGGTCGCCCGCCGGCCGATTCCGCCCGCGTATGCCGCCGCCGCCGAGCAGGCCCGGCATGAGATGCTCGAGGCCCTCAGCATGTACAATGATGAGATGATGGAGCGGCTCCTGGAAGAGCAGCCCATCGAGGGAGAGATGATTCGCCAGACGATTCGCGAGGCCACGATCAACCGCGACATTGTGCCGCTGATGATGGGCTCCGCCGTCCGGAATAAGGGCGTGCAGCCGCTGCTGGACGCCGTCTGCGACTATCTGCCCAGCCCGCTGGATCGTTCATACTTTGCGCGCGACCACAACAACGCGGGCACGGAAACGCCCCTGGAAGGTGATCCGGAGGCCCCGCTGGTGGCGATGGTCTTCAAGATCACCGATGAGCCGTTCGGGCAATTGAGCTACACGCGGATCTACCAGGGCACGATCGTCAAGGGCGGACAGTACCGCAACGCCCGCACGAATCGCACGTTGCGCGTCGGCCGGATGGTCCGCATGCACGCGAACAATCGCGCGGATATCACCGATGCTGGCCCGGGTGACATCATCGCCCTGCTGGCCGTCGAATGCGCCAGCGGCGATACCCTGTGCGGCGAGGGTCTCAACTACTCGCTCGAAAGCATCTTCGTGGCTCGTCCGGTCATCAGCCTGTCCATCACACCGGCCAGCAACGCCGACCAGGAACGCATGGCCAAGGCGCTGAGCCGGTTCATGAAAGAGGACCCGACCTTCCGCGTCTCCACCGATCCGCAGACCGGCGAGACCATCATCGCCGGCATGGGCGAGCTGCACCTCGATATCTACGTCGAGCGGATGCGCCGCGAGTACCGGGCCAGTGTCACCGTCGGAGCGCCGAGCGTCAGCTACCGCGAGGCCCCGACCGTCGAGGCCAAGTTCAATTACCGCCATAAGAAACAGACCGGCGGCGCGGGCCAGTTCGCCCACGTGGTCGGTCGGCTGGTCCCCCTGCCGCCGGGCAGCGAGTCGACCTACGAGTTCGAAGACAATATCACCAGCGGGCGCATCCCGGGCGAGTACATCCCCGCGGTGAACCGCGGCTTCCACGCGGCGCTGAAAAAAGGGCCGCTGGCCGGATACGAGGTCGTCGGCTGCAAGATGTGTCTGGACGACGGCTCGTATCATCCCGTGGATTCGAGCGAGATGGCGTTCCGCATTGCGGCGCGCGACGCGTTTGTCGAGGCGTTTCGGCGGTCCCGGCCCTGCCTGATGGAACCAATCATGAAGGTCGAGGTGGAAATGCCGCGCGAGTTCCAGGGGGCCATTGTCGGCGACCTGAACAGCCGCCGAGGCATCATTCTGGAAGCCGAGACCCGCAATACGTGCGCCGTGGTGCGCGCGGAGGTCCCGCTGGCCAACATGTTCGGCTACGCGACGGTCGTTCGCGGCCTGAGCAAGGGCATGGCGACCTTCTCGATGGAGATGTCCCGCTACGCCCAGGTTCCGACCAAACTGGCCGAGGAAATCATCAGTCGGCAGCGCGAAAAACAGGCCGCGCGAAAGTAACCGCCGGGACATGCTCCGCACACCTTCCTTCCGGTTTCGTTATGCCGTGATCAAATCCCACAAGCGGCCCAGCGATGCGGCCGTCGTCTGCAGGATGGCGGCCTGGTCCATCTTCCGCAGCTCCTGGTCGAACGGCTCGCACTCCACCGGACCATCGTAACCGATCTTGACGAGGGTATTCATGAATCCCTTCAGATCGATCACACCCGTGGTCACGGGCAGCTTGCGCCGATTATCCATCTGCTCATCGACGGCGACGCCGGCCGGGGCATCGTTGACGTGAACGTGAACGATGTCCTTATTAGAGAGTCGCGACAATTCCTCCACCGTCCCGTGCGAGGTATACCAGTGCCAGCTATCCAGCAGAAGGCCTACATTGCCCGTGCCGACCGCTTCCACCAGTTCCATCATGTCCAGTTGTGTAGAGGCAAAGGGGAAGCGGAATCGCTCGCGGGAGGTACGCGGCCCGACAAACTCCAGGCCCAGCCGCAGATCGTTGTCTTGCAGCACCTTCGCGGTCTCGCGGAACCGCGTCTCCAGCAGCTTGAAGTGCTGCAGATACGTCAGCTCGTTGTGGCCGGGCAGGATCCAGGTCGCCACGCGCGTCACACCCAACTGCTTCAAAAGGCCCGCCCGCTTGGGCAACTGCGCAAGGTCCTTCTGAAACTGCGCGTCATCCCGGCGAAACTCGACGGGCAGGCCGGCGGTGCCGTACCGAATGCCTTTTTCCTTCATCAGCCCGAGCCACTCGCGAATCTCCGCGGCGGATTTATTCTCGAACTCGCCCTCGCTCGGCGCGATGCCGCCAAAAGCATATTGAACGGCATAATCCAGTGCCTGCCGCTGGTTGGCCTTCACCCCGATGTGACCCGGCGCCAGGTTCTTATAGAACTTGACGGCATTCTTCGTCTGTGCAGCCCCGGCACACAGCTCCACACCGGGGACGACCATTACCGCCGCCAGCGCCGACCGGCAGAACGCACGCCTCGACATCGCTTTCGATTGTCTCAGGATTTGGTGAATCATTATGGTTCCTCCAATGCTGTAATCAAGCGCATAACGGCATGTGGCCCACCGGCCATTGCCTCTACCCAAACACTTGTCTGACGTATCCTGCAAACGGCCTGAATCCTCTTGGGCATCGCGAGGACAGGATGTCAATGTCAATCCGGTGGGCTATTCTTGTATACATCTCACTTTGAGCCATCTGGCTTTGGCCGCTCACGAGCAGTCCCGCACACACTCCTTTGGGATCACGGATAGTCTCCGGATCGGGTTGCGTCCCGACTGTGAAAACGTCAATCTGTCGTCGTACAGTCGGGCTTTCCGACAATCGAGTGGTCTTCACCTCGCCGTTGCTTTGCATGGTGCAGAGCGTCACCTCTTCAGGTTTGAACAGATCCAATACATACGGCGAATGCGTCGTGAGAACGATTTGCGTATGCGACTGCTCATGCACAAGTTCACGCAAGACCCCGAGCACATCACGAAGCCGTTTAGGATGCACCCCGTTCTCCGGTTCTTCAACAAGCAATACCCGCGGCGGCTTAGGCAGGTAAAGGATTGCCAGATAGGCTAATACGAGCAACGTCCCGTCTGAGGCTTGGGAAGCCGGCACCAACTGGTCTGCGGTGCTTAACTTGAAATACAATCCTTTGCCATCGGCTTTCTGAAGCATGGTGACCCGATCCGGATTGTCCACCGGGGCGCGATAGCCCATTTCGGGAATCAGTTTTATCGACGTAATATGGGGAAATACCTCCGTAAAGCGTCTCTCTAACTGAATGAATCGGTCGCGGTCGAAACTCAGTATCTCATCCAGGCACAGAGCCAGGCCGAAGCCGTTCGACTCCATTCTGAAACGGCGTTTCGAATCGGGTGCCACGGGCAATGCTAAGAACGCGGGATCCCAACGGTAGTAATGCACTCCGCCCAGGAGGTCCCTGACAAGCCGGAGTTCATCACTAAATAGATTCGACGCGCTCGGATGATCCAACTGATGTTTTGCGTTAGTCATCCCGTCTTCGCGGCGCAACTCGGACTCTGCATCTCGCGTCCTGATAAGCTCCCTCTCGGCCACAGCCAGTCTGCCACGCTCTGCGAAGAAGACATCAACTGCATAGCCGGTGATTGCATCATCGGCGAAATCCACTTCGATAGTCACAGGTAAGCCACGCTGCCCTGTCCAAACCAGTTCCGTGCCCTTCCAGGATCCCAGAAAAGCCTCGGCCAAATCATGGTCCACGCTTCGGCAAAGAGCGGCAAGGGCATCAAGTATACTCGTCTTGCCCGAGTCATTCGGTCCAATAAGAACATGGATCGGGGTGAGTTTGACCTCGATGTCTCGAAGCGCCTTGAAGTTCTTGACTTTCAGTTTTGTGATCATTTCCTTCATCCTTCGAGAAGGTTCGTGGCTCTCCCTGCGATCCAATCTGTCTGCTGCAGGTCGATTCCAATTGTTTTCTAAGGAGAAGTATCACGAATATTCGGACGTATGTCAAACCCATAGCCAGAATCGCCCGAGAGCGGTATTGATGTACATGCCCCGCTTCATGAGAGATACCCTTTCGCATTTCCGCCGCAGGCAGACCGAATCAGCGCTGCAACCGCACATGTGCAGCAATGTCCGCCATCAGGCGACCGGGCCGTAGCGCGGGCCGAGCGTTGGGGCCAGTTGTTGGCCGTAGGCCAGCAGGTCTTCCCGCTCCTTGTCCGTCAGCGGCTTGTACCGGCGGGCGAACTCCACGTTCTGGAGGGCCTGCTCCATCGTGAACGGGCCGACATTGGCCACGCAGACGCCTTCGAGATCCAGCGCGTACGCCAGCGCCTTGGGCAGCAATTCCGGCGGGGTGTTGCAGCCGACCCAGCCTTTGGGGTGATTCGGGAAACCGCCCTTGATGCCGGCGTACACCTTCATCGCCACGACGCCCACGTTGCGCTTGCGACATTCCGGCAGGAGCTTGCCCTCGAAGTCGTAGATGTGACGGTCGGCGTAGTTCATCACGGCCATCAGCACATCGATCCGGCCCGTCTCGAGCACTTTCAGGAATCGCGGCGGCCGGGCGTGGCCGGAGATGCCGATAAAGCGGGTCTTCCCGGCCTCCTTTTGCTTGAGCAGATACTCGAGAATGCCGTCTTTGGCCAGGACCTTGTCGATGTCCTTGCCGCCAACGTGATGGATATGCACCAGGTCCACGTGATCGGTCTTCAGCGTGCGCAGGGACTCCTCGAACGATTTCTGCGCCTGCGCGCCGGAATCGGTCCAGCACTTGGTGACGAGAAAGACCTTATCACGGCGTGACGGCAGCACCTGGCCAAGGGCCTCCTCCGCAATGCCGTACCCGCGCGCGGTGTCGACGTAATTGACGCCCCGGTCGATCACCTCGGCGAATATCTTCGCGGCCTGCGGCACCTCGACGCGCGCCTCGCCGATGGGGGCAGTGCCCAGGCCCAGGATGGTCACTTTGGCCCCGGTCCGCCCGAGCACGCGCCTCGGCAGCTCGGAGCTGCCGGTCTCGGCGGCCCGCATGCCGGAACCCGCCGCCGCCAGCCCCGCCCCGGCCAGAATGCTCTTTCGCAGAAACTCACGACGCCCGAGCTCACACGCAGCCATGGCTTCTTCTCCTCAATCCATCGGAATTCATCTCATTCGTGCGGTTTCCTTGAGCAAACTGCCGGAGGTCTCCAACAGTCTCTTGAGGGCGATGTCACAGTCGCCGGGCTCGTGGAACTTGGGTCCCATGCCGCAGGGCAGGGTCAGCAAATCCCCGTCCTGGAAGTCCCGGACGTCTTGGCGGCTCTGCACGCCCCAGGCGATCCGCTTGCCGTTGCGGTACGCGGGATATCTCGTGATGTCGTACTTGGACGCGTCGTGACTGATGATCTCGATGCCGGAACGGAACAGGTCGTCCCAGTTCATATTGCCGCAGACGTGGACCCCCGGCGTGACTGCGAAGCTCTCGAAAAGGGGCGACCACAGCCGCCGGTAGTCGAACCCGACCTGGCCCAGGGCCGGCTCATCGAGAAAGAGAATGACGTTGCCGACGCGGAGGCCGTCCATCACGGCGGCGATGTGCTCACACGCCCTGGTGACCGCCTCGTCTTCCGAGTAGCCGCTGAGAATCAGGGTCGCCGGACCCACGCACTGAATCTTGACCGTCTCGAATCCGGCGGTTCGCTCCTGAAAAGTCCGCAGGCAACTAAGCCGGCCCGGCTGCTTGATGTATTCCAACATGGCATCGCCCAGCTTCGGAAGCTCGGGCAGAAAAGGAATGTCATGCCGCAGACTATACTCTACAGCTTGATTGACCTCATCATATGGCAGAGACCCAATCTGGGTCACAATCCTTTTCCTCTGCACGAAATCTGCTCCTGTGACTGCCATCGTGTTTCACACTGTTCCCGTACTGTCACCCGACGCCGACTCGAGCAAGACCGCCTATACCTTGGCCAGGTCGAAGCCCGGACGATAGGATTCCTGCACAAACTGCTGGGCCTCGGGGACGTTCGTGACTTTCACATTCGGGCCGTCCCAGAGAATCTTCTTCTGCGCGCGGATCGCCACATCGCCGAGTAGAACGAACTCGGTGAGGCGCGCCCCGTAGCTGAAGTCGCTGCACGCCTTGGGGCCGCCCTTACAGGCGTTGAGCCAATCGCGGTGATGGCCTGGGCTGCGCGGCAGCGTCTTCGGCGGCCTGCCATACTCGCGCATCTTCGATTCCGGGATGAGCCGGGGCGACTGGCTCCAGCCGCCGCCCATGATCGTGCCCTTGCTGCCGAGGATCAGGATACCGTTGCCGCCCTCACCGAGCCGCCGGCCCTGCTCCAGTTCCGGTGGTCGCGGCGGCTGAAGCGAGCCGTCATACCAGTGGACTGTCACGGGGCCCATGCCTTCGCGCGGGCCGAACTCCCAGACCACGTGGTTATTGCCCGCGATGACTTCCGCATCGGCGAAATCGGTCTTCACCGCCTCGACGCTGATCGGGTGGCCCAGCTTGAGCGCTGCAAACGCGGGGTCCAGGTTGTGCACCGACATGTCGCCGACGCAGCCCGTGCCGAACTCCCACCAGCCGCGCCAGTTGTACGGCGCGTACGCGGGATGATAGGACCGGTCCGCCTTGGGCCCGAGCCACAATTGCCAGTCGAAACCCGCGGGTACCTCCGGCTTTTCCGTCGGACGGCCCCGGCCGCTGGTCCAGCCGCCGGCGCCGCTCCAGGCGTGGACCTCGCGGACCTCGCCGACGGCGCCGTCCCAGACCATCTCGCACGTGAGCCGGTTGCCCTCGTCGCTGCGGCCCTGGTTGCCCATCTGGGTCGCCACGCCGGTCTGGGCCGCCACTTTGGCCACGGTGCGGGCTTCGTAGATATTGTGCGTCAGCGGCTTCTCGCAATAGACGTGCTTGCCGCGCCGCATCGCCGTCACCGACACGAACGCATGCCAGTGGTCCGGCGTCGCACACAGTATCGCGTCGATATTCTTCTCCTTGTCCAGCAGCTCGCGGAAATCGACGTAATCCTTGCACTTGAACTGCGGATTCTGCTGCGCGTAGTTCTTCTCGACCTCCGCCTTGACCGGCAGCCGCCCCGCCACACCCTTGTAGTACCATTGCTCGTAATCCGCCTGCTCCCGCGGGTCGGCGATGGCGACGATCTGCGCGTCTTTTTCGCCGAACAGGCCCCGGGCATTGGTCCGCCCCTGCCCGCCGCAGCCGATAATCGCAATGTACACCTTCTCGCTCGGCGCGACGAACTTCGGCCCACCCAGCACGTGTCGCGGCACAATGGTGAACGCCGCCGCCACCCCCGCCGCCCTGCCGATGAACTGCCTGCGCGTGACTCCGGAACTCCTGCTGCTCATACGTGTCCTCTCACCCAACAACTCGTACCCTGTCCTTCAACGATGCCCGACGTTCCACACGCCGGCCCTCTTCCTCGACCTCGAACAACGAGACAGTATGATACCATAACACCGGCGTTTTGGCCACGGCAAACACCGACGCCGATTTGGTCTCTTTGTTTCTCGGTATTCCTCGAGCTCTCCATGATTCCTTCATTCGACCGCGAACGCACAAAGGTCACAAGTCTGTGAGATACGGGTTGACATGGCTGTGGGGACAGCCAGCAGGCTGCGCTGTGCACACCCCCTGCTGCCGAAGGCATGTTGATCCGCCCGGCTCGGGCCGGGCGTGTCTCTTGACTTGTCGCCTATCGCCTGTTTCCGCTTGTCTGCCACGCAAGGCCCTGCGATAATGCTGCCAGCAGCGTGGGACGTGATTCCCGAGGCCGCCAACCGCAACACGAGGCAGCGGAGCAAGCAGATAAGAGGCTACACAACCGACAATTCACTTCAGGGGACCTTAATGATCGCGGATCCAACATCTCTGACTCTTCATCCCAAACGCTCTTCGACCGTCTGGCTCCTTCTTGGCTGTGCCGCCTTCGTCCTGATGGGGATATGGCTGGGTCTGTCGGAAACCTGGCTCGGCTTTCTTGGGGCGGGTTTCTTCGGACTCGGAATTCCCCTCGGGATCATTCAACTATGCCCGGGCAGCACCTATCTCCAGATCGATGCGACCGGATTCACGTTCTGCCATCTCTTTCGCAAGACATCGGTCCCGTGGTCGATCATCGACGAGTTTTTTGTCGTCACACTGAAGCAGAAAGGCGTCAGTGTCCATAAGATGGTGGGCTTCAACTTTGTCCCCTCCTATGACCGGGCTCGGCTTGGCCGTTGTGTCGCGAAGCTGATTAGCAAAGGCGAAGGCGCCCTCCCGGATACGTGCGGCCGGAGCGCCGAAGAACTCGCGGAGTTGCTGAATTCCTATCTTCAGCGGGCGAGGACGCAATGAGGCGGCCGCACGCCGGATTCAAGTTTTCCGCAAGCTTGACAGCATTGAGGCGATGGTTCGCCGCCGAGCGAAGGCCCGACGCGAATCGGGAGAAGCCCTGAGCCGAGAGGCCTCAGTCGCCGTCAGGCCCTTTCTCGTGAACGCTCCCCGCGCAGCCTGAAGAGAGTGAGATATTGGGCCGGAAGTTCGTTGACCTGTGCCAGGGACAGGGTATAATTCCGGCTCGTGTGGGACAGTCGTTGGGTTTTGAAAGGGTCCACGATGAAAGCTCGAATGTATGTGATTTTGTGCTGTTCTGTCGCCTTCTGCTGCCTGGTATCGATTGGCTGCCGTAAGAAGGCCCAGGAGAGCAAATCGGTAACTCCCGCCAGCGCGCCCAGCACGCCCGCGGTTTCGACAAGCCCGAAAAGCGCATCGGCCGAGACGCTGACGGTGGACACCGAGAAGCCTATGCCGGAAGTGCAGGCCCAGGCCCAGACGCTGAGCGTCGAGGATTTGAAGGCCGTCGCGCTGAAGTACAAGCAAGCCATCATAGCCAAACAGGCCGAGGCGGAGAAGCTGATTACCAAGGTCAAGGAGTTGCCCGTCACGCAAGCCCTCGGGCAGGAGGCACAATCGCTGAAGACCGACCTGCAGAGCCTGCAGACCTCCGTCAAAGCATTGAAAGAGCGATTCCAGGTTTACTACAACACGCTGAAGGAAAAAGGCGGCAACCTGTCCGGCCTCGAACTGTAGGCATCCCCTGTCACCGCCGCCTCCGGCCCGCTCTTACTTTGTTTACCGGCAGCTCGTATATCCCTCGTCTCCTGCCCCAAGCCGGCGTGCTGCCCATGCGCCTGCGCTTTGACTAATACCAATTATCATCAATTCTCATACATGATGTATCGTCCCTCCCCACGATGCCCAGGACGGGCTTTTCGCCTTTTGCCAGGGTGACAAAGCCCCGCAAACCAGAGGATTTTCCTGAATCCGGCCCATGGGACTTGACATGCCTTTCGTGGAACGCTATGCTATCATAATCTTCTTGTATCTGTCGGTACTTCCGGGGGGATCTCCCTTACGCGTATCACGATTCCGGTGAGATTTCGTTCCGACAGCGGTCTAACAAAGGAAAGCAACCAAACAAACAGATAGAGGGACGGAGAATGAACGAGCAATGTGCAGGTTGTCCGTGGCTGGACGAGCAGAAGGGTCAGTGCCGTCGAACACCGCCGCGGTTCTGTTCTTTGGACGAATCCGACAACAAACCGACGGTGAAGAAGATGCCGGTGCCCGATAAACAGGAGGCTCGCCTGCGGTCACCGGATCGACTGGTTGCCTGACGAGCGGGCGGCAACGGACGGGGCAAAGCGCCTTCGCAAAAGTCTACAAGGGCGATTGTCACCAGCGGCGAGTTTTCGTCTGCGCTGGTGTTGCGCGCGCAGGGTAGCCTGCTCCCGAACCCGTGGGCAAGCCGCGCACGGCGTGCGCCGCGAAGTCTTCCGTCACAGTCGGCATCAGCACTCTTTCGTGATTCCGGGCTGCGGCGGCGCGTAGGTGCCGTCGGGACCCGCGTGGATGGGGGCGGGCGTGTCGAAGGTCATGTGGTCGATGTCCTCGACGAACTGGAAGCTCGAATTCAGCGCCTGGTCCCAGGTAATGAATTGGCCGGTGTGGGTGGCCGCCCGTCCCATCAGGGCGACGACGTCGGCCTCGCCGGCGCGTCGGGCCTCGTTGTGCGGCTGGTTCTGGCGAATCGCGTCGAGCAACAGTTGCCATTCGACCTGATACGGATTCGGATCGGGCCGGCCGTACTCCCAAACGAGGTTTTCCGGCACCATATTATGGCCTTTGTAAATCTTCGGTTTCGGGTCGCCGAGCGTGGCCATGAGGACGGCCGAGCCCTTGGAGCCGTGGGCGTAATCGGCGTACGTCTCCCAGCAGCCGTTCATGTGCCGCGAGAAGGCGAACAGCTTCGTGCCGTCGGCGAAGGTGTACTCGACCGTGTAATGGTCGAACTGGCTGCCCGACTGCTCGTAGCACCGGCCGCCCATGCCCTGCGCCGAGATCGGCCAGGCCCCTTTCGCCCAGCAGGCCACATCGATGTTGTGGCAGTGCCAGTCGATGAAGAACCCGGACGAGACCCATGTGAAGCTGTTGGGATAGCGGAGCTGAAAGACCAGCTCGTTGGTGCCCTTGGGCACAGGGGGACAATGCACCGGGCCGTGGACGCGGTAGATGCGCAGCGTGTGCACGTCGCCGATGGCCCCGTCGTGAATCCGTTTGATTGTCTCCTCGCGCGCCTGCGAGTGCCGCCACATGAAGCCGACGCCGACCTTGAGGCCCTTGCGCTCGGACAACTCGGCGGCTTGGAGCCAGCGGCGGACGGCCGGCGCATCGGTCGCGAACGATTTCTCCGCGAAGACGTTGATGCCCTTATTCACGGCGTACTCGAAGTGCATCGGGCGAAAGGCCGCGTGCGTGGTCAACAGCACGACGTCACCCGGACGGAGGCAATCGATGGCCTTCTTGTAGGCATCGAAGCCGACGAACTGCCGCTCCGGCGGGACATCGACCTTGTCCGCATGAGCTTCCCGCAGGTTCTTCAGACTGCTTTGCACGCGGTCCTCGAACAGGTCAGCCGCGGCGTAGAGCTGGACGGGACCGCCGGTCGTCGAGAAGGCGTCGGCAACCGCCCCGGTGCCCCGACCGCCGCAGCCGACGAGGGCCAGCTTGATCGTGCTGTTCTCGGCCGCATACAGGCGAGGGGCAATCTCCGCCGCCAGTGCTGAGACGGCAGCCATTTGGCCGGAGAGCTTCAGGAATCCCCGGCGGGAGGTGGACCGGGCGGGCACGACTGGTTTTGACGTGTTCATGGCAGGCTCCTGCAACAATCTGTTGATATTCGCTGCTCCGTGGCCGGTGCCGCTGCCCGTACCCATCTGCCTCTCGACCCATTGGACACGACACCCGATGCCGTCCGACAGGCAACCAGCATACCACAACCGCCCCTGACTTCAAGCGTACGCTCGCCGCCGGCGCCATGAATCCTCCTCCGATAGGTAGCGGGGCCGTCTGACCTATGAAGAAATCGCATTGCGTTCGCCGTAAAAGATGGTATATCTCTATGGACAAGGGGGGATTCAGATGACGATTTCTTTGTCAAGGCAGGTGGATATGAGTATTACGTCGGCGATCGGGAACACGCCCCTGGTGGAGCTGACCAACCTCAACTCGAAGCGGCCCGCCGTCCGCATCTTCGCCAAGCTCGAAGGTGCCAACCCCGGCGGCTCCGTCAAGGACCGGCCCGCTTACTACATGATCAAGAAAGCGGAAGAGTCCGGCGAGTTGACACCGGGAAAGACGATCCTGGAGGCCACGTCGGGCAATACGGGCATCGCCGTCGCGATGATCGGCGCCGCCAAAGGCTACCGGGTCAAGCTCTGCATGCCCGAATGTGTCAGTCTGGAGCGCCAGCACACGCTCACGGCCCTGAGCGCCGAGGTGATTTTGACGCCGGCCCGCGAAGGCACCGACGGCGCCATCCGCCGAGCCCACCAACTCCTGGAGACCAACCCGGACGCGTACTACATGCCCAATCAGTTCGAGAACCCGAACAACGTTCTGGCTCATTACGAGACGACCGGACCCGAGATCCTCGCCCAGACCGAGGGCCGGGTCGATGTGTTCGTGGCGGGGATGGGGACCACCGGGACGCTGATGGGCGTCAAGATGTTCCTCAAAGAGAAGAAGCCGCAAGTCAAGGTCGTCGGTGTCGAGCCGCCGCAGGGACACACTATCCAGGGCCTCAAGAATATGACCGAATCCATAGTCCCGGCAATCTACGACCCCCGCCTGCTGGACGAAAAGATCACGGTCGATGACGGCGAGGCCTTCGAGACAACCCGGCTGCTCGCCGCCCGCGAGGGAATCTTCGTCGGCATGTCGAGCGGAGCAGCCGTGGCCGGCGCCCTGCGCGTCGCGTGTGACATGACCCACGGCATCATCGTCGCGCTCCTGCCCGACCGCGGCGACCGCTATCTCAGCACGACCCTCTTCCGCTCCATCTGCGCCAAATGCCCCCCGTAAGCGGCAACCACTGCTCATCAGCCGCACCGTGCACGTCCGATAACAGGAATTACCGTCCCGCGCTGGCGCGGACTGACCTTCCCGGCCCGGTTTGGCCGATAAAAATAGAGTGTGCCCATCGGATGGTGGAACGCCTTGGGATGGTATGGTTATGCCGCAGCAAATAGATTCGCTACCCGTGCCGCCGTTGCCGCGGTCGTGGCACCGAACCAAGTCCTGTCCTTTCTGCGCCGAGACGATTCGCTATGAGGCAATCAAGTGCCGGTTCTGCGGGGAGTTTCTCGCCGGCGACCGGCAGCCCGAGGGCAAAAGACGGAAGGCAGAGGACGGCGGGTGGAAGACGGCCTCTCCAGACTCGACAGAGGATGCCGCGGGCGAAGAGAGTGGGACCGAGGTCCTATGGTTCGGGCGGCCGAGCGTGCTCGCCCTGTCAGGCACCTTCCTCAAGGTCGCCTGCTTCGCGGCCGTGTGCGGGGCCGTCTATCGCTATCGGGTGACCGCTCTGATCACCTACCTACCCAAAGTCAGCGTGAGCATCGCGCGGCTGATGCAGGTCGAGGGCTGGCTGGACCTCGGGGCGCTGGGCTTGGCCGTCGTAGCGCTGCTGGTGCTGGTGTGGAAAGTGCTCTCGCTCAAAAGCCATTACTACGAAGTCACGCCCGACCGGGTCGAGTGGTCGCACGGCGTCCTCGACCGCAAGGTCGACAACCTTGACATGTTCCGCGTCATCGACCTGAAGCTCCGCCGCTCGCTCCTCGAATGCCTCTTCGGCGTTGGCACCGTCACCATCCTCACGAGCGACGAATCCAATCCCCAGTTCGACTTTGTCAAGGTCCACCACTGCCGCTATCTCTACGACACCCTCAAACAATCCGGCCTCAACGCCGACAGAAAACAGAACGTCATCCACGTCGAATAAACCCGACCCGGCCGACCGGCCTCACGAAATCACCTGTATCCCCTGCCGGTGATCGCCGGATGGTAGAGCCTGTGCGCCAATTCTTCGACCCAGCAGTTCGTTGGCGCCGAGTCCAAGGCGCCGCAGACACTTTACCGCCTCGACGCGGGAGATATCGACGCGCTGAAACCGCTCTTCCGTCATCAAATAGAGGGAACCGGACCACACAGTGGGCGATCCCGGCACGAACACCGCATAGTGCCCGCTCTCCAGGCGTTCCATCAGAAAGCCGATCTGCCACGCCTCTTCGATGCGCGCCAAGACCACCTGATAGGCATGACCCGCTTCGTACCCCATCAGACTCTCACTGAGCCCCTTGAAAAAATCGTAGCCGGGAACGTTGTAAAGAAACACGCTCTCCAGCCACTCCACGATCTTCCGGGCGAGACGGGTCTTCGCAAACAATCCGGCGAACAGACAAAAGAGCACAAGCACCCCAATCGCCAGAATCGTCGCCATTGGGATGCCCGCCATCGATTTCATCGCAATCCGGCTCGCCAACGGGGCCACGACTCGGATCGAGATCTCTTCCGCCTTGCCGATCACAATCACCAGCACGACGATAGGCAGCAGGAACAGAATGCCGCCGATCAGGGTCGCCCGCACGAAAACGATAAGAGCTCTCATGGTCCCACCTCGAACAAACGAGAAGAACGAGGGCCGCCCACGCCCGGCAGTTCCCCCGCTTTATCCCCTACCACAACGCGGCCGCCTCCCCCAATAGGGAAATGGTGCATGCCCGGTCCTCGCATGTTGCTGGTAAGCAGGAGTATCTTGGCAATAAGCGTGAAGGAGCGCTCGCGCTGGACGCAGAGAGTCTTGGCTTCCCGGGGTTAGCCTGTGAATCGTTCGTCTTCTCGCGCGAGGGCGACGGCTTGGGCGGCGCTGGTTTCTTTGTCTTTGATCTCCAGCATGATGTCGAAATCGAAGGGGCGGCTATGGGCGAGAAAGGTTCGGAAGTCTTCGACGTCAATGGAGGGGGCGTGTGACCCGGCGGGCTTTCCCGGGGCTTGACTGCTGTAGTCCACCATGGGCACGCCGTCACCCACGCGCCAGGTGGGCCCGACCATCTCGAAACACGCGTGCAGGTCTTCGCCGTGGTTCAGGAGGGAGTGATGAAAGGCGTCGAAGAGCATGGGCAGAGCCGTCTCGCGATGAATGGCGAGGCAATCACGCAGCGCGTAGCTCTTCTCGTCATTTTCGATCACGAGCCGGGCGCGGACGGCCGGGTCCAGGCCCGCGAAGCGCCGGATGAACCGGCGGATGCTTTCCTCCTTGTCGCCGTAAACGCCGCCGACGTGGATTTGCATCTTGGCCGTCTGGTCCAGCCCCATGGCGTCGAGCACCCGGGCGTGGTAAAGAAGCTCTCGGCAACTGCGCTCGAAAACGGCCCCGTCCAGCGAGTTGATCAGGGTGAACGGGTCCGGGTGCATGGAAATCCGGATATGATTGGTCCGGATGAAATCGCCGATCCGCGCGAACGGCTCGCGGAAATATCCCGGCCAGTCAAACCGGCACACCGGATGCGAGGCGAACGGCACGAGGTCGGACGTGATCCGAAAGAAGAGAAGGTGCCGCTCGACGTTCCATCGGAGAATTTGCCGCAGGCAGTCGAGGTTGTTGGCCACGGTCTCGATCAGTCTCTGCTCGGAGAAGGACTTCAGCCGGAACGTCCGGTCCGCCTTGCAGCCGATCGTCAGGTTGAGGCACGGATACCCGATCTTCATCCGTTTTCCCGCCCACACTACTTGTCTTCGCCGCAAAACCACCATTCGCCAGCATCCTAATTATAGCTACAAAAAGTGCAGGAGTGGACTGGTTTGGCAACTTTTACGCCTGACCGAGGCAAGCGAGAGTTTGGTAGGATGTGCAGCATTGCACACTGGAAGCCATCTGCTGGATGTCTCGGTTCCGCGCAAGCGTTCTGCCAAAGCATCACCATGCCACAGATCGCCTGCCTTCCTCACCAAGGAAACGGTGTCCTATGCGCACCCCACCTGCCGACAAGCAATTCGCGTCCCACCTCTTCCTCCTTGCCAACATGGCACAGGTGCGGTATCCTGAACTCAGCCGTTGAACACACCGTATGAGCGGACTGTTGACAGGGAAATGGACAATGACATCGAGCAGGCACAGGACAGAAAAACGAGCATCCTCGGCCCGAAAGGACATTGAAAAGATGGTCGAGCGGATCGTCCGCCGGTTTGCTCCGGAGAAAATCATCCTGTTCGGCTCGCACGCCCGTGGAGACGCCGGTCCTGACAGCGACGTTGATCTGCTGGTCGTGATGCCCGTGGCCGGCTCGGAACGGGAAAAGGCGGTCGAAATCGGCGTGGCGCTGCACGACATCCCCATCCCCAAGGATGTGATCGTTGTCAGGCCGGAGGAATTCCAGTGGCGCAAGGATACCATCGGGACGCTCGAATGGCCCGCCTGGCGGGAAGGAAAGGTCGTGTATGCCCGAGCCTGACAAGGCCGCCATCGTTGCGCGCGAGTGGATTAGCAAGGCAGAAAATGACCTGAAGACGGCGGCTCACACCCTCACGCTGGGAGCCGACTGCCCCACCGACACCGTATGCTTCCATGCCCAGCAGTGCGTCGAGAAGTACGTGAAGGCTTTTCTTGTCGCCGCGGAGATTGCCTTTCCGCGAACCCACGATATCGAGGCGTTGATCGGGCTGATGCCGAAACACGCCCGGCCCTCGCTGACGGTTGAGGAGCAAAGGAGGCTCACCGACTACGCCACGGTGATGCGTTACCCGGGGCCCTACAATCCTGCCACCCTGTCCGAAGCGAAAGAGGCAGTCAAGCTGGCTCGACGCACGCGCCGGGAAATCCGGAAGTTGCTTCAGGACAAACCGCTTTTCTGACGGCAGGTAAGGAGTGGGTTGTGCCGGAGTTGCCGGAAGTTGACAATATTGCATTGGGCCTGCGCCAGGCGGTCGTGGGCAAACGCGTGGAGCGCGTCTGGGTCGGGATTCCCCTCATCATCCGGGGTCCCTACCGGCGGCGCTGGCGGCTCTTCATGGCGGAACTGACCGGCCGGCGCATCGAGAGGGTCACCCGGCGCGCCAAGCGGCTCATTCTGACGGCGGAGGGAGGCCTGGCTCTGGTGTTCCAACTCGGCATGACCGGCAAGTTCCTCCTGCCGAATCCGGAAGAGGACGTCGCGGCGGCCACGCCGAGGCATACCCGGCTCATCCTGTCCTTCCGCGACGGAACGGAACTTCTCTTCGTGGACGCGCGTCGGTTCGGGCGCGTGTGGTGCCTGCGGGACCTGGACCCGGATGCTCCGGACGCGGTGATGGAGGCGGCCGGCCTGACGCCACTGGGGCCGGAGGCGCTGGAGATGAGTCCCAGGACCTTTGCCGCCCTTCTCCGGACGGACCGGCCCATCAAGTCCCTGCTGCTGGATCAAAGCCGGATCGCCGGGCTGGGCAACATCTACGCCGACGAATCCCTCTGGGCGGCGCGCATCCATCCGGCCCGACTCGCCTCATCTCTCACCGCCGCCGAGGCCGCAGCCCTGCTGCATCAAATCAAGAACGTCCTGCGACGTGCGATTCGCGCGGGCGGCACGACCTTCAGCGACTTCCGCAACGCCTACGGTGACATGGGCCGGTTCCGCAGCCGACTGAAAGTCTACGGCCGTCGCGGCCAACCCTGCCCCCGCTGCGGCACGCCGATCCAACGCCTCCGCATCGCCGGTCGCGGCACCCACATCTGCCCACACTGCCAAGCCAGGTGATCCACGACCTGCGACAGCGTTTACGGCTGAATCCTTCGTAGCCCGCTCTCGGCCCGGAGGCCGCTGCGCATCGAGATCTA
>Ga0315291_10000521_pt1 | contig 51233 bp, 41 predicted proteins | sample YL17G12_20_MG_FD_203070 | JGI IMG/M metagenome (GOLD analysis project Ga0315291, IMG submission 203070) | Sediment microbial communities from Yellowstone Lake, YNP, Wyoming, USA - YL17G12_20 | ecosystem: Environmental > Aquatic > Freshwater > Lake > Sediment | place: USA: Wyoming | collected...
TTTTTACGAATTATTTTCTCAAGCATATCCCACTGTTTTGGTGAAATGCATACCAATCTCTGTATTTCTTCAAACCTTTCTATTCTTCTTAGGGGGTCACCATGTACCTGGGTTAGATCTTTGTCTCACTATTGTATTAACTTATTTTTCTTCACATACCCTTTAATTATATTACCTTCTTTTTCAAATCGTAATTATTTAGTTATTATTATTTTTTTAGTTATTGCTTCATTATCAATTTGCAGGAAATAAATACCCGGGTCTATTCCTCGTAAATCGAATTTCATTTTTTGAACTTTTGAACTCCCAATCTCTTTAATTTTTACCAAGCTACCAGATACATCAAACAATTTCGCTGATTTTGGGTTAGCATTCACTGGTAAATGGACCATAAAATACCTCTTTGCGGGGTTGGGATAGACAATTAAATTTTCAATTTTCAATTTAAAATTTTCAATTGCTTCTTCAACGCCTGTCATTGAATCCCGAATTATTGATACGCTATTTCCATAATAGTTCGCAACATAGACTCGGTTATATTGCGGATTAAAAGCAAAAGCTTTTGGACCATTGCCAACTGTGATTGTTGTAAGCACATTATCGGTTACACCGTCAATAACTGTTACCGTCGTACCCATACTGGAATAAGTCCCGCTATTTGCACAATATATTTTATTATTAATTGAATTATAAAATAAGGCAGAAGGTTCGTCACCGACAGGTATTGTGGTTATAATACTGTTGGTAGCGCCATCAATCACTGTAACTGTATCGCGCCACTGATTAGCACAGTAAATTTTATTATTGGTTGAATTATAAGCTAAGGCATAAGGAACACGTTTTACCGGAATTGTAGTAATTACACTATCGGTTGCACCATTAATCACAGTAACACTGCTGCTCGAAGCACTTGAATTAGCCCAATAGACGTTGTTATTGGTCGGATTATGAACGAATGCGCATGGGTAAGTTCCGGCTGGAATTGTAGTAATTACACTATCGGTTGCACCATTAATCACCGCAACAGTGCTGTTAGCCCAATTAGCACAATATACTTTGTTGTTAGTCGGATTATAACCTAAGTCAAAGGGTCCCCAGGGAGAGGGCGCTCCAAGTGTAATTGTAGTAATTACGCTATTGGTTGCACCATCAATCACGGTAACATTGTTGCTGGTCCAGTTAGCAGTGTATACTTTGTTATTGGTCGGATTATAAATTGGGCCGTAAGGATAAGTTCCTACTGGAATTGTTGCGATGACACTATTGCTCGCACCATCAATTACAGTAACATTGTCGCTATAAGGATTAGCAGTGTATACTTTATTATTGGTTGGATTATAACATAATGAATGAGGATAAGAGCCTATTGGAATTGTTGTGATGACACTATTGGTTGCGCCATCAATCACGGTAACATTCGTGGCACCCGCACCCCAATTAGCAGTGTACACTTTATTATCGATTGAATTATAAACTAAATGATTGGGATTTGTTCCCACTGTAATCGTTGTCTCAAGCCACTGACCATATATAACAGTAACGAGTAACGAGAACGTAGTAGCGAGGGAAAAGAATAATAATTTAAACTGTTTCATAATTGCCCCCAACTCAAAAAATATATTATAATATAGTAGGTAATGAGTTATTGTCAAGCGTATATCTGAAAACAGATATTATTACTTCTTCCTCACATACCCTTTTAAAATATTACCTTCTTTTTCTATTTCCAGAAACATCTCCCCTGTCATCTGACATCAGGCAGGTAGGTCTTGTTCAAAACCAGGGTCGTCAGCAAGAATTTCGAGAACCTCACCTGATTTCATGTTCGCAATTTCTTGCTTGGTCTTGATAATGGGCATCGGACAAAAAAGACCAATACAATCTAAACTTTTATCAAATTTCATAATCTTAACCACACGGTTGACACAAGATTTTCACAGGATAATTTTTTCTCGTGGACATCTGTGAAATCTCGTGGTTTCAAATAAAAAGGTTTATCTTCGATTCTTTAGCTTCTGCAAGATAGGTCGTTGCACCTGCGAATTCATTGACATCGTCAATTAGATGTTCTTTGGTTAGACCCATCATACCGCAACTTGTCGAGCAAGCAATATATTTCACACCCAGTTCTTTTGCAAGTTTCATTAAATCTTCTAATGATGCCATCTTGGTCTTCTTCATCAGTTTCTTCATCATTCTTGTACCCAAACCGAACATATTTAATCTGGATATTGGAAGGTTATGAGAAGCTAATATATTAAACATCTTTTGCATTAATAGTTGAGATTTAGAAATTGCATATTCAGATTTTTTCTTTAAAACATTCAAGCCCCAGAAAGTGAAGAAAATTGACACTTCCATTCCGGATGCTGCGGCAGTGGTGGCAAGATTAAACGCAGCAATCGCTTTATCCATCTCACCAGAGAATAAAATAATAGTCATCTTATCTTTCATATTTTACCTTGTATCCTTACGATTACACGAGATTAACACGAGAAAAATCTAGTGGAAATCTGTGAAGTCTCGTGGTTTTATTCTTCTGTTTGTTCATCGTGATGATGTGCATAGTCAGTTCCCGGTCCTGCTTCCTGTCTTTTGCCGGTCTTTTGAAAGTATGCATAGAGTGGTGATAACTCTCGTAATTTATGAACTATCGGTGGAAATTCTTTAAGCACATAATCAATATTTTCATTTGTATTATATTTAGACAGTGTCATCGTAACCGAACCTTGAGCAATTGCCGCATCAACTTTGATTGCGGCTAAAATATGCGACATTTTTAGTGCTTTAGAAGTACACGCAGAACCGCTGGTAATGTAAATTCCTTTTTCATCCAGAAATAATAACATACCCTCACCTTCAATAAACTCAACTGAGAAATTAACATTATTGGGTAACCTTTTTTCCGGATGACCATTAAGATAAATGTAGTCAATTTTCTTTGGTAGTTCGTTTATAAATCGATTGCGTAAAGCAAGAATCTTTTTATTGTTTTCTGCAATTTCTTGCTTAGCAATTTCGCATGCTTTACCTAAACCAATAATTGCGGGAACATTCTCTGTACCTGCTCTGCGACCTGACTCCTGAATACCGCCATCTATCTGTGGGATAATTCTAACACCCTTTTTAATATAAAGCGCTGATGTTCCACTAGGTCCATAAAATTGTGAACCAGCAAGACTTAATAAATCAACTCCCAATTTAGTCACATCAACTGGGATTGTTCCTGCAGTGGCAATTGCATCAGTATGAAATAGTATACCTTTTTCTTTGGCAATTTTGGATAGTTCTTCAATTAGCTGGATTGTACCGATTTCAGGGTTTGCGTGCTGGATTGAGATTAGGATTGTATCACTTCTTATTAAATTCTTTAAGTCATTTGGAGAAACTAAACCATACTTATCAACCGGTAATTGTGCAACCTGAAATCCGGTTTGTTCTAATCTCTTTGCTGAATATAGTACTGAGAAATGTTCGATACATGAAATGATGATATGCTTTCCCTTTGTTTTATACGCGTCAGCAACACCTTTAATAGCAAGGTTATTTGACTCTGAACCACATGAAGTAAAATAGATTTCATTTTCATTTGCGTTAATTAATGAAGCAACTTGTTGTCTTGCTTTTTGTATTGCTTCAGCTGATTTAGTACCAAAAGAATGCATACTCTGTGCATTACCATAATAATCTTTCAAGTATGGTAACATAACTTCATAAACACGACCATCGACTTTTGTTCCAGAGTGATTATCTAAATAGACTTGTTTCATAATAAAACCTCAAAATGGCGTTTTATATTATTCCTAACTCTTTATGTTTTTCCATTATCTTATCTGCAAGCTGGTCTAACTTGATAAAATCTTCCTTTTTCGGAAATCCTTTTGCTATCACCGGCTCGATTAATTCCATTTTCAAATTAGGAATCATTTCGGTTATCTTTTCTACCATTTTACCAGCCCAGCCATAAGAACCAATTATTGAAGCAAACTTTGTTTTTGGTCTTAACGCATTTGCTAAATATACCGCACAGACAATATTAGGATGTGGTCCAGTAAGCACAGTTGATGAACCTATTACAATCGTCGCTGCATCTACTAATGACATTGCCAATTCACCAAGGTCAGTTTTAGAAAGATTAAAAGGTTTCACGGCAATACCACGTTTAATTAAAGCATCAATAAAATAGTCAACCATCGCTTGCACACTTCCGTGCATTGATACATAGGGCAATACAACTTCATTTTTTACATTATCAGAAGTCCATTCTTTGTATGCATTAATAATAAATTCTGGTTTATTGTGTAATGGTCCGTGACTCGGTGCAACAATTTCGATATCGTAGTTTTTTATCTTCTCAAGATGCTGTTTAATATTAGTTCGAAATGGCATCATAATCTCAGCATAATAGCGTTTTGCCGATTCATAATACTTTCCTTCATTAGTAGCAAACAAATCGCTGGTTGCAAGGTGCGAACCGAGAAAATCACAAGTAAATAGAATTTTATCTTCTTTAAGATAGGTAAACATTGTTTCAGGCCAATGAACCCATGGGGCAGTTATAAATTCTAAAGTTTTATCACCCAGTGATATTATATCTTTATCATTTATGACAATGAATCGTCCGTCTGGAATCAAGAGTAGTTCTTTAAGTATATCTCTACATTTAGAGTTGGTTACGACTTTTGCATCAAGAAAGTGTTTTAAGATAGTCGGAATTATACCCGAATGGTCTTGTTCTCCATGGTGAGCAATAATATAATCAATTTGACTAATATTTAATTCTTTAAGATTATTAATCAGCTCATGTTCTTTTGCCGGGTCGACTGAATCAATTAATGCGGTCTTTTCTGAACCTTTTATTAAATATGAATTATAACTGGTTCCATCTGGAAGCGGTATCAATTCATCAAACAGTCTTCGGTCAAAATCAATCGCTCCAACATAATAAATATTTGGTCTGATTTGTCGTGTCATACACTATCTCTTCAGGATATCATTTAAATCTTTTTCCGGTTCAGAAATCAGTCTTAAGTCAAATTTATCAACAAGAACTTTTAATATATCTTCATTAACCCAACCGGGTATTATCGGACCGATATACATTCGTTTTAGACCGAGTGCTAACAAACTCCATAGAATCGCAACTGCTTTCTGTTCCATCCAGGTAAGAACTAATGTTAATGGTAAATCATTTATCGGTTTGTTAAAAACTTCTGAAAGTGCCTGAGCAATCTCAATCGCGACGAATGTATCATTACATTGTCCGACGTCAATCAGTCTTGGTATTCCTTCGATATCACCTAAATTTAAATCATTAATCCGATACTTACCACAAGCAAGAGTTATGACGATTGTATCCTTTGGTAGTAATTCAACAAATCTTCGATAATACTCACCTTTCTTGCCTGGTGTGTCACAACCGCCAACCACAAAGAAGTGTCTAATTTTTCCGTTTAACACTAATTCTTTAATTTTACCAGCCAATGATAACACAGCTGATTTAGAAAATCCAGTTGTTAAAACCACATCACCTGGTTTATCTTCAAGGCCAGGTAATGCATTAGCTTTATCAATTAATGGCTTAAAATCAAAACCGTTTATATGTTGGACACCGGGTAAACCAGTAACTCCCATCGTGAACATTCGGTCACGGTAATCATCAAGAGGTAATAATACGCAGTTTGAAGTTCCTAAGATTGCACCGGTAAATTTTGTAAATAATTGTTTCTGGTCATACCACGCTTTGCCTAAATTTCCGACCAGATGCTTATACTTTTTTAATCCTGGATAACCATGCGCGGGTAACATTTCCGAATGAGTATATATATTTACTCCAGTGCCTTCAGTTTGTTTGAGTAATTCGTCAATAGCTTTTAGACTATGTCCAGTAACTATAATACCCCTGCCTTTAAGAGTGCCAGTTTGTACTTTAGTCGGAACCGGTTCGCCATATTCTTTAATATGTGCTTGTTTTAGTATACCCATCGCTTTGATATTCATTGCGCCAGCTTTAAGACCGAATTCCAGAAAACGATTTGGGTCGAAGTTTACATTGGTTAATGTTGAGAAAAATCCCGATTCTAAAAATGCATCGATGTCGGAATCAGATACGCCTAGTTCTCGCGCATGGTAAAGATAAGCACAAATTCCCTTTATTGAATATAATAAATTATCCTGTAATCGGGCAACGGTCGGTTCTTTGCCGCAGACGCCTCGAACTGTACATCCGGTTCCTTTTGCAGTCTGGGAACACTGGTAGCAAAACATCTTAATTGAATCATCCGCCATTTCTTACTCCTCTTTCACAAATTGTGCTTTGTCTGCACCACAAGTAGGACAAACCCAATCATCCGGTAAAGACTCAAATGCTGTTCCTGGTTTTACTCCCGCGTCAGGATCTCCTTGTGCCGGGTCATAAATATAATCACATACTGTGCAACGATACTCTGCCATTTTAATCACCTCACTTTTTGTCTCTTTTTCTCCGAATCCTGCTGGTGGAATATAAGTTGGAGCGGTTTTTGGGGACTTACCTTTTTTAATTTCATGGTAATAAGCATAGGTCATGGGTGGTTTATCATTGAGCAGCTTTGCTTCAACAATCTTTCCGATAAATAGTGTATGCGTTCCGACATCAATTTGGTTAATAACCTCGGTTTCTAAATACCCTAATGAAAAATCAGTAACGATTGGCGCTGATGTAATACCAATTTTATGATTAGCGTCGGCAAATTTATCAATACCTCGACCTGATTTAAACCCAAATTTACCAATAAACTGCATCGGTGCTTCTTCAGTTAGAATTGATACAGTGAATAATTTACTAGACGATATGAATTCGTGTGTTAGATTCTGTTTATTTACGCAGACGGTAATTGTCGGTGGATCCGACGTCACTTGAAATACTGTATTCGCAATCTGCCCGTTATATTTGTTTCCTTTCTTAGAACTTACAATATAAAGTCCGTAACTAACTTTAAATAGTGTTTTTAAATCCATCAATTCTCCAGTTCAATATTAGACTAATTAAATACAGTTCTGGTTCGTGATTATATGCAATATTTGGTTTTTACTTCAATGTAATTGAAAACTGATGCGTTAATCCAACCTGACCATAATCAGTTAGCGCATAATCAAAAGAAAACCCTTTTTGCTGATATCCGATGCCACCGGCTAGCCTTTTATTATTAAATCCGATGCGAAATGATACGGGCTTAAAATTATATTCGATTCCTGCCTGCATAACTGCTTTATCCTGGTAGTTCATAGCAACAAGCAGCAATAAATCCTTTACCGGCTTTGCCGAAATCCCTACATCAAATGATATCTCCGTAGGATCATGTACACTTGCTCCAACGTCAAATAATTTAGAGTAATAAATAGCTCCGAAATCAGCTAAAAATTTTGTCTCTTTTACTGTCTCTATGTTTTGTTGTAAAATCTTTGTTCCGATACCTAATGAAATGCGATTATACAATTGTTTTGCTAGGCTAATTCGGTATTGCCAAAGGTCCGCTGAAAAATAATCACCTGGATTTCCTTCATCATCAAAGTATCGCATCGGTCCATATGAGAAATAAGTTACTCCGCCACCAATCATAAAATAATCCATCACATTGTAACTTCCAACGCAAGAGCCGGCGCGGGTATCTAAAAGCCATTCGGTTAAACTGAAACTAACTATTTTATTATTTATAGAAGCCGGGTTAGTGAAAATGCCGGTAGCGTCGCCTAACACACTAACGGTTGCCTCGCCCAATGCGGCGGGTCTTGCAAAATATGGAATCCGGTAATAGATTGCCTGCAAATAACTAATTGCCAGGCAGGTAATAATCGAAACCAGAATAATTCTTTTCATTATTTCAATAACGCTACTTTTCCTTTAAATACTTTCGTTTCAGTTGAAGTTTTCACTTTAATAACAACAAAGTATATACCATCATCTAATCGCTTACCATTTTCGTCTTTTCCATCCCAAGTATGCGAAGTCGGATAATCTACCTGTTGTTTAAAGACTTCATTTCCTTCCATCGTATAAATTGTCATCTCAGACGATATCGCTCCAGTAACTTCTGGAAATCTTATTTGTGAATTCAATCGTATCGGATTAGGCCAGGCTTCGATGCCGGTTGGACCTGATTTAAAGTTCACCCAGATTGGTGCAGTCCAGAATCGGTCGCCATCCTGTTGTATACCTTTTACAAAGTAGTAGCCATTTGTAATTGTATCTGAATATGTCCAAGTAATACTATCCTGACCCATCATATTCGAGGGTACTGAATCATAAATGACACCATTTTTATATAAATATATCTTATCAAAATTAGTAAGCGCATCAACAACCAATTTTATAGTCACATTACGGTCAGTTGTATAGTAAAAATCACCCATCACACTATTACCGATTGAAAAATCTCGTAAATTAATTTTATCATCAGCTGGTTTTATTTCAGCCGCATAGACTCGTTCGTTACCAATTGCCTCTAATATCTTTTCCTTTGTTAATGTATCTGCCCACACACCAACTAATGGAATTTGACCCAAAGCGGTTGTTGCATCGCCCCAGTGTTTATGATGGTTATCTTGATTTGCGACCGGTGCGACATGCCATCCATTGTTTAATGCTAAAATATATAAATCTTCATAAAAAGGTGTATAAAGCCCACTACCATTTACAACTTCAATCGTTGATACATATTTACCACCTTCACGGCTGAATACTAAATAATCAAAATCGCCTACTCGGGGGTGGTTGAACTGCGAATATGCCTTATGTTTAGCCATCCATTTATATGTGTACACAAGATTATAAACTGAAATCGGACAAAGACTTTCTGCTTCAAATATGGAAAAGTGTCCGAATGCACTTAAGTTCCCAAACTCCTGACCAGCAATCGCAACAAATTGACCAGGAACAGTATACTGATTAGCAACAAACATCGTATATTGATAAGCATTCTGTGTCAAATAATGAGTATGATCGGTCAGTGCTAAAATATCAATTTGAGCAGAATCCCGTGCATAAATATACGCTTCTTCGGGCATTCCTTCTCCGTCCGATAAACTTGTGTGCGAGTGTAAATTTGCCCAGTAAATATTATAAGCAAATCCTAAATTCCAAACACTAAATCCTAAATAAATTCCAATTACCAAAAGCCAAATATTCCAAGTAAATCTATTTCTCATGATTTTTTCGCAATAATTCTGCCTTCAATTTTATAATCGATTGGTGAATGTTTTTTAATGTAATCAGCCATAATATCTCTAATCATCGTATAGCTATCTTCAGCGTCTTTACCTTCTTTAAAGATACCATATGCCCCACCGCCTGCAGCAAGAAAATTATTCGTTACTACCTTATATTCCTTATTAAGATCGATTGGTTTTCCACCGACTTCAACGGAAAGAACTCTTTGCTTCGGTGGTCTTTTTAAATCGTAGACCATTTTTAAACCAGAAACCTGAAATATTGCATGATACCCAATCACCGAAACTTCGAGCATTTCCCATACTTGTTTACCAGTCATGGTCATCGATACCGCAGTATTTCCAAAAACATCGACTTTATATACATCCCGATACGTCACATCGCCTTGCGGAAGATTTGCTCTGATACCACCGGAATTAGTCACTGCAATATCCGCATTCGCATATTCTTTCATGGCATCAGTAATAAAATTGCCGACCGGTGATTCCACAAATCCAGCACGAGTTAACTCTCGTTTTGACACGCCGATTACATCATCAAACCCTTTTTCAGCAATTTCCTGCCATTTTTGAAGACGGCTCAAATATTGTTGGTCTAACGGTACTTCTTCACCAAACAAATTAATGAGTTCACCGTTATAACCAGCTATTCTTTTGGTTATCTTATCTATCTCTAACTTCATTAAACCGATACTCGTTAGCCGACCATAGGTCTGGCAAATTATTGTGTGATAACGGGACATTTCACCAGGATGATTAATACCAGTATGGCTATGTCCTCCTATAATCAGGTCAATCCCCGGCACCGAATCGGCTAATCGCTGGTCATGAGTGTAACCAACATGAGTTAAGCCAATGATAATATCAGATCCCTGTGCACGAAGACCGGCAATACTATTTGCTGCGCCGACGTAGTGTTTTAACACGGATAATCCTGGCATTTGATCCGGACTAACCATACCGGTCAAATAATGGGTAATAATTCCGAATACTCCAATTTTTAAACCATCCCGCTCTAAAATGGTATAAGGTTTAAAATAATCTGGAATTGAATCAGTATCAGTTTTTATCAGGTTTGCACACAAAACCGGTGCATTCAACATTCGGATTAGAGATTTCAGAGTATCCAAGCCAAACGCGAAGTCGTGATTGCCAATCGTCAATGCATCTTCTTTAATATAATTAAGAAACTCAACAACTGATTTTCCACAAGTAAAATCACCGATCGGTGTGCCGGAAAACCAATCGCCGGTATCAAATAATAAGACGGGTATATTTTTCTGTTTTGCTTCTTCTCTGATTTCATTTATCACGGTAATTGCAGCCGGTGCATCACCAATTGGCGGCGGAAAGTCCGGGTTCATCCAGAATGCATCGGTTGGTACTAAGCCGCCGTGAATATCATTAGTGTGAATAATCCAAATTTCTCCCGGAATTGCGTAGACCAAACCAACAAGCGCAATAAGACCAAAGAGAGCTCGATAAAATTTTCTTACCATAATTTATCTATCGGTAATATCGCTCCGACTAAAATTTCACCTGTATTCTGATAAATTTTTAATGTATTATCATCGGAAACATTAAGATTTTCGCTACGGATAATTCGTCTACCAATTTCACCACCGACATCAATTTTAACTGCACCAAACGTAAATCCCCAACCTAATGACACCGAACCTTGATGTACCGTAGGCGGAACAAAAGATGGTTCAAACCTAAACCCGTAACGTAAGGCGACCGAATTGAACATTGTGTGTTCGATGCCTAAGCCAACTTCAACTGTTTTATCGAAAGTGCTCTTGATACTTTTCCAATCCGAATATTGTATTGATAATCCTAATTTAGTCGGAATCTCACCGGCCGCTAAGTAAGAAACACTCAGTTTATAAATTTCCGGATATTTTAAAGTTACTTCATTTTCAAATTTCTTTAGCTTAGCCTGGCTTTGATAAACCAGATTAATCAATAATCGGTCGAATGGCATTATCGAAAATCCAGCCGTAAAACCTATACCGTTCGGACTACCCGTCGTATCCACAGTTAAATGATTACCGTTTAATATTGAATCGTGATAGTGATATTTTCTTGAGCCAAAATAGTAGTTTAGTCCAACACCAGCACCAAATTTTTCTTGAAACTCTTTGCCCAACATTACTGAAGCATTATAAACTTGGCCAGTGACTTTTAATTCGGTCTCCCCAATTTTTGTATAGAAATCATCCCGGTATTCACGATAAAAGTAATAGTCATAAGAGTATTGAGGTCGGATACCCGCACTCACGTTCATAAATTGTAACGGCATCAAGAACATTACATTGCCTAAATTCCCTCGATTAGATAAATTCTCTGAAATTGCAACTTCACCAATCGTATTATCAAATTGGTCGTATGCCTGCACGGTCCTACGTTCCAACAAATATCCCAGGTTATATGAAATGCATAATTTAGGATTGCCTAAACCTTTTGCTAATGGATTATTATAGTAAACATTGCGTTCAAAAAGCTCAACACCGCCCAACGCAACCGACGTTGCATCGGTATAATTCAATCTCCGCCCATAATACCAGTCATTGGGAATAGAGGCGTGAACTATAATAATCATCATTAATAAGATTCCAAAAGCTTTAAATTTCATAAATTTCTCCTTACCACAAAATGTCTAACTGTAATCCAATATTAAATATATCATTGTGTGCAACAAAATCTCTCATTGTAATCGGCGCGCCATTTGCAAAATGTAAACCCTCTGCCTGTAAAACCCCGGAATGCGGAATCTCGGTATATTTGCCTTTGAACTTAAATCTTAATAATAAAAACTTAGCCGGTCGTTGTGTCATCACAAAGTAATATTTCATACCGCGACCATCTAAGAAATCGATACCGATATCTTCAAATATCCATTGGCTCAACCCATCGCATTTCCAGACCGCGATACCAGATTCCAAACCGATCGCATCGGAAAAATTATGTTCCCAGGAAACTCCTAAGAAATCACCCCACAAAACTTTTTCACTGCCGTATTCCATTGTCGGTGTTAAACCGACTACCCCTCTTCTGAATTCACAGGATAAGAAATTACGGTCGGTCAGACTCGCTAATACCCGAAAACTTGTTTCATAGGTCTGAGAAACGGTCGCCTGTACGTCTTTGGGCAGATGTTTTTGCTGTATTTTCTGCCGCAACCTAAATCTTAACGGAAATATCGGTCGATATTCAACTTCTCCCTGGAACCGATAATTTGCTAAATTATACGCAACATTTCGCCAGATATCTAAATAAACCCGCGTAAAGGTAATCTGGCGTGATATCTGGTAACGAGTTTCTAAATATAAACCTTCTTCTGCTTTGGGCGATGGAAAAGTTTGAAGTAATGAAAAAGTCGGGTCAATTACGCGGTAAGTTTTTTCTAAAGGTGTATCCTCAAACTTCAACTGTTCGCAGAATGCCCGGTTATACGGATTATCATAATTAACATCATAGTGTCTTAATATTCCCAAGAGGTACAAATATTCATACTCAACCCGACCTTTTAGTAAATATGCTTTACCGCCATCTTTCTCGAAGGCATATTCACCTTCTAAAGACGCATTCTCTAATGCAGTTCTGAAATCAAGCGAATACAAATCTCGTTTATTACCTCTGGCTAATTGTAAAATGTTGGCATCGTCAAAAAACGTTGCATCGCCTGGGATGTCGATCCATTTCGTTAATGGTGCAAAATCTTTGTTATACCGGCATAACAACGTATTAAACGCTAAATAACTTCCCTCCGGTATAAACAAAACATCCGACAGGTCTAATCTGGCGCTACCGCCCAGATTAGTTTCTAAAAAATTATTTCGATTAGTTGGTAAGCGTGGCTCGGAGATAATGTAGTAATTTATCGTTCCGTCCGGATTTTCAATACCGTTCCTTGATTGTTTTGAATAAAATCCCAAAGCGTGTAATTTTCCTTGGCTTAATTCACCGCCGACACCGCGAAAACCCAAAAGTGAGTTACTGGTCAAATCACCGAAAATACCCTGACTGCGTGTGTAAGTTCGGGCGATAAATTCGGAAGAATTATCCAAGAGTAATCCCTGCCCGATAATAACTCGATAATCGCCTAAAAATAATTTCTTGAACGGTGCAACATTAGCGGTCTGCAAATATCCTTGTAACTGGTTATCTAAACCACCCGGATTAAAATCCTTCTGCCATCTCAACCCGCCGGAAAAATTAGCACCGGTCCGGAATCGAACTCTTTGCGAGAAACTGGTGCGATGGCTTAAGCCGGACAAGTAATCATATTCTTTATACAGCCGTGCATAATATTTATCAATATCCGCATCCGAAATGCCAGCTGCGTAATAACTGCGCTTGTCTTCTAATGCAACATACGCTTGGTTAATCGAAGCAAGTAACATTTCCGGGTCCGAAGTTTCTTCATAATCATAGCCGTATTCAAAATTTAACCGGTAATTGCCGGAAAATTTGACTGGTTTCGGATCAGTATACGCTACAAAATCACGCATATTGATATAACCATAATTCAACAAACCATCAACATCTCTTAAATCTCTTGTTTCTTTAATATCCTGACCCATTTTTAGATGCTTGATAACTGCGATTGCATCGGTTAAAGATACATTTTGCAGGAGAATTAAATCATCGACCGTTGTTTTATTAATATTCTTTGGTGAAAGGAGCATATCCTGCCAGTCTTCTACTGCTGCTTTGGTCGGTCCTTCTTCAACCGCTAACGCCCTTTGAACCCGATAGAAACTTAAAAACTGCGAGCCTAAGCTTTCCGGTGCAATTACCTTAATCAACGGTTTAATCTCTTCGAATTTTTCCGCAGAGATTTCGTTAATTTTTCTCAAATCATAAATACTTTTTAATCCGCCGTAAAATAAAACATATTCGTAAACTTTCTCGCTCGCTTGTTGTGAAATTGGTAATTGTTGAATTTGAATAAAACTTGCTCTATTAATATCAAGTTGATCCTGTTGCGAATACGCATTAAGGAGACTGCAAGAGAGAAAACACCCCAGCGTAACTAAGGCAATAAGGACACCAAGATTCTTTTTAGCTTTTATTTCGTGTTTTCGTGTCTTCGTGGTTAAATACATTTATTAGAAGCTGACCGCCAAACCGAAATTATGAGTCCATGGCAAATCCGCATGTGTCATCACCGCATAGTCAATAAATACTTTTTTCGTACCGGAACGCACGCCTAATGCAAATCGGTTCGGGTCGGTTTGAATACCTGCCCGTATGGTCAGGTAATCCTCGATGATTTGAAATTCCTGACCAACAAAAAATCTGGTCGGCTTGCCAACTTCTTTGGAAATATCAAGCGATGAGTTAATCCCTATCGTTGGCCGGTAAGCAACACCGAAATTTAGCAATCTTGGTAAATTGTATTTTGTAACGCTCCCCATTTTCGGATTATTAATATTATGAACATAGAAACCAACCTGCCAGCGCTTATATAGTTTTGTTAAAACGCCTAAGTCAATGCCGAATGTCATTGCTGAACCGTAGTCTGTAACACTCAGCTGATAACCACGGATATTATATCCAAATGCAATATCACGCACCAGATTAACTCCTTGAGAGAGAGTCAAGACTTTTTCCGAGTGTAGCGATATCCCCATTTCCTGAAGACCGATTCCAACAACACCGGCATTTTTTTGCAGAGGGTACGCCGCATTTATACAGATATTATGAAGATTACCAATACCGCCATATAGTACTTTATAGAAAGACATCACAGAAATTTTTTCAATTTGAGTAAGACCAGCAGGATTATATTGGATTGATGACGGGTCATCGGCAATTGCGGTAAACGCATTCGCCATTCCTTCGGCTCGGCTTCCGGATTCTAAATCTTCAAAGATAGCAAAACTAAAACTAACAATAATTAAAATCAAAACAAGGATTTTTTTCATAGCGGTAGATTTTAGGAAAATATGTATTGAATGTCAAGAAAAATAAAAAAAAGCACTGAAAAAAATACCACAGAGTCTCAGAGGCTCAGAGGAAATATAAAGGAAAATTCTGTGTTGCTATCGCTACGTTTCGTGTCCTCCGTAACTTTGTGTCTCTGTGATTTGTCTTTTTCAGAATTTGTCTAAAAAATTTAACGACCGATTTGTCATTTTGCATTTTGATTTTTTATTATGACCACTAAAATACCTGCTTTGTAATCTGCTCAAATATCTGCTTTGCGTTCTACCCTATCTCGTGAAATAAGTCCTGATATGTTTCCGGATATAATTCAAATTAGATTTTAACTTATCAAAACTATTAGATAATTGTTTAGGTAAATTATTATGAACTCAACTATAAAACTGTTTATGAACCAAATCTTATAACCAACTCCAAACGCTAATCCACAATCCCTTTTAAACCCACTCCATTGACGAGATACCTCCCCTATGTTAAGAGAATTTTGAATTTAGAATACGGAATATTGAATTTTAGAGGAAAAATTTGCTCAATTTGTTCTCTATCTACAAGTAGAAATTTTTACTTTAAGTCTTTGCTGAAAAATAGTAGAAATATTTAGCTTTCTTTGGTTATTTTGTGATTGCCAATTTCTTTGTGATCGGATCATTATCCAATTGAAGAAAATATATTCCATAGTGAGTTTTTTAATCCTTTTCGCTTCGATGCTGAAACTTAAAAATTACATACTTTAATTAACCTTTTCAAAAATTGACGGCAATCTTACATTCCTTAATGTAATCAAGTTTATATATATTAGGAACTCTACCTTGACATTAATGATTCTACTAATTATACTACACGAACCGCGAGGATGGCGGAATCTGGCAGACGCACTGGATTTAGGATCCAGTGGGTAACACCCGTGGGGGTTCAACTCCCCCTCCTCGCATAATTCTATTAAAAGTTAAATATTAAAAATCAAAAATAGAAAGTGAAATCACTGATGAACACCAATAAAATTTTATGTTTATCCGTGGCTATAATATATGGAGATAAAATTTAAAGAAACGAAGCCTTGGTTAAAAGAAGTGGAAATAACGGTTGAACCGGAACGTATTAAAAAGAAGATTGAAGACGTTACATCTTCTTATGCTGATAAAACAAATATTCCGGGTTTTAGAAAAGGTAAGGCGCCAAGACCAGTCTTGCAAAGAAGGTATGGTTCTACTTTTGAAGCGGTAGCCTTAGATGAGATTTTTGATGAGGTGTATAAAGATATTGTTAAAGAAAATAAGTTAAATCCAATCACGCAAGCAAAAGTTACCGATTATAATTTAGCCGATGATAAAACATTAAAGTTCGAACTCACTTTTGAAGTAATGCCTGATGTTGAATTGAAAAACTATGTTGGGATTAAACTAAAGAGGCAAGAACCAAGTGGTTTTGATGAGGAGTTCGAACGACGGGTCAAAACTTTACAGGAAAAATGTGCGACATTTACAACTCTTAACCGGTCAGCTGAAGACAATGATTTTGTTCTGACCGATTGTGAAATTTATGAAGGAGATAAGTTAGCCACTAAAAAACAAAACGGGATTACAATACAGGTTGGTTCGGATAAAAATATGAAAGAAATCAACGAGGTGTTGTTAAGCGCAAAGCCCGGCGATGAGAAATCAACTACGCTAACTTTTCCTAAGGATTATTCTGAGCCGAATTTCGCTAATCGAACTTTGACTTATAAGTTCTATATCCGTGATGTGAAAGAACGCAAGTTACCGGAGATTGACGACAATTTAGCTTCGGATTTAGGGTTTAAGGATTTGAATGAACTGCGCACCCAGCTAAATGAAGAAATAATGCAAGACCGAGCGAAAATAATTGAAGAGGACTTAAAAAATCAGATTTATCGCTATCTTACCAAAGAACACAATTTCGAATCACCCAATGCTTTTGTTGAAGCAAGTTATAAAGAAATACTGACTGAATTTAACCTGCAAGACTCGGAAGAGGCGAAACAGAAATTAATGACTCATGCCCAGGAACGTGCTAAGTTCGATATTGTATTGAACCTAATTGCCGAAAAAGAGAATATTATGCCGAAACCGGAGGACATCAATAAAGAACTGGAAAAATTCAGTTCTGCCGGAATCAAGAAGGAACAGCTCGACATGTTACGAACCAGCCATGGATTTATCACCCGAATTATGAAAAATATGGTTATTGATTGGTTGTTACAAAAAACAGATATTACTTAACAAATGAAACCACACGATTTCACAGATTTTCACACGATTTCTCATTCTCGTGTCATCTTGTGTTAATCTCGTGGCTACATCTATGGAGGAATAAATGTATATCCCGATTGTTGTAGAACAGACCGGTCGTGGCGAGAGAGCCTATGATATCTACTCACGACTATTAAAAGAAAGAATCATTTTTGTTGGTATGCCAATTGACGATAACGTTGCGAATTTAGTAATTGCCCAATTATTATTCTTAGAAGCAGAAGAACCGGATAAGGATATTTCAGTCTATATTAATTCACCGGGGGGTATTGTCTCGTCGGGGTTAGCAATCTATGATACGATTCAATATATTCAACCAAAAGTATCGACTATCTGTATGGGAATGGCAGCGAGTTTTGCCGCATTACTTCTATCCTGCGGTGAAAAAGGCAAACGTTTTGCCCTCCCCCATTCTCGTATTATGATTCATCAACCGGAAGTAGCCGGGCTTTCTGGACAGGCGACCGATATCGAAATACATGCTAAAGAAGTGTTAAAATTGAAACAACAACTCGCTGAATTGTTAGCCAAGCACACCGGACAAAATATCGATAAAGTACTTGCTGATAGTGAGCGGAACTATTTTATGTCCGCCGATGAAGCTAAAGCATACGGAATTATTGACGAGGTAATTGAAAAGAGATAGTGTCGAAATCCAAGATACGCCACTGTTCATTTTGCAATCGCCCTGAATCAACTGTTCGCACCCTGATCGTCGGACCGAAAGCTTATATATGCGATGACTGTATCCGTTTTAGTAACCAATTGCTCCAGGACAAAGAAAAAAGTAAATTCTTCGCAACGCTTCATACAGTTCCACCACCCTCAGAAATAAAATCATTCTTGGATGAATATGTCATCGGTCAAGAAAAAGCAAAGAAAGTGTTAGCGGTTGCTGTTTATAATCATTATAAAAGAGTATTCTCGAGAAAAGCTAAAGTTGATGTTGAGAAAAGCAATGTTTTATTAATCGGTCCGACCGGTGTCGGAAAGACGCTTTTAGCTGAAACTCTGGCTAAATTTTTAAACGTGCCGTTTTCAATCTCCGATGCAACACCGTTGACCGAAGCTGGTTATGTTGGCGAAGATGTTGAGAATATTCTTCTACGACTTATTCAATCTGCGAAAGGTGACATGGATTTAGCATCGATCGGCATTATATACTTAGATGAGATTGATAAGATCGGTCGAAAGAGCGATTCGCCCTCAATCACTCGAGATGTATCAGGAGAAGGTGTCCAGCAAGCATTACTCAAGATACTTGAAGGCACAATCGCTAATGTGCCGCCTCAGGGAGGAAGAAAACATCCGGAACAGGAATATATCCAGCTTAATACTAAAAATATACTTTTCATCTGCGGTGGAACATTTGTCGGTTTAGAAAAAATTATTGAGAACCGTATTAAAAAATCAGCGCTTGGATTCAAAGCTGATATAATTTCCAATTTGTATAAAGACCGTGATGAATTATTTAAACATGCAGAGCCAGATGATTTGATAAAATATGGACTGATTCCGGAATTAGTCGGTAGGATTCCGGTAATTTGTTCTTTACATGGTTTGTCCCGTGATGCGCTTCTGGATATTTTAACCAAACCCAGAAACGCGCTGATAAAACAATATCAGCATTATTTTGATTTAGAGGACGTCAAATTAACCTTTACGGAAAGCGCTTTAGAAAAAATCGCTGATTTAGCGATGGCAAGAAAGAGCGGCGCGCGCGGGCTGCGTGCGGTTATGGAAAATATACTATTAGATATAATGTTTGACTTGCCATCCAAAAAGAATGTTATCGAATGTATCATCACACCGGAAACAATTATGGGTGGTCCACCCAAGTTCCTCGAAAAGAGCTTAAAAAGGAAGAAAGCCTAATCATCGGATGATTAGAAGATTTACAAATTGCAAAATTGAAAAACTACTAATCTATCTTGTAATTCTTAGTTTTTTAATTGGTGAATCGATTTATGGACAGGAGGAGATTTGGGCAAGAATTACTGCAGGTGCAACTCGCCAACGCATCAGCCTTGCAGTTGCTAAATTTAACGCACCAACCAATAGTCCGGAAGTCCTGCAAACAATGGCAATTGACCTCCGGCAAGTTGCAATTGATGATTTGGAATTTTCGCTCTATTTTGAAATTGTCAAAACCGATTCAAGCAAGAAATTTAGAATAACTGAAAAGAAAATCGATTATCAAACCTGGATGAGTACCGGCGCTCAGGTTTTGCTTGTTGGCAATATTGAAATGAAGAAAAAAACTGTGTTTAATGTTGGTTTGTATGACCTTTTCACAAGAAAATTAATCGGTACCAAAAGCTATGAAATCACAGATGATATTCGCTGGCTTAGCCACAAAATGGCGGACGATGTAATTAAGCTATTAACTGGCGAAGATGGCGTGAGTCAAACAAAAATCGCCTTCTCATTAAAAAATAACGCTGGTAAAGAATTAACTGTTATTGACTATGACGGATATAACCTCAGCCAAATAACCAATGCTGGTGAAATGAAACTTTTTCCTGATTGGTCACCCAATGCCAACAAGATTGCCTTTTGCAGTTATGCGAATAAAAATTTAAATATTTATACTTATGATTTGAATCGAAAAGTAACTGATTTGATCTGTGGTAAAGACGGCTTAAACACATCTCCCTCATTTTCACCGGATGGAAAGACAATCGCGGCAAGTTTAAGTATTGACGGCACTCCTGATATATATTTAATGAGTTCGGATGGTAAAAATTTAAAACGTATCACCTTCGACCGTTCTATCGAAGTTTCTCCAACCTGGTCACCAACCGGAAAGGAAATCGTTTATGTCTCAGACCGAACCGGGTCACCTCAGATTTATGTAGTTGACAATGACGGTACAAATATGCGCCGCCTTACTTTTGAAGGTTCCTATAATACCTCACCGGTTTGGTCCCCGCGCGGTGACTTAATTGCCTATGTCGCACGAGAGAGTAATGGTTCTAATCAGATTTACGTTACTGATTTAACTGGAAGTACTCGTATCCGTCTAACCAATTTAAGAAATAATGAAGAACCCAGCTGGTCACCGGATGGCTTGCATTTAGCTTTCAGCTCCAACCGAACTGGAACCTATGAGATTTATACGATGCACTGGAACGGTGCCGGGCAACGTAAAATTACTAATACCGCTGGTGCCTTTTCTCCGACTTGGTCACCAAGGTTAACAAAGTAAAATAACGCAACCACAAATTACACCGATTCTCACAGATTTTGCTTCAATCAAAATTCTTATTACCGGAAAGCCACGCTCAGGCAAGACGACCCTAATAAAGAACATATTGACTTCTCTGCCTAATATCTCTTATGGAGGATTTTTCACCGAAGAAATAAAGCAAAATGAAGAACGGGTCGGATTTAAAATTGTAACGACATTTGGCGACGAAGCGATACTGTCTCATCAGGATTACAAAAGTTCTTACCGTATCTCAAAGTATGGAGTAAATTTGAATAATTTGGAAATTTTTGCAGTCAATAGTCTCGTACGTGCGCTTAAAGAAAAAGATTTAGTCGTAATCGATGAAATCGGCAAAATGGAAATATATAGTGAAAAATTTAAAAGTACGGTTGAAGCCATTTTTTCTGAGAGCAACAAAAAAGTTCTTGCCAGTATCGCGATCAGCAAAATACCATTCATTGACAAAATACGCCGCTTGCCAAATATCTCATTGTTTGAAGTGACAATTGAAAATCGAGAGCACTTGATTAAAAAAATTGCAAATTCACTTATCTCTTGACATCTTAAGTTTTACACTTAACCTTATTATATATGCACTGTCCAAGTTGTAAAATTAAAATGAATGAAGAGAAACGTAGTTTTCATAAATATCGCAAATGGATTTGTCCGAAATGTAATAAAGTCCGCATGCAAAAAACGAAGTAGCGATATATGGTAAGTAAATTAAAATTTATATTTTTAGTAGTGTTAACCTTGAGTATTTCTGTATACCCTATGGAGGCAAAAATGATACGAGAACCAGCCGTTGCAGGACAATTTTACCCTGGGGATAAAAAAACATTAGAGAAGGCTATTGACGAAATGATAAATACAACACCCGCACAAAAAATTTCTGGTAAGATTATTGGACTTGCTTTACCTCATGCAGGATATCCGTACTCAGGTCCCACCGCGGTGTATGGTTATAAGACAATTATTGGTAACGATATTAACGAAGTTATAATGTTAGGACCAACCCACCGGGCTTTCTTTGATGGATTTGCGGTTTATGGCAAAGGTTCATGGAGAACTCCGTTAGGCGAAGCTCCAATTGACGAAACTTTGGCACAAGCAATCATCGGTCAAAACCCAATGATAAAAAATCAACCGGAAGCCCATAGCGAAGAACATTCACTCGAGGTTCAACTACCCTTTTTACAAAAGAGTTTAAAAGATTTCAAAATCGTTCCGATCATGATTTTAGAACCCTCTTATGAAGAGTGTGAAATCCTTGCCCGAGCAATCACAAATACCGTAAAAGGTAAACATGTTTTGTTATTAGCATCGTCTGACCTTTATCACGGTAATTCGTATGAAACCTGTAAAAGAACCGATAGCTTGACTTTAAGTTATATTCAAAACTTTGACCCAAATGGATTGTATAAGGCATTACAACAAGGTAAAGCACAAGCCTGTGGTGGTTACCCAATTGTGGTCTTAATGATTGCATGCAAACTCTTAGGTGCAAATCATTCGAAAGTTTTACACCAGACCAATTCTAATGATGTGATGCAAGAAATAGGTGGGTATTGTGTTGGCTATGCCGCATCCGTATTTTACGAAACCGAAACAAAAACTGTGACTACTACCAAACAAAATGATACGATTACGTTAACTACCCAAGAGAAAAATGAACTTCTTAGAATCGCCCGCACAACAATCGAAAATTATGTCGCTGGAAAAAAAGTGCCTGAATTTACACCGTTAACCGACAAACTCAAAGAAAAGTATGGCGTATTTGTGACCTTAAAAAAGAAAGGTGAGTTACGAGGATGTATCGGTTATGTGGAAGGTGTAGAACCTTTGTCCAAAGCAGTAACAACTATGGCGATTGCTGCCTCAACTGAAGACCCGAGATTTCCCAGAGTCACATCAACAGAAGTAAAAGACATCACGATTGAAATAACTGTGATGACCCCGCTCAAGAAAATTATCAATATCAATGAAATTCAGGTTGGCAAACATGGTATTGTGATACAGAACGGTTATAATCGCGGACTGTTACTTCCTCAAGTTGCGACTGAAGAAGGCTGGGATCGAGAAACGTTTTTAGAGCATACCTGCTGGAAAGCCGGACTGCCGGAAAATGCCTGGAAAGATAAAAATACTGAAATCTATATCTTTTCTGGCACGATATTTAACGAGAAAGAAGTCCATTAATGTTAAAAAATATGAATTCAGATATTTTACCAGAACTTGGCAAGATTCATCCCGAATTTTTTGACCGCGTAATCTATCCCTGTCTTGGAGCAGCTGACCAGAATGTGATTATTGGTCCAAGGCATGGTGTTGATTATGGTGTATTAAAAGTAGGAAGCAAATATTTAGCAATATCCACCGATCCGTTCTTTATTGTCCCTTCTTTTGGATTCGCAAAAGCAGCCTGGTTTGGCTTTCACATTATATTTTGTGATGTTGCGGTTTCAGGATTGACACCAAAATACTTAGCAATCGACCTAAATTTGCCCCCTGAAATTAAAGAGTCAGAGCTTAAAGAAATGTGGGAAGCTGTGCATACTGAAGCTAAAAAGTATGATATAAACATTATAACCGGACATACCGCAAGGTACACTGGTTGTAACTATCCAATGGTTGGCGGAGCAACCGCAATCGCGGTGGGGGATGAAAAAGACCTGAGAGGACCTCACCGAGTTAAAGTCGGCGATAAAATTGTAATCACAAAAGGTCCTGCGATAGAAACTACTGGACTGCTTGCTGTGCTATTTCCAGAAAAATTCATCGAAGCCGGTGGAGAAAAGTTTCAAAAAGAGGCAGCCGATGTATTCTATCAAATGTCCGTATTAGATGACTGTCTGCTTGCACGGCAGTTCTCCGGAGTGCATGTTATGCATGATGCTACTGAGTGTGGTATATGGGGTGGTCTTTTTGAAATGGCAAGAGCCGGTAATTACGGATTACGAATTGAACAAGAATTAATCCCGTTCCAGACGATCATAAAGAAAACAGCGGAATTATTCAAATTCGATCCCTTTTGTGCGATAAGCGAGGGAACACTTATTATAACTGTTGATAAAAAAGAAGCTGAAGAACTGGTTTCAAACTTCAAGAAAAAAAGGATACTAAGCGCGGTAATTGGAGAAGTTGTTTCACAAAAAAGTGGATTAAAAATAATAAGCAAAGGGAAAGAAAGAATACTGGCACATCCTAAAGTTGATCCGTACTGGAAACTGGCAGCTGATTTTTCTCAGAAGCCTTGAGCAGTATTACAACTACTCACTAATCTGAATAATTCACAGCAGTTTCTTTTTGTATATGCGCTTGTCAAGACAAAACTACTCTATCTTTATTATTTTCTTGATTATTTTAAAATTTTCTATTTTGATTTGATAAAAATATACACCTTGGCTAACCGTTTTTCCTTTATCATCACAACCGTTCCAAGTTGCTCGATAAACACCTGACTTTTCCGTTTCTGATTTTAATAAACGCACCAGGATTCCGGCAGAATTATAGATATTCAAATTGACTTTCGATTCTATAGGCAGAGTATATTGAATTATTGTTTGGTTTTTGAATGGATTCGGTAAATTGTTACTGAGAATATTAGCATTTGTCAATTGCTCAATCGGAGACTCAACAATCGCTGACGGCGTACCAAATAGAACCGCTCGCTCATTGGATAATAGGTTACCAAGCGGTGCACCATTATATAAATACTGTAATCCGATATTGCCAGTGTTATTTTCAATACCGACGGTTGCACTCCTTCCCCAATTATAAACCGTATCACCGACTGCGCAGTCCTGATATTGCATGACAATTATGCCATTTTCAAATAGAATTATCTGGAATGTAATGGTATTTAAGGTATGCAAAACGCCAGGTAAGATAGCACCGTTAATTCTCGCATCTTTCCAGGTAATCACACAATAGCGAGAAGGTACAGTGCCAAAAATCTGATAATAAATATTTGCACTATCTGACGATACTAAATTTAAATCATCCCAGAATGCAAAAACTGCCTGGTTCGGCACAGCTGAATTTGGGATAGCAACATTACCGGGAGCGCTGGTTCCCGGGTCCGAACCAAAACTCAACCAACCGTTAGTGCTTACCCATACCGTCGTATAGTTTGTTCCATAGAAGTTAAAATTAAATGGCAGAGTAAACGAGTATCTTGCATCATCACCATTACCCAAAACAGTCCCGCTTGTTTGAATATCAATCCAGGAATATTGAGGATTTCCGATTGTATCCGAGTCGATCCATTGGTATCCGCCTGCATCAGGTCCTCCGGTAAAATTTCCTCTTATGCCGGATGATAAACTGCAAGACATTACCGGTGACGAAGCAGGAATATTTTTTACAAAGCAACTGGTTATTAAATTTGCGGTAGTTGGATAGTTAGTTTTAGAATTAGGATTAGTCGTTATGCTGTCATAGTTCGTATTATTATAATTGCCAGGAAATGGGTCACCCGCATCACCGCGGTTACTGCCATAATAAAGATGGTCATAACCATCTGCCTGTTCTAAAGCCACCCCATACTTCCAGCCCGTTCCGCCCGCATTTACTTTATTACTATCGCGCCGGCTGGCAATGACCGAATCGTCAATGTGATAAATTAACAGCCCTCCATTATAAAGTAAGGTATCAAATAAAGTTTTTCTCCGGTTTTCAATTAAAAAATATTCTTTAAATGTTCTCTGTCTTGCTAAGAGCCAATACGCTTTGGAATTTGACTCAACCTGGGGAATGGAATATAGATTACGAATTCTAACCGCGCTCGGATTCAACCAGCCTAAGTCCATCTTTACCCAGGCACACATCTGAGCCGGTTTCCAGGGTGAATTACCATTGCCACCCCACGAACCACCGGACATTACGCACCAGTTGCCCAACCCTTCGCCACCGCCATTCGTATCATACAAATCCGGTACACCAAACGCATGACCCCATTCATGACAAAATACTCCGATACAAACCATGGTTCCGTTGTTAGATGTATTACTTCGTTCCGGGTCACACACATACCCGTTTATTTTAATATATTGGCCAGGATGAATGGGGTCAGGGTCGTTCGTTATATATTCACCAATCCCAGCCAGAGTAAAAGTCCAGGAATGCGACCAGATATCCGCGCCGTTGCCTGATTCTTCGCGCCCGTATCCGGCATGGATGCAGGTAAAACAATCAACATAACCATCACCATCATTATCATACTGTGCATAATTAATTAAAGAATCGGTCTTTTGTGCTATTTCTTTTGCCAACCGGGCGGCTCGGGCAAAACCATTAGAATATCCATAATAAGCACGGTTACTATCTGCGGTAAACCAGTCATAGACGGTTCCCTGGATATTTAACTTTCCATATGAAACTTCTTGGTAAAATTTTCGGGCAGAACCGGATGACCAGGTATCGGAAAAAATCATTGCTTGAAAGTTTGCTACCGGATATTGGTTATTAAAATCCGGATATTTTACGCAAACGACTGGAAATTTTTTTACACCTGATAACAACAACTGCACATCACCTGGTGTATTAGTTATATCTTTTTTACCGACATTACGAACGGGATTATCAAATCGGTCAACACCTAAAGCACTACGCTCATCATAGTCAGATTGCGGTAATATCACTCCCGGTTTTGGTGGCATTGCCTTGATGTAGTTTATTATTAAAAATAAGAACAACAGCACAAGATATTTTTTATTCATTAATCCTCCAAAGTATCATACATTTTAGCCAATTTCTTAAAAATTCTATCATTAAAAATAAATTAAATATTTTGCTTTGATTGCACCAATGCGGCTGATATTTACCAGTCTTCCTTGGTCATTTTGTTCCCGATAATCATTAAATGCAATGTAGAGCCAGCTTTTCGGTGAAAAGTTCCAGGAAAATAAAAATCCGATACGATTTTCGATTAAATTTGTTTTATTTATTTTTGCCTGCTCGGATGCAGTAACGAATTCACTAAAAATATCCAGCGATATTGATTTATTAATAATATAATCGATTCGGGGAGTTATTAACGATGTTGCGTTGCGTATCAAATTCATTGCGTCCCATTCCGGCCACACCTCAGCTGTTAGTTCTAAGTGTACTTTGGGATGGATAATATAATCCAGCGATAACCAATTATCTCCAGCATAAGCGGGATAACCTTGCTGATAATTAAAATTATAATAATAGTCAAACCCGAGATTACACTCGTATTTCACATCATTATACGATGCGTTAGCATAAAGATCACGGTATATATAACTCTGTTGCATTTCATAATGCTTGCCATAATTTATTCCAGAATAGAATGACCAGTTGGTGCGAAAAACACAACTTACATTAAGTATCCCGTTTTGGGAAAACTGGCTCTCGAATGGTTCTTTTATTATAGAAAATCCCGGTGTAATCGACAACACTCTTACTTGACCCTTCGGAAATCTTTTTATTAGTCCAGTCGAAAAAAAATACCTGTTTAGGCCTTTCCAAGGCACATACCCAATCTCACTCACATCAAATGAATCATTAACTATTTCGACACTCGAGCTGATAGCCCAGATGTCTTTAATCAACCCGTAATATCCGGACGACAATGCCCCACCGTATTTTTTGTTCCGCTCGCTCATTGCCGTTTGCAGGCTGAATTGGTTATTGGCTGAACGATAATCGCCATCAAAACTTAAAGCATAATTGTAATTGTGTTCATTAGCCCGCATCCCTGAAAAAAGTATTCCCAGGTCCGAGTTTTCAAAAACACTCTTTTTTATTCTCAAAACGCTAAACGCTTTCTTTGGTTCAGTTGCGAGCGTATCAGTGTATGCACCTAAGAGTCCGATGTTCCAGTTTTCTGATTTGTGCGTTAATTTCAAACCGCCCAGAATCGACACTGGTTCATTTTCAACCGATTTACCAATCGCGCGGGTATAAAAAATTTCTAATGGTGAAAAAGTCATCGCATTATTAAATTGAAAAACGTCTTGTCCTTCTACAAAAAATGGTCTGCGTTCAGTCAAATAAGTCGGGTACTGTGAAAGATTAAAACTGAACGGGTCAGACTCAATCTGAGCAAAATCCGGTAACGCAGTTGCATTAATTGTTGTTTGTGATGTGATATCCCATTTAACATTCATACTCGCTCTTGGTTTATATCTGGCTGCTTCTCCTTCATATTTGTCGTAGCGTACAAACCCTTCCGGATAAACTTCAAAATAATATCCCTTGGTTTGCGGATTTACCCCAAGTAATTTGCCGAAGTTCGACACTTTATTACCGTCTTTTTGCAGGACTTCGGTCCAGTAATCCCGTTCTTGCTTGCCGGTGATATAACGCTTAAAATTTACGCCCCACTCGGACAAACCTTTTTTATAACGGATTGACTTAAAAGGAATTTTCATTTCTATTTCATAGTGGTCAGGATAAATTTTCACTGCTTTGTACCACACCGCATCCCACGAATCATCAGTCCAAGCTCCGTCATCTAATACCATTCCGTCGTCATAATTACCGCTGGTTGTCACTACAAAATAATAAGCATTGGTCTTACTGCCAAACGGGTCAATATAAATTACTGCATAATCGGATATACCGCTTAATTGACAAACTGGCGGTGCATTTTTTGTCGAGCAACGAAAAGCAACATAAAGATTATTTTTATCATGCAAAAGATAAACTAAGGTCGCATCGGTCGGTTTCTCTTTTTCGTAAGGCATATTTTGGATAAAATCACTTGCAGAATCGGCTGAATTCCAGATCTCTTCAATATAACCGTCAATCTTTGGTGCGGTTTCTGTGTATCGAACCGTCACTGTTTTTTCACTATTTGCCGTCAATAATAACAACAACAAAAAACTCACGTATCAAGATTAATAAAGTTTGGATAAAGTGTCAAGAAATTACTATACATTTTGAAATACCGTAGCAGTGGCAACACAGCTCAATTTGTAAAGCAAGATTACAATAATTATGAATTTCTAATACTTAATTTCGAATAAAATTCGAATGATTGAATGTTTAAAATTTTGGCATTAGCAATTCATTAAAAATTTAAAATTCGCAGTTCAAAATTTTACTGGTTTTCTCTCTGTCTCTGTGGTTCATTTTTTTAATCCGATTCCTAAAATCCCTTCTTTAAATTGGAACGCACCCCTCTATTATCTTTCTCTCCTCTTCCGTAATCCCATACAACTTATACACAACATTATTTATTTCCATATCGGTCTTCTCTATTTCCCTCTTTATTTGTTCTTTGGCACTGCCTTTGGCAGACTGAATTTTCTTATTCAAATCCAACATCACATCAACTAATGCAACGAGATTAGCGTGTAGTTTCTTGTATTTAATGGTAAATTCATACATCGGTAGTTCTTTTACAAATTGAGTGAAATATCTAACACCTTTACTGCCTAAACCAGTAGCAATTTGTTTATAATACCATGACATTAATTTAGAATTTAAAATCCCAACCCAATATTTATGAATATTTCCTGTAATCATATACACTGTGTTATTAAAAAAGTAACCATTTTCATCCCAGTAAAAACCACCATTTTCAGAAATGTCTGGGTAAATAATTTTAGGTTTGCCAAACTCATTATAATAATTGCATGGTCTTAAATTATACCACTCCATCACTTCAGGTATATAATCTGTTCGTTTTATTAACTGATTTTTATAGTTTGTTAAATACTTATAGATTTCTGGATATTTAGATATTTCAATCCCAATTTTTGCTAATATTATATAAAGATTATCCCAACTTATTTGATACCTTTTAACATCTCTACCCCTTAACATTGGTCTAATAATGTCAGTCGATTTGTGTTCCTTTCTTATTAAACTTGTCCTTTTAGCTTCATCAATTATAAATGCTTGGTTTAATCCCGATTTAATGCCAAAGTAAATTTCAACTTCATTCCAATTTTTTAACTTTTTGCCAACTGTCGCTATTTTTAGTTTTAGTTCGATAGCTTTAGAATCTGCGAATGTCCAACTATCAAACGACAATGTACTCTGTTTGAAGTTAGTATCATAGTTATATTCTATTTGATGTCCTTTTTGAGGTTTTTCTTTCTGTAAAACAATCACGCAAGGATCTACCATGGCGTCTTGAAAAACTTTACTATCAAATGTATCAATTAACTTAATAATTTTAAAATTTCCTTGTATATATTTGCGTAATTCAGCCCCATAACCAGCTTTGATGAATTTATTTGATACAATAAAACTAAAATATCGTAAGTTCTTTAAAACTTGTAATCCTCTTTCAAAAAAATATACATAAAGGTCAGCAACTCCTGAATACACACTCGAAAATTCTTTTTGAAAGTATTGTTTATATGGTTTAATTGATTCCTGACGGACATACGGCGGATTACCGATTACGACATCAAAACCACCATCTTTGAAAATATCTTTAAATTCTTCTTCCCAATTAAATGGTTTTATTTTATACCAGTCATCTCCAAAGTATTTCTTTAATTCTATAGGACTACCTGATATTAAAGAGTTACCACAGCGGATATTTTTATCAAGCATTGGTAGAATGTTTCGACCTGGTATAATTCCAAATTCACCTTCGAGCATTTTTAGCATTAGCGATAGTTTTGTTACTTCGACTGCCTGTTCGTCAATGTCAACACCGAAGATGTGATTTTTTAGGATTTCCGCTTTTTCGTAAATAGAAAGACGGGCTTCGATATCTGAATGCTTAAGGTCTAATTCTTTTTGAGAAGATTTCGCTTTGCTGTGTCCACCCGTGTTTACCTGTGGTTTCAATCCTTTTTTTTGGTTGCGATAGTAATGCAGCATCTCTTCATAAGCACGAATCAGAAAACTACCTGAACCACACGCCGGGTCTAAGATACGAAGTTTTTTTACTTTCTGTGGAGACATTTCTTTAAGCAGCTTTCCAACTGTATTCTTAACAATATAATCAACAATATATTCTGGTGTGTAATAGACCCCACCTGCTTTTCTGACATCGGGCTTTAGTTCGTATTTGACCTGCTGAGGTGTCAGTCTTATTGTATAACCGAGATACTGCTCATAGATATTACCTAAAACTTCTAAAGGAATAACATCGAATTGATAAGGATTATAACTATCCACAACAATCTTATTCATTACTCGGAAGTCAATTTGTAAATCTTTTTCCCAGTCTTTAGGGCTGAATAAATCTGAGTCGAAGATAATATTGTAATGTTTGAATTCTTCTTTTAAGAAGACCATTGTGTTTAAACCAACTGATTCAGTCCGCTCGTCAAATAGTTCTTTTAATGGTCGGCGGTGAATAAATCCTCGGTCTTCACAAAACCGCATAAAAATAATTCTATCAAGTAATCGCTGAGTGATTTCTTTTAAATAATCGGCATCTTTTTCTGAATTGTCAGAATGAAAAAGTCCTTCATTATTTCTGTAAATATCTTTTGCTAACGCTTCCCGCCATTCTTTCAAGTCATCAAGAATTGCCTTGTCAACCGGTATCCTGTCTTTTGGTTTTGCCAAGAGAAGTTTATCAAGTTCACCGTTAAGAACTGACTCTTTGGATAGTGACCACAATTTATTAAAGTCGTTTTCATAGAATTTCCAGTATGACTGAAGTTTTAAGCCTTTTCTTGGATTTTTTAGATCTGGTTTTACTGTAACATCAAACAGCATTAGCTCTTCAAAGTCAGTCAATAGAACAAATGGCACACCTTTTCGGTTATAACCATATCGGACTACCTGTTCAATATATTTGTTTATGTCCGCTTTTAATGGCTTAGCTTCAACAAATATCTTGGACTTACCGTCAATTTTCAAGCAATAATCAACCCGACCACGAGAAATGCGTTCTTCCGGACTGACTTCATTATAGTCATTCACATCCCAGCCCAGCACATCTTTTAGTAATGGCTGAATAAAGGCGGTCTTGGTTGCCTCTTCGTTATACTCGTTAACCCGACCCTGTTCAGCTACCTCTCGATATTTTTCTACTAATTTCGCTAAATTCTCTTTTGCCTGCTGTTTAGTCATCTTAATAATTGAATTATAGAGACAACTTTATAAAAATCAAGTCTTTGATATTATTATATTATTTGTCCCTTGAACTTATTAAATATCCCGATATTGACTAATAACTAATTCATTATTAATATAAGACAGACGGGGCGTAGCGCAGCGGTCTAGCGCACCAGCTTGGGGTGCTGGGGGTCGCTGGTTCAAATCCAGTCGCCCCGATATACCTATTAGATTAGATAATTAATGATTGAAATATTAGAAGATTAAAAGTTGTTAGAATTCTTAATTTTTAATTACTAATTTTGAATAAAATTTGAATGCTTGAATGTTCAGAAATTAAATCAGTAATAATTCACTCAAAATTATAAATTCAAAATTCAGAATGTAAACGGTTTTATCTGTGTTTATCTGTGGAGTATTTTTAGAGTTGGTTTATAAATCGGATATCGTTCTCATAGAATAGTCGGATATCATCAATTCGGTATTTAATCATGGCAATTCTTTCAACCCCTAAACCGAATGCAAATCCAGAATATTTTTCTGAATCGTATCCGACATTTTCTAACACGGCGGGATGAACCATCCCTGACCCAAGAATTTCCAGCCATCCGGTATTTTTGCAAGTCCGACAACCGGTTCCGTCACAAATCACACAGGAAATTGCGATGTCCGCACTTGGTTCAGTAAATGGAAAATACGAAGGAGTAAATCTTACCTTCACATTATGTCCAAACATCTTGCGACAGAACACTTCTAGTGTTCCTTTTAATTCAGTCAGACTAACATTCTCATCAACGTATAAACCTTCCACCTGATGGAACACTGGTGCGTGGGAGGCATCAAATGCGTCTGGTCGGAATACCCGTCCTGGTGCAATAATGCGTACCGGCGGTTTCTGTTTTTCCATTACCCGGATTTGTACTGGTGAAGTATGACTACGTAACAGGTATTTGTTATCAAGATAAAAACAGGCAATCTGGTCTCTGGCTGGATGGTCTTCCGGGAAATTTAACGCCGTGTAATTATACCATTCGGTCTCAATCTCCGGACCTAATTTTTCCTCAAAGCCCATTCCGACCAGAATTTCAATAATCTCCTCGAACACCTGACTGATCGGATGTTTATGACCCAGCCAAAGTCTTCTTCCCGGTAATGTCGCGTCAATGCGTCCACCCGCGCCTTCCAATTCTTTTTGCTGAGCAAGCTCTGTTTTCCTTGCTTCAAATAACTCAGTGAATTGTTGTTTAGCTAAATTAGCAAGTTTGCCTTTGCTTCGACGTTCTTCTTCAGAAAGACTGCCAATCTGTTTAAGGAAATCAGTTAGAACACCTTTACGGCCTAAGAATTTAATGCGGACCGATTCTATCTCATCCAAAGATTTAGCGGTTTTAATTGCCTCTACTGCTTCTTGTTTAATTGCTTCAATATCCATTTGTTAACCACTGATTGTACGAATTGAAGAAAAATCTGCGGAAACCCGATAAACCTTTAGTTTCATACTTTCAATTTAGATATTGGCTTTGGCTAACTCAACAAGTGATGTAAATTCTTCCGGATTGCGGATTGCCAATTCTGACAATGCCTTTCGGTCCAATTCGATACCGCTTAACTTTAACGCATGAATAAATTTACTGTAGCTTAAATTATGCGGTTTTAAGGCAGCATTAATTCTCGTTATGAATAATGCTCGGTAAGTCCGTTTCTTTCTTTTTCGCTCACGGTACGCTGACTGAAGCGACTTCATTACTTGTATGCGTGCAGTCTTATATAGTTTTGATTTATTACCCCAAAAGCCTTTGGCTCGTTTCAGCCATTTTTTTCTCCGTTTGCGTGTCACTGGACCAGTTTTTACTCGCGGCATTTTTTCTCCTTTTAGAAATAATTACACAGATTAGTCTGTATAACACTCTGTTTAATCTGCGTAATCATGTGATTTTTTATCAATATCCAGGAAGCAGTCGTTCCATTTTTTTAGTAAAAGTTTTATCAACTATACTGGCACCGGAAAGACGACGCTTACGTGAACTGGATTTTGAACTTAAAAGGTGACGCGCGCCGCCCTTACGACGGCTATACTTCCCATGCGCAGTTACTTTGATACGCTTTTTTAATGAACTTAATGATTTTAATTTATATTTCATTTTGGTAAAAGCATTATTTGAACAGTTTGTCTTCCTTCGCCAAAGGTTTTCGGCGCGCCTTCGAGCATGGCGACATCAGCCGAATCGGCAACAACTCGATTGATAATCGCCATTCCTAAATTGCGATGTAAAATTTCCCTTCCGCGCATAACCAATGAAACGCGGACTCGATCACGGTCGGCAAGGAATTCTATTATCTTCTTTAATTTTACTTGATAATCATTCTCGCTTATCTTCATTTTAAATCGAATTTCGCGGACTTGTGTCGTATGTTGCTTTTTCTTCGTCTCTTTTTCTTTACTTTTTAATTCGTAAAGATACCTACCACGGTCCATAATACCACAAACCGGTGGTTCCGCATTCGGTGAAACCTCGATTAAATCCAATTCTTGAGTTCTGGCAATACGTAACGCTTCCTTGGTCGGCATAATTCCAATCACTTTTTTATCTACTCCTACTAAACGTACAAAAGGCACTCTGATTTCTTCGTTTGCTCTGACTTTGTTTTTTATAAAACTACCTCCTCTGATTAATATCTTCTTTAATGTTCTGGATCAGGGTCTCTAAACTTGCCCCACCTAAATCACCTTGATGGCGCTTTCGTAAAGAAACATTATTATTTTCTTTTTCCCGTTTACCAATAATTAAAATATAGGGAGTCTTTTCTCGTTCTGCTTCGCTAATTTTATAACTTATTTTTTCATTTCTTAAATCGCTGGTTACTCGGATATTTTCATTCTTGAGTTGCTCAATCACTTGCTTAGCATATTCTAATTCTTGTTCTGTAATCGTCATCACGGTTGCTTGAACTGGACTGAGCCAGACTGGTAATGCGCCAGCATAATGTTCAATCAAAATTCCTAAAAATCTTTCTAAAGCACCAAGAATCGTGCGATGAATCATAAATGGGGTATGGTGCTTACCATCTGCTCCCATGAAATAGATATTGAACCTTGCTGGCAAGTTAAAATCAAATTGAATTGTTGGACATTGCCACTCACGTCCCAAACTATCTAACAATTTAATATCAATCTTTGGCGCGTAAAAAGTAGCTTCACCTTCTCTTTTTATGTAAGCTAATTTTGATTTATCCAACGCATGGATTAAAGCACGCTCACCCATTTCCCATTGCTCATCCGTTCCGACGTATTGTTCTTTGTGTTTTGGATCACGTAAAGATAAATCGATATGAAAATCTTTAAACCCAAAATCAGTCATGATCTTTAAAGCGAGCTGCAAGGTTGAGTAAATTTCGTCTTCGATTTGCTCAGGAGTACAGAAGATATGTGCATCATCCTGTGTGAACCCTCTGACACGTAAAGCACCATGCATGACACCTGAGCGTTCGTTACGATAAACTGTGCCAAGTTCTGCAAAACGGATTGGTAGCTCTCGATAACTCCGAACCGCTGATTTATAAATAAGAATATGTCCCGGACAATTCATTGGTTTCAAAGCATACTCTTCTTTTTCAATCATAAAAGTGAACATATTTTCTTTGTAATATGAGAAGTGCCCCGAAGTTTCCCAAAGATGACCGCGGGCTATATGTGGAGTGTAAATAATTTCATATCCGGATTTCAGATGGGTATTAATCCAATACTCTTCAATTACTCGACGGAGCACCGCACCTTTGGGAGTCCACAACATAAGCCCTGGACCAAGTTCTTCGGAGAATAAGAAATACCCCAATTGTGGACCTAACTTACGATGGTCTCTTCGCTTCGCATCTTCTAACTTTTGTACATAAGTATCTAACTCTTCAGTTGTCGGAAACGAAATGCCGTAGATGCGTTGCAACATCACATTATGCTCGTCGCCTTTCCAATATGCACCGGCTACTGATAATAGCTTAAACGCTTTCAGCAGGGTTGTATTCGGTATATGAGGACCTAAGCATAAATCTCTAAAGCCATCTTGATCATAAACTGATATTTTCTGATCAGGTACTTCCGCAAGAATTTCTAACTTGTAGCTCTCCCCTTTTTCTTTATAATAACTTTCGACTTCGTCTCGTGATAAAAACTTATGCTCGATTGGCAGATGCATTTTAACCAATTCCTGCATCTTCTTTTCAATTTTCTCTAAATCTTTTTCGGTTAGAGGTTCTTTTAAATCAAAATCATAATAAAAACCTTCATCAATTGAAGGACCAATCGCTAATTTTACATCTGGATAAAGCAGCCTAACCGCATGCGCCATAAGATGAGAAGTCGAGTGCCAAAATATCGATTTTCCTTCATAAGAATCAAAGTAAATCGGATTTATTTCTGCATCTTCTTTTAGCTCATAAGATAAATCGACTAAATGCCCATTGACCTTTACCGCTAATGCTTGCTTATCAGCCAGTATTTCACTGACTTTCTTGCCTGGCTCACAATTTACGGTTTTATCGGCAATTCTAACTTTAATCATAGTATTAACAATGATAATAATGATAAATTTCTAAATGTCAATACTTGAACAGTACTATCGATTGACGTGAATGACTTTTGCTCCAGGAATACCATTAAAATTTGTTGATGAGGCAATTGTGTAAGCACCCACTTTATCAGCGATTAAAAGGTCATTAAGCTCAAGTTCACCAGGTAACTGTTCGCTCGTAGAAATTTTATCAAAGCTATCACAGGTCGGGCCAGCAACTGTACAAACTTCAATTCTGCCTTTATTCTTATCTTTACTCAAAACTCTAAAATGATAGACAAAATGGTCAAAAACAACACCGGAAAAGGTATGATAGACACCGTCATTAACATAGTAGAATCTTTTGCCCTCTCTTCTTGACCTTCCTTGTATCCTGACAATACTTGTTGCTGTATCACCGACCATAAATCGACCCGGCTCAGCAATAATCTCGAAACTATTTTTAAAAAGCCGGTCAATTTCAGAATTTATGATTTCAGCTAACTTTTCAAATGCCGGCACATCGTCAGTGTAGCTGGTTGGAAAACCACCGCCAATATCTAAAATCTTATTGTGATTGTCCTGTCTTCCGATTTTTATATTTTTTCTATCCAAATCATTAAAAATATTTGATGCAATTGCGAAAGCATCAACATAATTATTAAAATTAGTACATTGACTTCCGACGTGAAAGCTTAATCCTTCAACACCAAGTCCCAGTTCAATTGCTGATTTGATCAAACTGACTGCTTCGCCTGGTGCAGCTCCGAACTTTCCGCTCATCTCGACCATTGAACCAGTATCCGGAACATTAATTCTTAAAATCAAACCAGCCGCATCACAGAATTTTTTGATTTTGTTTAATTCGTCAATATTATCAAAAGTAACTAAAGGTTTATATTTTTTTAAAGTTTTTAGAGTTTCTTCTGGTTTAATCGTGTTAGAAAAAATTAGCTTATCCCAGATGAAAAAATGGGTGTCTTGTTTTCCCCAATTGCCAATCAGCGAATAAACTTGCAAGAATTCGGATATTGATGCAACATCAAAACTTGAGCCCTCTTTAAAAAGTGTTTCAATGATTGGTTGTTCAGAATTAGCTTTTATCGCATAATAAACTTGAACTCTTGGTAAATTTGTCTTGAATCGTTTGTAATTGGCTCGGATTTTATCATGATCGATTATTACTAAAGGTCGATCGACACCGTGTTCATTTATAATTTCAATTAACTTATTTTCATTCATTATATTTTTCTTAACCTCGTATTATTTTAGAAGTTTTTTAAGGTCAGATATTTCTTTATTGTGTTCCAAATATGTTTTTTTAAGTTTTGAATACAGTTCCGTTCTTTTATAATATAATTTTTTCTGTTTCTTTTTTGGAGCTGAAGACAACAAATAAGCAGTAATTAAAGGCAGATATACGGTCGAATCACCATATACTACCACATTTTCTTCAACTTTGGTTGGGTCAATTTTACCCCAGCTGACTGCTTCACTCGGTGTTGCGCCAGATAATCCGCCCGTATCAGGCCTTGCGTCAGTAATATTAATATCATAATCGTGACCAACTTCTTTAATTTGCAGGATTTCTTGAATCTGTGGTTCGGTCTGAAGTATAAAATTCTTAGGACTTCCTCCACCAACCAAGATAACTGCTGACTTGCCACCGGATTTTTTAGCATCGAAGACAATTGCGGTTGATTCGTTCACGTCAATACTGGGATTTATTTTTAATTTAAATTTCTTAGAGTCTAAAAGTTCTAAGCCTGCGATATTCATCCCGATTGCACTGTCACCTGGAGATGACGTAAATATCGGTATCCCTAATCGGTAAGCCGCGGCTAAAATACTCACCTGACCGAGACGATTTTTACTTTCATATTGGTCAAGTACTCTACCAAGCAGATAATAAAATTCCTGGGTTCCCATTTCTTTCTGAAATTCCGGTCGGATGAGAATTCTATTTAATTGCGCGTCAGTTTTCATAAGCACGTTATAATAATCGCCAAAAATATCATAAATTCGGATAACTCCGCTTTTCCTTAAGTCGGCATCATTAACATTAGGACTACCCTGGTGAAGTGGCAAATTAAAAGCAAAATGAATATCGTGATACATATTTGCGCCGGTCGAAACAATCCAATCAACATAACCGTGATTCATCATTGGAATAATACTTGAAGGTCCTAAACCAGCCGGTGTTAATGCTCCGGCAAGACTCATTCCAACCATCACATTTTGTTTTGAATATTTTTCTTTTAAAAGTAAGCAAGCCGCTCTTAACCGGCCGCCATTATAGGCAAGCATTGTTTCGTCTATTATATGAGCAACTGAATCTTTTTTCTGAATACCTTTAGGTAGGATTCTTTTTCCACAAAGATATTTTTCTGAACATCCTTTAGAATGAAGAAATTTCTGCTTATTAAAATTTATCTTACGATTGTTTTTCATTATTCTTTCTCTAATTTGCCTAATTTTATTAAACTAATATTATTAATAAATTAAAAAATGTCAATACTGCTATATAATATAAAATAAACGAAAAGCAAAAACCTTATAAAAGATAATTTGTTTTTAATAAGTTATAATAAAAAATTCAAATTTAAGTTGACAATTTATAATAATAAACTTATAATGCCAAAATTAGTCTAAAGGAGTATCTATGAAAAAATTATTAGTTGTAATATCAGTATTGCTTGTATTTCTTAACGGCATTTATGCTCAAGAGGTAAAAGTTAATAACGGAAAGTTAACCATTGATGGCTGTTTATGGGGACAATATTATAATATAAAATCTACTACATCGAATATAACAACAACCGTATCCAGCTTTAGCCGTCGTGCTGCTTTTCTTGGATTAACTGCCAACCTCAATAATTGGGCATTAGCTCGAATGTATCTCGATTTGAGTGATATCGCTGGTAAACCAGCCTATGACCTTTATGCAACAGTAAAAGCAGGACCAGCATCTTTAACATTTGGTCAGTTCAAATTGCCATTAGGAGTTGAAGTTCTGACCAAACCAGAAAACCTTGAATTAATTGAGTATTCTTTAATCGGTCGTTCTACAACAACACAACCAATACGAACTCCAAAAGGAACCCGAGACATTGGTATTCAGGCAGCTTATAAACATCCGCTATTTGATGTAACTGCCGCTTTAGTTAATGGCGAAGGTCGCAATGTCCTATCAGATATTGATAATAATAAAAATTTTGCTGGTCGAGTTATTGTAAGGCCACTTCAAAAATCATCCATCTTTGCTGGCGTCAATATCTATCTTGGTAAATATATTGAAAATTTTCACCGAATCGGCGCCGAATTTAATTACTCGGTCTCTCCTATTATCTTAAAAATTGAATTTCTTAATACAAAAGATGGGAATCTGAAAGGTAATGGTTACTATGCACAAGCAGGTTATAATTGGAAATCTTTACAACCAATGTTCCGTTATTCCTCTTTCAAATATGAAAATATTGAGACTATGAACGAATATGTTATCGGTTTGAATATTCGACCATTAAATGATAATCTGAAAGTAATGCTTAACTATAAAAATGAAAAGACCAGTAGTACCAACAAGCAAACAGGATTTATCGGACAACTGCAAATCGCTTTCTAATAAATCGTGCACATAAGAGGTGATAATATAAATAGCTTTGGTATAAGTTTCTTTATAATAAAATAGTATTGACAATTAATGTTTTTTTTCTATTATTAATTAGGAGTTTTGAGGGCCTATAGCTCAGTCGGCCAGAGCGCGTCCCTGATAAGGACGAGGTCAGTAGTTCAATTCTACTTAGGCCCATTTTCTTTATGAAGAAATCGGTTTTAATTCTCATTATTGTTTTGTGTGTTGTTATATATTGCCTTGGGCTTTTTGCCGTGATGAGCTTAGCTAAGAATACGAATTTGCCTGGATCAAAAGCAATTGCAATTATTGAAGTTGAAGGTCCAATCTATGATTCAAAACCAATAGTCAGGCAACTTAAAACTTATGGCAAAAATCCGCTAATCAAGGGAATACTGCTTAGAATTGATAGTCCTGGAGGTGGGGTCGCAGCATCTCAGGAAATTTACAGCGAGGTAAAAACAGTTAAATCGAAAGGTAAAAAAATCGTTGTCTCAATGGGTGCAATTTGTGCATCAGGTGGTTATTATATCGCCTGCCCAGCCGATATAATCGTTGCCAATCCCGGCACACTTACTGGTTCAATCGGCGTTATCATGGAATTCCCGATTATTGATGAGTTGATGAAAAAACTCGGAATCCGGTTTGAAGTAATAAAATCGAAAGAACATAAAGATATTGGTTCGCCGTTCAGACCATTAACCACCAAAGAACGAGAACTGCTTAACGAAATGACATTAGATATATATGATCAATTTATCGATGCGGTAGTCGAAAATAGGAAAATATCGCCCGAGAAAATTTTGCCAATTGCTGATGGTAGGATATTTTCTGGTAGACAAGCCCAAGCTTACGGGCTAATTGATAGTTTAGGAACTTATGAAGATGCGATAAAAATTATCGCAAATTTCTGTAATATTAAAGGTGAACCACAAATAATTAAGGAGCGACCCAGGTTCGCTTTTTTCAAGTACCTTCTAAGTCGCTCCCTTTATCGTATTCTTATACCAGTTCCGTTATATATTTATCCCTCTAGTAACTAATTCTCCTTTTCTAAAAGCTATTTAGTAGGAGCATTTCCGCTCAGTTCATGTTCCATTTTTGTCAGATCTCTCCTCAATGTTCGCACATTGCTCATAGCAGCTACTCGTTCTTTCTCACCCGTAATATTTTTCAAACCGTCGATTGCAGATTTAAATTCAGCCAATTTAGTATCGAATGAAGTAAATAATGCAGTCTGCTCAGGAGTTGGCTTCGTTGTTTTACTCTTCATATCTGTAATAGCTTGTGTCATCGACGTTAGGTTTTTATCATTTGTAGCGATGAAATTCTCGTAAGCTTTATCAGTTAATGGTCCGCCGCCTAATTGCGATTTTTGTTTTTGTGCTGTAATAATAAAAATTGCTCCTGCCACGACCACGATTCCTACAATGGTCCAGATTATTATACGACTCATTATGCCTCCTGTTTCCTTTCACCACAGTATCCAGAGAATATGTTAGATATTTTCTCTATGATTTGTTTGCTCTGTGGCATTTTATTGGTTTACTCCGCAGCATTTTTTATATTTTTTCCCTGATCCACAAGGACAAGGGTCATTTCGGCCGACTTTTATTTTGTGCTGCGGTTCATTATAACCCGCCATCATCTGTGATGGTTGGTTTTTGACCTCACGGTCAGCAGCCGATGCATTTGCTCCAGTCATTTCCGGTTTAAATGCCCTTACCGGTTTAACTGCGGCTTTGCGATGTGCCGTTTGCACCTGTGCACGGAAAAGTAAACTGACCGCCTCTTTATTATAGTCAGCCATCATTTCATCAAACATTTGAAACGATTCTTGTTTATATTCAATAAGCGGGTCTTTTTGCCCATATGCAACTAAACCGATACCTTCTCGCAACATATCTAATGCATACAGATGGTCCCGCCATCTACTATCTATTATACTCAAAAAAACCATTTTGGCAAGGTCTTTCATCAAGTCCGAACCCAGCTCAGCTTCCCTTTGTTCGTATCGTTCTTGAGCAGATTTCTTGAGTATATCAGCAAGTAGGTCAGGATTCATCCTTGAAATTTCTTCGCTCTTTATAAGTAAATCTGATAAAAATGCAAGTCCGAATTCAGCTTTTATTGATGTCCAGTCCCAATCATCAGGATATCTGGTATTAGTATATTTTGATAAAATTCGAGAAATAACATTTTCAACTGCGTAGCTATATAATTCATTTAGGTTTTCGCCTTTTAGAATTTGGTCTCGGATATGATAAACAACTTCTCGCTGTTTGTTCATTACATCATCATATTCCAATAAATGTTTTCTAATTTCAAAATTACGTGCTTCAACTCGTTTCTGAGCGTTGTCAATAGCCCGGCTGACTAAAGAATGATTAATCGGTTGCATCTCTTTAACGCCGAACCTTCCCATCAAACCAGCTAATCGGTCTGAACCAAAAAGTCGCATTAAATCATCCTCTAATGACAAAAAGAACCTTGATGAACCTGGGTCACCTTGTCGACCGGAACGCCCCCGCAGTTGATTGTCAATGCGTCGAGCTTCATGTCGTTCTGTTCCGACTATATAAAGTCCGCACGGAACATCATCCAGACAATTACCGTCTTCTTCCCATTTCTTGCAAGTACCACCGGTATGTTCCGTGACATAGCACCCATCACCAGCAACAATCCCTGCACCTAATTTAATATCAATACCCCTTCCTGCCATATTTGTTGCTATTGTAACAGAGCCAGATTGACCTGCTAATGCTATTATCTCAGCCTCTTTTTCGTGGTATTTTGCATTTAATACTTGATGGTTAATTCCGCTTTTATAGAGTCTCTTAGAAATTTCTTCCGATTCCATTACCGATGAAGTTCCTATTAATATAGGACGCCCTTTTTTATGCCACCTTTCTATTTGCTCAATGATGGCATTGCGTTTTTCGTTTTTTGTTTTGAAAATAACATCGTCATAATCTTTACGACGTATAGGTTCGTGCGTTCGTATTTCCACAACATCAAGTTTATAAACATTCCAAAATTCAGAGGCTAAAGTGAACGCAGTTCCGCTCATTCCTGAAAGTTTCTCATACATTTTGAAATAATTCTGGATTGTAATGGTTGCTAAAGTTTGTGTTTCCTCTTGAATCCTAACATTTTCTTTTGCTTCCAAGGCTTCATGAATACCATCCGAGTATCTTCTACCCGGCATTAAACGACCAGTAAATTCATCAACAATAATGATTTTATTGTCTTGGACAATATAATCAACATCTTTTTCAAATAAAGTATTTGCTTTCAGAAGAACTTGAATATCATGTAAAGTCGCACTCTGCTGGGCATAACGCTCCTCGGCAAGTTTTTTCTCATGAGTTTTTTCTTTGGATGATAGTTTTTCATCTGAATCAATTTTTTTGAACTCGGTTGATAAATCCAGTAAAATAAAACGGTCTGAAGCATTAGGCGATAAGAACTCACGCCCTTTTTCGGTTAAATCAACTGAATGATTTCTCTCATCAATTACAAAATATAGGTCATTATCAACTTCATGTAACTTTTTATCTCTGATAAAATCTAATTCGGTTCTTTCAATCAATCTCTTTACACCTTCTTCTTGCTCTATTTTCAATAACAATTTATTCTTTGGTGAACCCCGTCGTGCTTGTAAAAGTTTTATACCGGCTTCATAGGTTTGTCCTTCTTTTAGGAACCTTTCTCCTTCTTCGACAATTCGATTAACCAAAACATTTTGAGATTGATATGCGCGACGTGCAAGAGGCGTTAAGCTATTATCAAATCCTCTTGATTCGGTAACCGCTCCAGAAATAATAAGTGGAGTTCGTGCTTCGTCAACTAAAATTATATCTACTTCATCTACAATTGCGTAATAATGACCTCTTTGAACCTTATCTTCCCAATTTATAACCATATTATCACGAAGGTAATCAAACCCGAACTCATTGTTCGTTCCATAAGTAATATCCGCATTATAATGAGGTTTTCGCTCTTGCGGGTTCATCCCTTGCTGAATACAACCAACCACCAAACCCAATGATTCATAAATAGGTCCCATCCATTCACGGTCACGGCTTGCCAAATAATCGTTGACTGTCACCAAATGCACGCCTTGTTTTGTTAGCGCGTTAAGATAAATCGGCATCGTCGCAACTAAGGTTTTTCCTTCACCAGTTTTCATCTCAGCAATTTTGCCTTCATGGAGAACAACACCACCAACAATCTGCTCATCAAATGGAACCATATTCCAGGTCATTTCAATTCCACGCACCAACCATTTCTTCCCGCAGAGTCTTCGGCACGCTTCTTTGACTAATGCAAATGCTTCGGGTAGGATTTCGTCTAAACTTTCCCCATCATTAATACGAGCAACAAAATCTTCGGTCTTTTTTGGTAAAACAGTATCTGAAAGGTCTTTCATCTTTTCCCAGATTTCATTTATTTCTTCGGTCTTAGGAAAAAGACGTTTCATCTCTCGGTCGTATTTTTTTCCGCCGAAAATCTTTTCTAAAATTTCTAACATTAATTACGCTTATTTTGAGAATAATTTATCATTATTTTTTTCTGCCCTTTAAGCTTTTGTAATGTCCGAATCATCTCATCTTTGACTTCAAAAAAACCTTCTTTGGAAGACAAAACTTCCAATGTATCAATCACACTAGGGTTTCCAATTCTTCGTAAAACAATCGCAGTTTTTTTCCTAACCGCCTTGTCGGCATCTGTTAGCAAGTTTATTACCTGTCCTAAACAATCTTTATCTCCGATCGCTTCTAATATATCAAGTGCAAATATTCGAATATCAGCTGATTTATCCTTTAAAAGTGGAATTAGGAACTTAACTGCTGGCTTACCTATCTTCATTAATTCTTTCTTATTTTCTAATCCGATAAAATATTTCATCCGCACAATCTCATCGACTGGAAGCGCATTTATTAAACTCAATGCTTTTGCCGCACCCCTTCTCACTTCTCTCTCAGAATCGTCTAAACTAAAGATAAGGGTCTCCTGTGCACTTTTATCACCAATTAGTCCTAAAGTTTTTGCGGCATATTCTCGAACATAAGAATTTTTACTTGAACGTAGCACTTCAATTATAATCGCTACTCCTATGTTCCCATAACTGGCAAGCGTCCTCGCAGCAGCTTCACGAACTTCTGGTTCTCCATCACCTAATGCGAATACCAATCTATCGACCAATGGTTTTGTTATTTGTTTTGCATTCGCTAAGGAATTAATCGCTGATACATGTACTTTCATATCTGAGTCATTTAGTCCCTCTTGTAGAATTTCTATCGCTTTTACATCGTCAAATGCACTGATACATTCATACGCCTGTGCTCTAATATTTGGATCGTCATCTGTAACCATTTGTTTTATGTACTCGAAAGCTGTTTCATCACCAATATCACTTACTCTTTTTATCAAAATTTTGCGTATATCGCTATGTCCTTCTAATTTCATTCGATGATCAATTATTTTAATCAGATCATTCAAATGGTGACTTTCACGAATTAAATTAGTAAGTTCATCCAATTTATCACCAGCAATAAGATAGTCTATGTTATCTTCATCTTCCAATTTTAATGATTTCTGATCTAAGAAACTTAAAAGGGAAGATGCCTTCGAGCGTACTTCCTTTTTCGGATCTTTTAGTTTTTTTACAATTAGTTTTATAGTGAAATCATCCGTTTCTAATTTTTTTATTATTATATTTTCGATTTCGTTAAATAATTTGCAAAGATGTAATAGGGAATCTTTCGAATTATTGATGTCTTTTGATTTTGAAACTCCTCCGGGATTGTCCCTATAATATTGATTTATAATTTCATCTATTATTTTTTTTATCTCTTGTTCATTTTTCGGAAAATTCATATATGCATTAAATAATGTATTTATAGAATCATCATTGATTTCCTGGGTAAGTTTTGTAATATTTGCCTCTATTCCCATTTTATTTTCAAGTAGATTTTTCAATTTTTTATAATTGCTATCCCATCCGGAGTAGTTTTCTTTAACTCGCTTCCATAAATTTACTAATTTAGTTAAAATATGTTGGTTTTTCTCTGTTTCCTGTCTTTTAAATAATTTTAAAAACGACATTTCTATTTCACTTTATTTGCTATCTGAGACATCATCAATTAAATAGCATTCCCAATATATCAAATCTACCTTTCCCTCATGATCTTACCTTAACTTTTTAGTCCTTCGCCTAAAGCTTTATAGATGGCCGGAAATTGATTAATCTTAATACGACACTTGGCAGTGTTACCATTGAGTACATTACTAATAAATTTCTCCCGTTCATTCTTTGTGCCAAAGATTTTACCGAGAATTTGCGACAGCATATTCTTAATTTAACTCTAAAGTCATTCTAAATATATACAAGATAATTGTCAATATCTTATAACTATTTCGTCAATTGGGATGTGCAGCTCGGGCAACGTGTCGCTTTAATCGGGATTACAGTATAGCAGTACGGACATTCTTTACTAGTTAGTGCAAGTGAGGCTGGCGCCGGTTTTTTAAAACGATTAATCTGGCGCACCATTAAAAATATCACAAATGCGACAATTATGAAATCAATTATCGTATTGATAAACACGCCGTAATTTACTGTCGCAGCACCGGCTGCTTTCGCTTCGGATAGTGATGAATAATAGGTTCCTGAAATATTTATAAATAAATTAGCAAAATCGATTCTCCCTAATAACAAACCAATTGGTGGCATTATTACATCATTGACAAGCGAAGTAATGATTTTACCAAACGCTGCACCGATAATGATACCGATCGCCATATCGAGCACATTACCGCGCATTGCGAATTCTTTAAATTCCTTAAACATTTCAAGTCACCCCTTTACTATTTAATTTCATCACCTAAGACCAATCATACTATTTTCTGATAATCTGTCAAGCAGAAATTTAAAATATACATTGACAAAATATTAGTTGGATATTAATATATATAAAAATGTTAAATGAGAGGAGTAAAATATGATAATTGCAGTAATAATTTTAGCAGTAATTCTGGTCTGGGCTATTTCGAATTACAATCTTTTAGTCAGTAGAAAGAATCGCGTCAAAAATGCCTGGGCTCAAATCGATGTCCAGCTGAAACGACGTTATGATTTGATTCCCAACTTAGTTGAAACGGTAAAAGGTTACGCTGCCCATGAACGCGAGCTATTTGAAAAAGTTACCCAAGCCCGCGCTACCGCGATGACCGCTAAAACAGTTGGACAAACCGCACAGGCAAACAACGCTTTGACCGAAACATTAAAATCTTTATTTGCTGTTGCTGAAAACTACCCGACCCTAAAGGCAAACGAAAACTTCCTGAGATTACAGGAAGAACTTGCTGCGACCGAGAATAAAATTGCCTTTGCACGCCAGTTTTATAATGATGAAGCAATGGGATACAAAATTACGATTGAAAAGTTCCCTTCGAACATTATTGCCGGAATTTTCAGATTTATACCTGAAGATTTTTATTCTATTCCGGAAGGAGAAAAAGAACCAGTAAAAGTTTCTTTTCAAAAATAGCGTAACTTTCAGAATATAACGAAGTCTATTTGGTAACTAAATAATATGAAGCAGACATTATACGATTTAATAAACAAAAACAAGTGGCGTACTTTCTTTTTTATTTTTGCGTTCAGTATAATATTAGGCGCGGTTGGTTATGTTTTAGTTAATGTTTTCCGCTGGGGCACCGGTGGTTATGTTTTATTTGGATTATTTATCATCTTCTATAATATTATCCTTTATTACAATTCTGATAAAATGGCGCTTGCTTTTTCTAAAGCTCAACCTGCCTTAATCAATGAATACCCACAACTCCATAATGTTGTTGAGGAAGTATCAATCGCGGCTGGTGTGCCGAAACCGAAAGTCTATATAATTAATGACCCAATGCCAAATGCCTTTGCGACCGGCAGAAATCCTAAAAACTCCACGATTGCAGTAACCCAAGGATTATTATCAATGATGAATCGTGAAGAACTGCAAGGTGTGATCGCTCATGAAATGTCTCATATTAAAAATTATGACATTCTATTAATGACGATCGCGGCAATCATCGGCGGTTTAATTGTCCTATTCCGTGACCTATTCTTACGCTCATTATGGTTTGGCGGGCGGAGTCGCGATAATGACCGAAAAGGCAATGCCGGTGCCATTTTCGTAATCGTCGGTATTGCTTTAGCAATTATCGCCCCAATTTTAGTATTTTTAATCCGTGCCGCAATCTCGCGCGAGCGCGAATATCTGGCGGATGCTTCTGGTGCCTACTTACTGCGTTATCCGGACGGTTTAGCTTCAGCACTGGCAAAACTTGGCAGATATAATGGAAAGTTAAGAAATGCTTCCGATGCAACCGCTCATCTTTTTATTGCCAACCCATTTGGGAAAGATCGAATGTCAGTGTCGAACCTTTTTGCAACCCATCCCCCATTGGAAAAAAGAATCCAGCGTTTGAAAGAATTAGAAATCTAAATCAATTTTAGTTTTTATCTGACGACGGTAAAACGAGCTAACGGCTTTTCAATTCCTTCTGCTCTGATAAAATAAATACCACTCTTAAGATACTCACCTTGGTTATTTCTAAGGTCATAGTCAAAATTACTGTGTCCCTTTAACAAAAGTAAAGTTCTTAAATTCCGGCCGGTCGCATCATAAATTGACAAAGTAAGATTTTGCTTCAGGTCAGATGAAGCACCCATCTGTAATCGAGAACGAACCAGATTGGAACGCAATTTTAAATCATAATTTCTCCGATTCCAATACGATTCATTATTTTCTATGCCCGGCATGAAATAGTGTGATTCAATCGCATCTAAACCGAATGCGCTCGTTGCATCAAGCCGAACGTAGCGAGCTGTGTCAAATGAAACTGATGTTAAGTCAAAAGTTGTCTGTGCAGCATTAGCTGTGCCAATCGTTGTCCAAGGACCTTTCCAGTTATTGGAAACTTTAACAGTAGCGGATCCGCTCGCCGATGAACGATAGACAGTAAAATCATTACCCGAATCATTCTGAATCGGTTTCGCCATTGCTACTACAATCCATTTTGTGTTGTCAACTTGATATCCGATATTATCATGAACGCCCAGTGCCCGAACCGGGTAAGTCCGATTAGAACTTATCGTGACATAGCGGGTGGAAACAACCCGCATCCCATAATTATCAATGATGGTTGAATCAGGAACCATTGCAACATTTACCGTCACAGTCGAATCACCGGTACTCGGGACATTAACTAATACTGTATCATCCTTATAGCCAGGACAACGAACAACCAACGAATACGTACCAGGTAAATAGAAACGATGGAAATCACCGTTGGTTGGTGATGTATAACTCATCCAGTTTCTCGGCATTACCCATAACTGGGCATATAATGGCTGACCAGTGACCGAATCTCTCACTGTTCCCTGAATACCCTGCCCTGCTTTATAACAATAATATAACATCGCATCACGATTGATATTGAAGGTCGGGTCAATTGCGGTAGCCGGTGGTGTTTTTATGTTATGAACTTCTATGGATGAACCCATCTCTCCCTGAAAACCATAAGTGTAATCTTTACTTGAACCATTAATCAAATACATAACTATCGAACCTTGTCCATAAGGATAATGATTGCCGCGAGCTGAATATCCTTGAGCAAGATAGTGATGCAGGAATTTTTCCGGTGACGAATCATAAGTAGTATAACTCCATGGATAAGAAATAATTGAGTCACCCGCATGATAAGTAACGTAAATTGTGAACGGGTGTTTTACAAACAGATTATAAAAAGCGGTCGGCTCGTTCTCACTAAACGCATCACTGCCACAAGCATCTTCATTTCCCCACATCCAGCCAAAATTTCGGTTTAGATCAACAGTCCGCCCATTATAACGAACATTATTAACATAACCATCTGGGTTTATCATCGGGACAATCCAGATTTCTCGATTATTGACAAGATTTGCGACCGTCGGATTAAAATTATAATTGTTTAATATGTATTTGATAAGTTCAAAACAGATAGCCCAGCCGATCTTCTCATCGCCATGGGTATTACCATCAAAATAAACTTCCGGTTCGTTCTCATCTACGTTAACAGTATCCGAGATTTTCATGGCAAGTAATAATCGGCTCTGATGACTCATTCCTAAAGTCTCTAATTTACAAATAGCAGGGTTATTCGTAGCCATCACATTCATCGTATCAACAAATTCCGTGTAAGTAAGATATCGACCTCTGCCGCCTTCAGTAAAGAAATTATCGTAATAGATACCGCTGATATTTTCTTGTAATGTCGTAATTTTGTAACCTTTTCGACTTAGTTCACTAATCATTACCGGCGATACCTCGGCGACGCAGTAGTTATCCCGAACTTGATTAATTATTACACCCATATCATCTAAATCTTTTACTTCCCAACGATTGTTAATCTCAATTCTTACTAAATCTAATCTTGGCGGAACGTGCATTTCCGCTCTCGCATTTTCAAGACGATTCGCTATGCCAATATTTATTGCTAAAATAATAATAAATAACAAAAATTTTTTCATTATCTTCTCCTTAAAATATTTATATTACTACATTATATCTAATTCAAATTGTTTCGTCAATAAAAGTACATTTATCTGAAATCGGCGGTTATGACACCGGCTAACGGATGGATTTGGGTGACTGTAATTTTTGCCAATTGTTTCTCAAAGCATTCAATTAAGAATTGGGTTTTGGCAGGAAAATCGGTATCTCCTCCATCATAATTCACTTCTCGAAACTTATCTTTGAATTTATTCGGATTATCAACGAACATCATATCGCCAATCACAATCCGACTTGGTCTTTTTAAGAATTTTGCGATTGTTATGATTGACTCTTTTTTCAACTCATCCGGCAGATGATGTAATGAATAAACCGCAAGAATTTTATTAATCGGGTATAAATTTAAATTAAGCACCTTGCACGGTTCTTCAAACGAGCCATAAGAAAAAATTACATTATTTAATTTCGCTTTCTTGGCATTTCTCTCTGCCCGCTCCAGGCTCCTTTTGCTAATATCAATTCCGATTACCTGCTTGCAAATCTTGGCTGATTTTATCGCCCAATCACCCAGACCAGTGCCGATATCAAGCAAAATATCCTTAGGTTTCAGTTCTAAATGCTCAAAAGCGATTTGCCCGACTAATTTTGGTATTTTAGTTGATACTAATTGGGTTTTACCTTGTGCGCATTCATCGAATAATTTCGCCACACGCTTCTGATTATATTTTTGCATCTAATTCCCAAATAATTTAATCGCTTGTTTCATTTTAGCAATCACATTAACTTCGAATGGACACCGTTTCATACACGCGCCGCATTCGTTGCAAAAAGAAGCTTTCTTAGAAAGACTCTTAAAAT
>Ga0315291_10000523_pt1 | contig 51156 bp, 33 predicted proteins | sample YL17G12_20_MG_FD_203070 | JGI IMG/M metagenome (GOLD analysis project Ga0315291, IMG submission 203070) | Sediment microbial communities from Yellowstone Lake, YNP, Wyoming, USA - YL17G12_20 | ecosystem: Environmental > Aquatic > Freshwater > Lake > Sediment | place: USA: Wyoming | collected...
TTGGCGATGCCGTGGTTCTTCATTGCGGCGCCGGAGCCGCCCTGGGCGAGCTCGGTGTAGTTGCCGTCGACGAGCTGGCCGGCGATGTCCAGGGCCACTCCTTTCTGGAGAGTGCCGATGCCGCTGCGCGGGTCGGGGAAGAACTTGAGGCCGGTGGTGAAGGTGCCGATGCCCAGGGTAATGTTGGTGGAGTTGGAGATGACGATGAGGCGGCCGTCGGCGCCGCCTTCCGCGGCGTCCGGCAGGGAGGGCTCTTGTCCAGTTTCCGATTGCGGTGCGGGCTGAGCCGCCGGGGGCAACGCGGCCCGGACGGGAGGTTCCGCCACGCCCGATGTGAGCCTGGGGGATAGCACGGACGGTCTTTCCTGGACGCTTTGGGATATCTCCGGAACCCGGTTCGTGTCCGCCGGGCACGATATCCCGGTCGGGTCATTCCCGCCGGGCGACGCTGCGAGCGCGGCCGGCAGGACCATCATCAGGCACAGGGCTATCGAAACGGCGGTTCTCTTCATGCTTATCCCTGATACCGCTTCCGGCCGGAAGGTATTTAAAAAGCCTAGTACGCCGTTTGCATGATATATAAACGTTGTTGTAGGGGTTTTTGCGCAAGGGCACCCGGGACAGCGGATGTCTCGGTTACCGAAATTTTTTTATCAGCGGTTCGACCGTACAGGAATGGGGGATTAGCCACGGCGACGCTGGAGATTTCGGGCCTTGTGAAACAGTATTCCGCCCAGATACGGGCGCTTGACGGCATCGACCTTCGAGTGGAGGAAGGCGAGGTCTTCGGGCTCATCGGCCCCAACGGCGCCGGCAAGAGCACCTGCATCCGGATCGTGGCGACGTTGCTTGCGCCGACATCAGGCGTCGTCTTGGTCCGGGGTCTGGACGTGACCAGGGAACAGATGGCCGTGCGCAAGATCATATCTTACCTGCCGGAGGAGGCAGGCGCCTATGAAAACCTCTCGGGAGAGGAGTACCTGCGCTTCATGGCCCGGTTCTACGGTGGGGACACAACCGAGGTGCTCAAGCGCGGCGTCGGCATCGCCGACCTCGGCGAGCGCATAAAATCGAAGACGAAGGAGTACTCCAAGGGCATGAAGCGCCGCCTGCTCATCGGGAGGACCCTGATGATGGAATCCAAACTGTACATAATGGACGAGCCCACCGGCGGGCTCGACGTGCTCCACGCCCACCATATCCGCAACATGATAATGGACAGGATAAAGCAAACCAACACCACCGCTCTCATATCGAGCCACAACCTGCTCGAGGTCGAGTACCTCTGCAACCGCGTGGCCATCATCAACCGGGGCCGGATAGCCTGCATCGGCACCCCGGCCGAGCTGAAAGGCCGCTTCGGCGCCGCCAACCTGGAAGAGGTCTTCATGAAAGTCGTGGAAGGCAACAAACCCATCCCGGTGACCGCCGGCGGGGGTGGCTGAGATGGGACCGCTGGGCAACATCATCCAGAAGGAGCTGATGGAGATGTTCCGGGACCCCAAGCTGATATTGGGCATGGTGCTGGTCCCCATCATCATGTTCCCGATAATGGGCGTGGCCATGAGCTCCTCGTATGAGGCGACCCAGAACGCGATGCGGACCTCGGGCGTCTCGCTCTACTCGCAGGACGCCTCCGATGGCAACGCCGGCTACACGGCGTTCCTGTGCACTTATCTCGAGCTCAACAACCTGACCGTTAAGAACCTCACCGCCGCCGACACGGCCGAAGCGGTAAGGAAGGCCACCGACGGCGGGGCGGTCGTGCTCGTGGCGCTCCCGGCCAACTTCACCGAGAACATCATGGCGCTTCGCTACAACACCATCGGCGTGTACGCCATCTTCCGCGACTTTTCGATGACCGAAGGCGCGATATACTCCCAGGTGGTGTCGGTCCTGGACGGCTTCAACAACCTCGTGGTGGCCGACCGCCTCCAGAATGCCTATCCCAACGAGAGCGTGCTGAACCTGACCTTCCCGCTGGTGGCAAAGAGCGAGAGCGTCATAAGGGGGCAGGTCCACGACGCCGATCCCAATGTGGTCGGGATGACCGTGGTGGGCTCGGCCATGATAATGCCGTTGACGCTGATGTTATTGCTCATAATGGCCGGCCAGCTCGCCGCCACCTCGGTGGCTATGGAGAAGGAGCAAAAGACGTTGGAGGTGCTGCTTTCGCTGCCGGTCAGGCGCATAAACATCCTGATAGGGAAGCTCTCGGGCGTCATGGTGGTGTCGTTGTTTGCGACCGTTTCGTACCTGGTCGGTTTCACATTCTACTTCAACAGCATGGGCCTCGGTGGCGGGGCGGATCTCCAGGCGCTCGGGCTCAATCCCGAGCCGGTCGGATTGATGCTTCTGGGGACGGCGCTGCTTCTGTCGTTCATCTCGGCGCTATCGCTTGCCGTGCTGCTGTCGGTGTTCACCAAGGACGTTCGCAGCGCCCAGTCGCTGATGGGCGTCTTGTACATTCCCATCATGGTCCCGGCGCTCATACTGATGTTTGCGCCGGTGGGTTCCCTGCCGGCGGGATTGCAGTTGGTGGTGCTGGCCATACCGTTCTCGTACCCGATCCTGGCCTCGCAGGCATTGTACACCCAGCAGTACCTGCTGGTCGCCATCGGCGTAGCTTACCAGGCCCTGTTCACGGCTGCGGTCCTGGGGCTGGCCGCCCGTATTTTCTCGACCGAAAAGATTCTCACGGCCAAGCTGGAGTTCGGCAAGAAGAAGAAAGCTCCCGAGAACTAGCCGAAAAGGTTTAAGGAAAGGGGGCCCGATACCGACTCCGATGGCGCCACCGGAGCTGTCGCGCAACGAACGAAAGGTGCTGCTCGCCCTGCGCGGGAAGGATCCTGCATCGCCGGAGGAAGTGCTCGAGAAGGGCGGCTTCTCCCAGACCGTGGAGGTCATGAGCGCCGCCTCCTGGCTCAAGTCCAAGGGCCTGCTCGACATCCACGAAAGGATCGAGACCTCCTACCAGCTCGACAAGGAGGGCATCGAATACGTCGGGCGCGGCGAGCTCCCCGAGTTCTCCGTACTGAGGGCAATCGGGCACGCCGGGAAGAAGGAGGTCTCCGAGCTCCACGCCGGCGAACTGTCCCGCGAGCAGGTGCAGATAGCGCTGGGCTGGATGAAGCGCAAGGGCTGGGCATCCATCTCCAAGGAGGGCGGAAAGAGCTTCGCCCACATCACCGAGGAGGGGCAGAAAAGGCTCGCCGAAGGGGCGTTGACCGAGGAGCTAATGGTGCTTCGGGCTGTTGCGGCCGGTGGCGAGACGGGGCTCCCCGAACCGGACGCCAAGAAGATCAGCGCCCATGCCCTCTCGCTCCTGCTGACGCGCAAGGGAATATTGAAGGTCCGCGAACGGTACGTCCGCACGCTCGCTCTCACCGGGGAAGGCCAGGCGCTGGCCGCATCCGGGATCTCCGTGGGCGAGGAGATAACGCAGCTTTCCCCCGAGTTGATACAGAGCGGGAAATGGAAGGACGCCGAGCTCCGGCCGTACGACGTCCACACCTTCGCTCCGGCAATGCACGGCGGCAAGGCCCACGTGTTGCGCGAGGCCATAGCCCGCATAAGGGACATCTTCCTGCATATGGGATTTACCGAGATATGGGGTGACTACATCGAGTCCTGCTTCTGGAACATGGACGTGCTATTCATACCGCAGGACCACCCGGCCCGTGACGCCCAGGACACATTCTACATGAAGCGCCCCGCAAGCTCCGAGATACCCGCGGCGCTGGCCGAGGCCGTGCGAAAGATACACGAGACGGGCGGCGACACGGGCTCGGAGGGCTGGAAGTACAAGTGGTCCGAGGCGGAGGCCCGCCGGACGCTCCTGCGCACGCACACCACGGTCAACACCATCCGGTACCTGTCGGAGCACCCGGACGGGCCGTGCAAGGTCTTCTCCGTGGGCAAGGTCTTCCGGCGGGAAGCGATCGACAACAAGCATCTTCCCGAGTTCTTCCAGATAGAGGGCATCGTGATGGAGGAGGGCGCCAGCTTCCGCATGCTAATCGGGGTCATAAAGGAGTTCTACTCGCGCATGGGCTTCCCCGAGGTCCGCTTCCGGCCGTCATACTTCCCGTACACGGAGCCCAGCCTCGAGGTCGAGGTCAAGTTCAACAACAAATGGATGGAGCTCGGAGGGGCCGGCATCTTCCGGCCGGAGGTCACGGCCCCGTTCGGGATCAAGTACCCGGTCCTGGCCTGGGGATTGGGCCTCGAAAGGCTGGTCATGAAAAGGTACGCCATCAACGACATGCGCCAGCTGTACCTCGGGGACCTGGAGTGGATGAAGAAGACGGCCATCAAGTGATCCGCCGGCGGAGAGGCGGGCAGCGGACAGCGGACAGCGTCGTACGCTGCACGCCGTACGCAGCACGCTGTACGCTCTCGTTGCGGACAGCGGACGGCCCGTCGTACGCTGTACGCCGTACGCAGAACGCCGAACGCCGTCCGCCGTACGCTGCCCGCCGTTTTTCAACAATCGCAAATAAAAGTATTAATACGCGCCATCTAATTAGCATTTCAAGGTGTGACTGATGGCCGAGGATGCGGCGAAGGAAGTAGCGGCGGGACAGAGGCTCATGGCCGAGGGCGAGCTCAAGGGAGCGCTCTCGCGGTTCAACAAGGCCATCCGGCTCGACCCCAACAACCCGGACGGCTATTTCGGGAAGGCGGAGGCCGCGGCCGCCCTGCCGCAGGTAGCGACCGACGAGATTATCGCCAATTACACCAAGGCGGTCGAGCTCCAAAAAGACGAAGGCGAAAAGGCCATGATATACAGCCAGCTTGGGGCGTTCGCCCTTCGCGAGGGGAAGCTCGACATGGCCGAGGCGAGCTACAAGAAGGCCGCCGAGATGGATATCGAGAACGCGCCCTACTACATGTCGGACCTGGCCATCGAGTACTACATGTCGGTGGCCAAGCGCATGGACGAGGAGGGCTCCAACCTCGAGCTGGACGCGGCGCGCAAAAAGAGCCTGGCATTCTTTGCCAAGGCGCTCGACATGGACCCCAAGGACGCCGCCAAGCTTCTCAATTTGTAGTTCATGCCCACGCTCTTTTCGCCGGCGGCCGGCCGCAGGCAGTTCCTCCTGCAGTGGCACCTCACCGCAAGATGCGAAGAAAGCTGCCGCCACTGCTACATGCACGATTCGCCGTCGTACAGGTCCGAGTTGGACAACGAGCTTTCACCCGTGCAGTGCCTGACGGTCCTCGAAGATTTCACACGGACGGTCAGAAGCTGGGGCGTCGAGGGGCGCATCAACTTCAGCGGCGGGGACCCGCTGCTCCGCAAGGACCTGCTCGACCTCGTGAAAGAGGCGAGCTCACGTGGCTTTTTCGTCGGGATACTGGGAAATCCCCATCTCCTGACCGAAGAGGCTGCGCGTGCCCTGAAGAAAGCGGGCGTGAGCCGCTACCAGATAAGCATCGACGGATTGGAGAAAACGCACGATTCGCTGCGGGGACGCAAGGGCGCCTTCAAGGACGCCCTCCGGGCCATCCGGGCACTGAACAAGGTGGGCCTTCCGTCCGTGGTCATGTTCACGCTGAGCCGGCTCAACGCATCCGAGCTGATCGGGGTCATCAGGCTCTGCGCCCGGGAGAATGTTCGCATCTTCGATTTTGCGCGCCTGGTGCCGACCGGCACGGGCAGGTCCTTGAAGGACGAGATGCTCGGCGCCGATGAATACCGCGAGCTCCTTCTTCGCGTGCTCGAGGAATACCGGCGTTTCGAGGCAGCCGGCTGCGCCACCTATTTCGGCCGCAAGGAGAATCTGTGGGTCCTGCTCTACCACGAGCTTGGACTTCTTCCCCCGATGCCCCGCCAGAAGGATACGATCTATTCCGGCTGTTCCGTCGGCTCGCGCATAATGACCATATTGGCCGACGGGACGGTGCTCTCCTGCCGGCGGCTTCCGGTGAAGCTCGGCCGCGTTCCCGGCCGAAGCCTCAGGGAAATCTTTATTAGTTCCAAGAATCATCGTCGGCTCCGCTCCGTTGAAAAGATGGAGAGGTGCTCCGGCTGCAGGCTGCTCCCCTTCTGCAGGGGATGCCCGGCGGTGGCGCACGGGGCGACGGGGGACTTCCTCGCCGGGGACCCCCAATGCTGGAAGGTGGTGGAATGCTGAGCAAAAGGGAGGGCCGCGCGCTTCGCAGGTTCGCTTTCTGGAGCGGGCGCCGCAAGGCTACCACCAGGAACTGCAACGGGTGCGACGGCGGGTGCGGCGGCTGCGGCGGAGGGTGCGGCGGCTGCGGCGGCGGGTGCACCAGCGTCTGCGGGGGCTGCGTGGGCTGCGTCCCATGAAGATAGTTCTTATATCGAAATATCCCCCAATCGAGGGCTACGTTTCCTCGTGCACCTACTGGCTTGCAAGGGGACTTTCCCGGAAAGGGCACAAGCTGACGGTAGTCACGAACGCCTTCGAGGTCGAGGACCGGCACCGCGAACGGATGTCGGGCGGGGACCTCGACCTTTACCAGGAACGGAACCTGTCGGTCCGGAACACGGACCCGTTCCAGGACTACCAGCTGATACCGGGGGCAAACCCGTTTTGCGAAAAGCTCGCGGCGGCCGCCATCGAGCAGGCCGGGGACGCCGATCTTCTGGACGCGTGGTACTTCATCAGCTACGGCTCGGCCGGCATGCTGGCGAAAGCGGCCACGGGCCTCCCGTTGGTTTTGCGCCACGCCGGGAGCGACATCGGGCGGCTGGGCGCAAATCCGCACCTTCGGCCTCTCGTCCGGGCCCTGCTGAAGAGCGCTGACGCGGTCGTCGCCGGCCGCGGCTCGGCGCCGCGTCTTCGGGCGCTGGGCGCACCTGCCGGCAGGATTCACGAGATACCGGTGTCTGTCGACGCCGGCGCGTTCGATCCCGGGGTCAAGCCAGCCGACCTGGGAATCAGACCTGATGTTCCGGTCATCACCTATGTCGGCAAGGTGACGCGGGGAAAGGGCCTGGTGGAACTGCTGGCTGCGGCGGCCAGGATCAAGTCGGATTTCCGGCTGCTCCTTCTCACCTCCGATGCGGAGAATGTGCGGCGGCTGGCAATTCCTCCCACGCTGAGGCAGAAGCTTCTCGTCAGGCCGTTCGTCCCGCCATGGAAGATGCCAGGCATCATCCGGGCTTCCCGCTGCGTCGTGATGCCCGAACTCCATTTCCCGGTCAAGGCGCACAGCCCCATCCTTCCACGCGAGGTCCTGGCGTGCGGGACCTGCCTCGTGTTGAGCGAGGAGCTCCGGGCCAAGGTGGCCGGCGGCTCGATCCTCGACGGCGAGCAGGCGATCGTCGTCCGGCCCGAGGACACGTACGATCTCGCCCGGAAGCTGGAGACGGTCGTCCGGGACGCGGAATTTGCGCAAAAGCTGGGCAAGTCCGGTTACGCATTGTCGAGGAAACTGGAGGACTTCGAAGGCTATCTGTCCTCCAACGAGAAGATGTACCGCAAGCTTCTCTGAGGCTATTCCTCTTCGGACATGGCCTCCCTGGCCATCCGCTTGCGGCACGAGCGGCACAGCCGGCCGTCGGCGTCCATGTCCTCCCGGCAGACCGTCCTGCCGCACATCGGGCAGGCGAGCATCGCCGGTTTCCCGCACACGTAACACTGGCCTATCAGCATCCGGGACCCCGGTAACCTATTTCTACCTGCGGGGCAATAATACTTGCGGTGGAAGGATGCAGGATTACGAGGTAAGGCGGGGCCACCAGAAGGAGCTCGAGGGCGGAAAGCTGAAGCAGCTGATGCAAGAGGCGTTCGGCAACGTCGCCGAGGAAGGCGCCTTCCTGGTCTCCAAGTACGGGGCGCTGGCAAAGCTCTCCGTAGGCTGGGACGGCAAGTACTCCCTGAAGGTGGAAACGGCGATGGACCCCAAAGTGGCGCCGGACGTGGCGCAGTCGACCATCAAGGTCTACTACGCGTTCCTCGAGAAGGCGACAGGGTTCACCTCGAAGGAGCGCGGGAAGCGGATGCAGAAGAAGGCGAAGGAAGGGAAGCTCTGAATTGGAAGGCACAAGGCACGAGGCGCAGGGCGCAAGGGCGAAGGAGCAAGGCACGAGGCGCAGGGCGCAAGGGTGCGAGGGCGGATGAAAGCTAGATACCCCGGACTTCAGTCCGGGGCCGCAGGCGACCGCAGTCGCCTAGGCAAGGAGGACCAGCAGGTCCTCCGGGTCGGTCAACATAGCAAAGCGTACGAGCCCCGGACTTTAGTCCGGGGGGGTTGGGAATGCCGAAGATCGTTGATACTCCGATAGTGTTCACCTGTCCGGTCTGCGGAAAGATCACCAAGATCATGGGCGGGGAGGGCATGCTCGGCCCGTTGCCCTTCGACTGGCATGGAAGGAGGGACGGGAAGGACTATTGCCGTTGCGGCGAAAAGCAGGCGAAAAAGTAGCGAGGGCGCGGGCTATTTCGTAGGGTCGACCACTTTTCCCATGAAAAGGATGTTCCCGGTCTTGTCGTCCTGTATGAGGAATACGAACGGATGATTCGCGTTGAACAGGGGCGGTATGCCCCCCGCGACGGCGCCCCCGGTCGCGGCCGCAGCCTCCGTTCCCTCTTCATTTACCTTGATGTAGGCCTGGTGGACTGCGGTCTGGACGAACAGTTCGTTGCCCCCGTCGATGCCGGAGAGATCGGCGGCTTCGAACGCGGAAGGCATGCCCATCCGGCTCAGGGTCTCCTTCAGGTCATAGGTGCACCTGAACTCGAATTTTGGCATCAGGACCTCGATCTCCTCCGACCTCAGAAGGCTGCGCCATCTGGTAAGGTTGGCCTGTGAGAGCATTGTCTCCAGGCCGGCCGTGCTATAGCCTTTTGGAAGAAGTATCAGCATCGACAGCCGGTTCCCGTTGTAAGGCATCTTCAGGATCTCCAGCCCGTCCGTCCTGGCGTTCGCGTATTTGAATTTAATATCCCCGTTCGTGGGGGTCTCCATCATCCTGACCCGGACGGTCCGGTTCGGGTCAAGGTGGAAATCGGCCGTTTCGGTCCTGCTGCTGTCGAACTTCGTCACCCAGGTGCCCTTGAAATAGATGGCGTTCGTCAGGGCCAGTACGGTCCCATCATCGATGGATCCCTCGGGGAAAAGCTCGGTGATCTTTCCGCCGGTATGCGCGGCCACCCAGTCGTTTATCGTCTTGCGCGCCTGTTCCGTCGCGCAGACAAAATCGACGTTCTGAGCGCTGGCCATGTAGTATCTGGTAAGCACATCGAGGTATTCTGCCAGTACCGTGTAATTCTTCTGGACCCAGACGGCGTTGGCCGTGGAGAGGCGATATTCCAGGCTCTCGGGGTTGTAGGCGTTGTAAAACGCCGCAAAAGAGGACCTCCTGAGCTGGTCGTCCTTTGTGAAATGGAACACGGACCGTATTTCGTCGGCGGTCTTGCCACGGGCGCCCTCGTAAAGCATGGCGAATGCGGCCTCCATGCTGTAGGGCGAGAAGAAGACGTTGCCACCGCTCGCGCTCAGGTTGGCGTACATCTCGAGCGCAAAGAGGTTGGTGGCGTCGGTGAGGTTGGCCAGCCCCTCGTGGGAAGAGCCGGAGTCGTCCGCACGCGCCAGCGGAGCGCGCTGTTCGCCGGGGGCCCGCCCAAAGAAGTAGTATGCGGTCCCACCCACGACCAATAGCGTGCACACCAGCACGACAGCCAGTTTATCGACCAGGCGCATTTCCTTTCACCCCGTCGGGTCCGCGACCCTGCCCATGAACAGGATGTTGCCCGTTTCGCGGTCCTGAATCAGGAATATGAACGGGTGGTCTGCGACGAAACTGGAAATCACCCCCATGCTTACGCCAATCCCGGTTGCGGCCGCGGCCTCGGTGCCTTCCTCGTTCACCTTGATGTAGGCCTGGTGGACTGCGGTCTGGACGAACAGGTCGTGGCCGCCATTAATCCCGGAGAAATCGGCGGGCCCGAATGCGGAAGGCATGCCCATCTGCTTTAGGGGTTCTTCCAAGTCATATTTGCACTTGATTTCGAATCGGGGCAACTGGACCACTATCTCGCGGGGGTGGAGAAGGCTGCGCCATTCCGAGAGGTTGTCCGGTGAGAGCATATCCTCCAAAGCGGTCGTGCTAGCTCCGTCGGGGAGCAGGACGAGCATCGAAAGCCGGTTGCCTTCGTAGGGCAGCTCCAGGATTTCCAGCCCGGTCGTCTCGGCGCAATTGAATTTGATGTTCCCTTTTGAGGGAATCGTCATCATCTTGGCCTGGACGGTCCGGTTCGGGTCCAGGTGGAAATCGGCCGATTTGGTCTTGCTGCTGTCGAACTTCGTGAGCCAGTCGCCTTTGAAATAGATGGCGTTCGTCAAGGCCAGTCTGGTCGATCCGTCAAGGGTGCCTTTGGGGAAAAGCTCGGTTATCAAGCCTCCGGTCTGCGCGGCCACCCAATCGTTTATCGTCTTGCGGGCCTGCTCCGCCGCTCCGATGAAATCGACATTCCTTGCGCTGGCCATGTAATAACTGGCGAGGACATCGAGGTATTCCGCCAGCACCGGGTAATTCTTCTGGACCCAGACGGCGTTGGCGGTACGGAGGGCATAGTCCTGGCTTTCGAGGTTGTACCGGTTGTACAATGCCGCGAACGACGACCTCCTCGCCGTATCGTTGTGGGTAAAATGGAAAACGGAACGTATCTCGTCGGCGGTCCTGCCCCGGGCGCCCTCGTAGAGCATGGCGAACGCGGCCTCCATGCTGTAGGGCGAGAAGAACACATTGCCCCCGTCCCCGCTCAGGTTGGCGAACATCTCCAATGCGAACAGGTTGGTGGCGTCGGTGAGATTGGCCAGACCCTCGTAGGAAGAGCCTGAGTCGTCGGCCCGTGCCAGCGGAGCGGATCGATGACCCGGTGCCGGGCCGATGAAGTGGTATACGGTCCCTCCGACGATCATCAGCGAGCAGGCCAGCGTGACGGTCAATCCGGTGGTCAGCTTCATTGTCATCTCACCTCGTCGGGTCCACCACTTTGCCCATGAACAGTATGTTCCCGGTCTCGTTGTCCTGTATGAGGAATATGAACGGGTGGTCTGCCTTGAAGACCGGGACGGGCGGCTCGATGCAGTTATCCGACATTATGACCGCCGTGGCCGCCGCCGCCTCGGTTCCCTCCTCGTTCACATCGACGACCGCCTTATGGATCACCCTGCCGATGGAAAGCCCGCCGCCGTTTATCCCGGAGAAATCGGCGGAATTGCTGAATGCCGTGGCCATCCCCATGGTTTTGAGGACAGTGCCCAGCTCATATCTGCATTCAAGCCTAAAGCGCGGCAGATAGACATCCACCCTCCGCTCGCTCAGGTCGTGTTTCCACTGGCCCAGCCTTTCGACGCTCAATGAGCCCTCGAGCCGGGAGGTGTTCCCGTCTTTGGGCAGGAGCAGGAGCATTGACATGTCCCCGCCGCCATAGTCCAGCCGGAGCACCTGCACCCCGTCTCCGCTGGTGTAGTTGAACACGGCCTTCTCGTCCGTCCGCTTCATCATTGGCGCCTGCACGGATTTCTGGGGCGTGACATGGAATGGCTGCTGGGTGGTGTTGGCGGGGTCGAACTGCTTTAGCCAGGTGCCCTTGAAATAGATGGTGTTTATCAAAACGAGCAAATTGGCCGCATCGATGTCCAGCGCGCCCGGCGGGAGGATGTCCTTTATCATGCCGTTGGTCCGGTTGGCCACCCAGGAATTGATATCCTGGCGGGCCTTCTCAGTGTCCTGGGCGGTCAGGTTGAATGCTCCCGCATTGTAATATCTGGCGAGGACATCGAGATACTTCTCGATGAGGGGTTTGGATTGTTTGATGATGTACAAGGCGTTGGCGGTGTTCAGCGAATAGTCCAAATTATCGGCGTTTATCTTTTTTATCAGGGACGAGACCAATGACCAACGCGTCTGGTTGTCGGCCGGGAAATGCAGGAGGGACCGGATCTCGTCCGCGGTCCGACCGGCGGCCCCCTCGTAGCACATGGCCAGCGCGGTGAAAATACTGTAGGGCGAGAAGAAGAGGTTTTCCCCGTCCCCGCTGAGATTGGAGAACATCTTGAGCGCGAACAGGTTGCTGGCGTTGACGAGCTCCTGGATGCTGCTGGGGTCGGTGAAGTTGACGGCTGGACCCGTGGGATCCGTCGAGTTGGATCCGGGCGGCGTGACCGGAGGCGAGCCGGATGTATTGGTTCCGGAGGGATTGGTCGGATGGGGTTGCGGGACGACCGGATTCGTCCGTTCGGTCTCCCGGGCAGGGAGCTGGATGACCGTGTACGCCAATCCCGATACCAGCATGACCGAAGCGCAGAGGATAACGGCCAATTTCACATGCGCAACCATCTTGCTCACCCCGTCGGGTCGACCACTTTTCCCATGAACAGTATGTTGCCGGTCTCGTCGTCCTGTATCAAGAAGATGAACGGGTGGTTGGCGTTGAAGACGGGGACGGGCGGCTCGACGATGCCGTTCCTCTCGAACACCACCGCCGTCGCGGCCGCGGCCTCGGTGCCCTTCTCGTCGACGGACACGAACGCCTGGTGAATCACGGCCGAGATGAAGAGGTCGCGCTTGCCGTCAATTCCGGAGAAATCGGCCGCACTGGTGAATGCCGCGGGCATGCCCATCGCGGACAGGTTGTCTTTCAGGAAATACTTGGTCTCGAGCTTGAACTTGGGGAAGTAGACGTCCACGCGCTGTTCCTTGAGCTTTCCCCGCCACTCGTTCAGTTTGAGCGGGGTGAGCATGTTCTCGACCGATGAAACCGTGCCGTTTCTTGGAAGGAGGACCAGCATCGAGAGCTTTTCCCCGGAATAGGGCATCTTCAGGACCTGGACGCCGTCGGATTCGGTGTAGTTGAATTTCGATTCGTCGTCGTTGCTTGACATCAGCTTGGCCTTGACGGTGGTGGCTGGATCCGGGTGGAAGTCCATTTCCTTGGTCAGGCTATCGTTGAACGCCCGGAGCCAGTCCCCTTTGAAGTAGATGGCGTTGGTCAGGACGAGTACCGTGTTGAAGGTCAGCACTCCTTGCGGTATCAGGTCCTTTATCTTGCCGTTTGTCTGGTTCTCGACCCACCCGTTTATGCGGAGCCTTGCCGCCTCGGCTGCACTTTTGTAGTCCACATTCTCGGCCCCGGCCTTGTAATAGGTCTGGACCGTGTTCACGTACTCGTTCAGGATGTCGAAGTCCTTCTGGATCCACAGGGCGTTGCCTGACGACAGGTTGCAGCCGCTGTCGTTGGCGTTGAGCTTCTCTATCAGGGCCTTGAACAGGGACCAGCGGGTCTGGTTGTCGGCCGGGAAATGGAACACGGAGCGGATCTCGTCGGCGGTCCTGTTCCGCGCTCCCTCGTAGGTCATGCCCAGGGCCGTGAATATGCTGTAGGGCGAGAAGAAGAGGTTGTCCTTGCTGTTGGCAAGCTCCAGGTACATCTCGAGCGCGAACAGGTTGCTGGCGTTGACCAGTTCCTGGATGCTGACGGGGTCAGTGAAGTTGGCGGCCGGACCCGTGGGATCCGTCGAGTTGGACCCGGGCGGCGTGACCGGAGGCAAGCCGGATGTATTGGTTCCGGATGGATTTGTCGGATGGGGTTGCGGGACGACCGGATTCGTCTGTTCGGTCTCCCGGGCAGGGGGCTGGATGGTCGTGTATGCCACTCCCGATACCAGCATGAGAGACGCGCAGATGATAACGGCCACTTTCGTTTGCAGGAGCATATTCCTCACCCGGTCGGATCGACCACCTTGCCCATGAACAGGATGTTGCCAGTCTCCCGGTCCTGTATCAGGAATATGAACGGGTGGTCGGCCTTGAAGACCGGGATGACCGGCTCGACCGGGGCGCTGGTCTTGAACACCACCGCCGTTGCTGCAGCGGCCTCGGTGCCCTTCTCGTCCACGGACACGTACGCCTGGTGGATCACATCCGAGATGAACAGGTCGTCCTTGCCGTCGATACCGGAGAAATCGGCCGCCGCTGAGAATGCCGACGGCATCCCCATGTTCGCCAGGTTATTGCCCAGGAAATATTTCGTCTCCAGCTTGAATTTCGGGAAATAGACGTCCACGCGCCGGTCCTTAAGTCCGCCTTTCCAAGAGGACAGGTTTTGCGGGGTCAGGGCCTTCTCGAGCGATTCCGTGGTCGCCGACTTGGGAAGCAGGACCAGCATGGACAGCTTCTCGCCGGAATAGGGCATTTCGAGGATCTGGATGCCGTCTGTGTCCGTATAATTGAACTTCGATTTGTCGTCCTTGCGGACCATCATCTGGGCCTTGACCGTTGTGGAGGCGTCCGGATGGAAGTCCATATTCTTTGTCAGGCTCTGGTTGAACTCCTTCAGCCAGCTCCCCTTGAAATAGATGGCGTTTGTGAGGACCAGCCGGGTATCGCTGTCCAACATGCCCGCGGGGATCAGGTCCTTTATCTTGCCATTGGTCTGGTTCTCGACCCAGCCGTTGATGCGGAGCCTCGCCGCCTCGACTGAATTTTTGTAGTCCACATTCTCGGCTTCGGCCTTGTAATAGGTCCGGACCGTGTTCACATATTCGTTCAGGATATCGAAGTCCTTCTGGATCCAGAGGGCGTTTCCCGTAGACAGTACGCAACCGGTGTCGTTGGCGTTGAGCTTCTCAAGAAGGGCCTTGAAGAGCGACCAGCGGGTCTGTTTGTCGGCCGGGAAATGGAACACGGTTCGAATTTCGTCCGCCGTCTGTCCGCGAGCTCCTTCGTAGGTCATGCCCAGGGCCGTGAAAATGCTGTAGGGCGAGAAGAAGAGGTTGTCCTTTGCGTTGGCGAGTTCGGCGTACATCTCAAGGGCGAACCGGTTGCTGGCATTGACCAGCTCGGAGAGGTCCTTTGGGTCATCCACGGCCGGGGTGACGGGGTTCACCGGTCCGCCGGGACCGGGCTTGTCCGAACCTTGGCCGGCAGGCTTGAGAAAGGCATAGGACAGGCCCCCCGCAAGAATGATGGTCGGAACGAGGACCACTGCAAGGGCCGTGCTCAGTTTCATGCTGGCATGTTTAGTGATTATAGCACGATATATCTTGTGGTGACATGTTCGACCTATGTAACGATTCTGTAACATATATATTGCTTATTATATAAAGGGCGGCTTCCCGGGCGGCTCCACCGAGCGGCTCCACCGGGCTTCAGGACATCCCTTTTGATTTCCCGGTCACATACGCGCGGGCTATCAGGTGCGCCAGCCGGAGCGGTTCCGGGATGGAGCCCCGGATCGTCGAGCCAGTGACAATGCCCTTGGCATCCGGCTCGTCGATGCCGGCAAACCCGACGTGGACGGGCTTGTGGCCGGTGCCGACCTCGACCAGGCGCGTCCGTTCCAGCCGGGCCAGCCTTTCTTTCCAGTCCGGGATGGGGCCGCGGCCGTACTTGGGCGTCTTGCCCAGCATCTCCAGCGCCCGGCGGATGCGCGCCATATCCGGCTTGTCGCGTGTGACCGTAATGACCGGAAGAGAGGTCAGCCGGTGCAGCTCCACGATGTCCACGACGTTGAATCCACCCAGGCAGGCGCCGTCTAGCATGACGGCCTCGAGCTGTGTGCCGTAGCCGGAGGTCTCGACCAGCAGTGCCAGGGCCGAGGTGGCGTCGGTGCCGTCGACCTCGACCGCTGTTTTCAGGACTGAATCGACGTAACCCTTGCGGACGACAACACCGATGACAGGCACGGTCCAATCCTCGAACGTGAAGGGGCCGTCGTCTATGCCGAGCACCCGGAACTGGGGCTTCATGCCGCCTCCCAAGGGCGAGGTCTCATCGCGGCCTCACAGCAACGAAAGGTTGCCCGTGACGCGGTCGACATTCTTCTCTTTCGCGGGGCCGATGCCCAGAACGGTCACGGTCCCGGCCGGTATCTCCGTCAGCCCGGCGTCCTGTATGAGCGACGTGACCAGCCCGAAATCCTCGGCCTGCTCCTTGAGCTCGTAGAGCGCCTTCAGGTCCGGCGCCTTGAGCACGACCTTCTTCTGGCCCTCCTCGTACCACTCCCGGAAAGTGTCCGGGTCGCGCTTTTTGGACACGAGCGCGCAGGTCACCGCGGCGTGGGCCACCTGGACCGCCGTCTTCCCGGCCGAGAGCTTCAGGTCCGAGCGCGTGACCACCACGAGCTTGTAGGAGAATTCCACAGGGCTCATTTCTCATCGCCTTCCTGCAGCCGCTCCGGCGCTTTTTCCGGCGGGCTCCCGACGACATTTGGGGGCAGAGGGATCGGCGCCTGAGGTTCGACAGCGTCGGGGGACGGGGGCGCCGTTGGGGCACCGGCGTCCTTTTCCAGGGCGGGCCCGGAAGGCTCCAGCTTTGCGAGCTTCTCCCCGTCGGTCTCCTCCGCAGTACCACTGTCTTCGGCTGGCGTGGCTCCCGCCTTCTTGCCAAACCAGCCCCGGGCCGCGCGCCGCCGTTCCTTTTCACGGCGCCGCAGGGCGCGTTCCTCCTCGACGCCTGCAAGCTCGTCGGCGCGCTTGTCCTCGAGCTCCTTCATCTGCTTGTCGACCTCTTCGAGCCGGTGGCGGGATTCCTCGAGCCGCTTGCGGTAGTGGACCTTCATGCTGGCGGCGTGGGAACGCGCCTTTCGCTCGAAATCGCGCACCTCTTTGCGGAGCTTCTCGCGCTCGCGGGAAAGGTCCCACAGCTGCTTGATGAGATTGTCCACGCGCTCCTTGCGCGCCTTGGGGTTCTCGGATGCAGGCACACGCGTGAGCGAGGGGTGGAGGCGGCCCATCCAAGGGAACGCCCCGCGGTACCACGCGGCCGCGAAAAGGAGCAGGCAGATGACCAGAAGGCTGGAGACGATGTAGGGCGTGTCGAAGTAGCCCTTCTCCGCCCCGTCGACGATGCGGAACCCGACCAGCTGGTGGAGCGAGCCGAGGAGGAACCCGTCCAGGATCGCCACGACGATGCTCAGGCCCATGCCCAGCCCTATCTCGTAGATGAGGTTGTACTCCTTGTCCAGCTCGTTGCGGCCCGGGAACAGCGCCTTGACCAGCAGGTAGCCCGGCAGGAAGAATATGAGCAGGAGCCCTAGAATTATCCGGAGGACCTCCAAGACGCCGAGTTCCATGACGGACGATACACGGGCACGAATCTACTTAAAGATTTCTTACAAAGGGTGCAAGGGTGCAAGGGTGCAAGGGTGCAAGGGTGCAAGGGTGGATGGGACGTGGGCTGGCAGCGTCCGTACCCTTCCACCCTTCCACCCTTCCACCCTTGTTCTTCAGCCCAGAATGTTCTTATAGTCTCAATATAGTAGTGGAAATGGGGCAATATTCATGCGCAGTTACCGAACGGCTCTGGTGCTTGTCGCGGTCATGGTCATCGGTTCGCTGGACCTGTCCGTGCTGGCAGCGGCGCCGGCGCGGCAGGACGGGTCCGCCGCGCTCTTGCAGGGACCGGAGGTCACGGATTCGCCAGCCATTCCCTCCGGGCCCTGGCCGAGGGGACCGCTCAAGGGGATGGCCGGCGCGCAAGGCACCGAACCGGCCAGAGGAAAGGGCCAGGATGGACCGGCGTGTACGCAGCCCGTTCATTCCGGGCCAGATGACGAGGGCGAAGGCTCCACCGCCGGCCGGGCCGGCGTCGACGTCTCCCCCGTCTATATAGAGTATAATGGCCCCGACCCGGCCATCGCCGAGTTCGGCGCCGGCCTGGTGGGCTCCGAGACCCGGTTCAACGTGACCGTGGCCAACCTGGGCGACACGCCCTCGGGGCCCGTGTCCGTTTCCATCAAGGTCTCCGACTACTTCCTGAACGTCGTCGGCCAGCACTCCACCTCCATCCCGAACATCGCCGCCGGCGCAAGCCAGGTGGTCGGCTGGTCGTGGACCCCGCGGTACTCCACGGTGTTCAGCGTGAACGCCACCGCCACGAGCCCGGTGGACACCAACTCCAGCAACGACGTCCTTCTGCTGTCGGGGCTCATGGTCGAAGAATGGCTGGACGTGTGCGATTCCGAATCGGGCTGGACGGGCGACCTGGGGCCGGCGCTGTGGCACGTCACGTCCACGATTCCCAACGACCCGTCGCCCTCCCGCCACAGCGCCCCGACGGCCTGGCACTGCGGCCCGGGGAACGGCTACGGCGACAGCATGGACGCCTCGCTGGTCACGCCGGAGCTGGACCTTTCGCGGATGAACCCGACCTACTACGCGTTGTTCAATTTCAACTACTACGGGAAGACCTATTTCAGCAGCGACCGCCTGGACTGCTATGTCACCGACGACGGCGGCCAGAGCTGGGCGCCCCTTTTCGCAACCCTATCCGGAGGCAGCTCCTACGGAGGCTGGTACAGCTGGGTGACGCACTGGGTCGACTACAACGGCAACGGCCTGGTGGACCCCAACGAGCCCCACCAGGACGGGCTCGACGTCACCCGTTTCATCGGGCGCGTCATCCAGATAAAGCTCCGGTTCGTCTCGGACGAGACCCAGACGGACATCGGGTTCTACATCGACGACCCGGTCCTCCGCGGCATCGAGAACCTAAACGACATAGCCGTCATCAGCATCTCCGCCCCGGGCCCGGAGAGGCTGGACGCCGAGCAGACCTACACCGCCAGGATCATGAACCTGGGCCAGTCCCTGCAGCCCTCCTTCACGGCGTACTTCAACGCGAGCGACGGGACGACCCTCAGCCAGAACGTGCAGCCCATCCCGCCGGGAGAAACCCGCGACCTGAGCTGGAAATGGACGCCCTCCTCGGCCGGGGACTTCAGCCTTGAATGCCGCGTCGCGCCCTCGCAGGACGAGGTCCCCGCCGACAACGGCCTGTGGCGGCCCGCCCACGTCGCCGCCGGGCCCTCGAGCGTCCTTCTGGTCGACGACGACAGCGGGCCCGGCAACAACGGGGGGCTGAGAGGCTACACGGCCGCCGACGTCGAGGGGGAGATGAAGGTGGCGCTCGGCACCGTCGCTTTCGACTGCTTCCTGGTCGCCAATGACGGCGAGGGCCCTCCGCTTCCGCTCCTCCAGAGGTACGGCCTCGTGATCTGGATAACCGGTTACGACGACATGTACGTCAGCCGCACCGGCACGTTGGGCCCCTCCGACCGCCTGAACCTGGCAGCCTTCCTCGACGGCGGCGGGAGGCTCTGGCTGATAAGCTTCGAGGCGATGTGGGACACCTGGACGCTGCGGCAGGACGTCGGTTTCGTGCGAAAATACCTGCACGTCACCACCTTCGACCCGGTGCACGACGACGACGCGGGCACGCCTCCGACGCTCGAGGGCCTGGAAGGCGACCCGGTGACGGGCGGTTTGCCCGAGCTCCCCACCCAGGACCCGCCGGCGGGGATGTGGGACAAGTCCGACCGCATCGAGAACGCCTCCGACGCCCCCGGGATATTCTACCAGTACGAGTTCGTGAAGGACCCGCTCAGCGGGCCTTTCAACGCCCTGCGGTTCTCGGGCACGTTCAAGCTGGTGTTCTTCGCGTTCGAGTTCACGTTCATCGCGGCGCCGGCGGACCGCGCCTCCCTGGCCGACCGCGTCCTCCGCTGGCTCTGGGGCGGAGCGTCCTTTGCGCCCGGGCCGGGCGGGCTGGCCGGCAGCGTGGAGCCGGGCGGCACGGTGGTGTACAACCTCTCGCTGCTGAACTCCGAGCCCCGCCAGTGGACCGTGGAGAGCCTCGGGCCCGGCGTGCCGCCGCCGGGCTGGGAAGCCTCCGTGACGCCCTCCGTGGCGAAATCCACCCCCCCGGTGACGGTGGGGCCCGGAGGCAGGCTGGACCTGTCGCTTTCGGTCCGGTGCCCCGCCGGAGAGCCTGCCGGCAAGGAGGTCGGCGTGGTGGTCACCGCCAGGCTGGCCGGGAATCCCTACCACCTGTCGGTCTCGGCCAAGACGACCGTGCTTCGGGTGACCGGCATATCACTGGATTGCACCGACAGGGTGAGACCGGCGACGGGCGGCGACGAGACCGCGTTCACCGTGGCGGTCCAGAACACGGGCAACTTCGAGAACCGGGTGAACCTTTCGCTCTCGGGCGAAGCGGCCGGCTGGGCGCGCCTGGGCCGGGACTACATGCTCCTCTCGGCCGGCGGAAGAGCCTTCGTGCAGGTGAGCGCCACCGTCCCGAAGGATGCGCTTGCAGGCGCCCACAACATCACGGTCCTCGGCGAGGCTCGCCGCGACGGGGAAACGACAACCGCGGCGCTGGAGCTTGCGGTCCAGGTGAACGCCACCCGCATCCTCAAGATCGAAAAGGCCCCCACCAGCTCCTCGGTCAACCTCGCCCAGCTGCCGGAGGCGGTCCTCTCGGTGGAGATAAGCAACTTCGGCAACCAGCCCGAGACCGTCACGCTGGGCCTCGTCGCCGGGTTCAAGGACAGCCAGTCCTGGAGCCTGCCGGAGCTTTCGATGGAGCTTAGGCCTTTCGAGAAGCTGCGCGAGGCCGAGCTGGTCGTCGGGGTGCCAGATACCGCGCCGGCGGGCTACTACGAGCTCTCCGTCCAGCTCAGGTTCTCCAACGGCGACCTCGGGGACAAAAGGGCGACCACGGTCAATGTCCTGCGGCCCGACCTGGCCATCGCCGCCGAGGACCTCCGCTGCTCGGCCCAGCGCCCCGGCCAAAACGACACGGTGGAGCTCACCGCGATGGTGCGAAACCTCGGCGGGGCCGAGGTGAGGAACGTGAACGTCTCGTTCCTGCTCAACGGCCTTGAGATAGGCCGGGTGAAGGTGCACGAGGCCATACTGCCCCAGGGCTCGGTCCAGGCCTCGCTCTTCCACAAGGGCCTGAGATACGGCGACAACCTGCTGCGGGCGTCGGCCGACCCGGAGGGCGCGGTGCCCGACGTGACGCGCGGAAACAACGAGGCCGAGATACACCTCTTCGGCTACCAGCCGGACCTCGTCGCCGGGGCCATCGGCTTCCGGGTGGTCGGCAAGGGGCCGGTTGCCTCCAACCGCACCATCTCCGCCGGGATGGTGGAGCTGACCGCGGTGGTGGCCAACATCGGCGCCTACTGCGCCGATTCCCTAAACGTCGAGGTCAACATCACCATAGACGGCAAGCTCGTCGAGACGCGCGTCGTGTCCGTCGCCGCGAACTCCGAGGTGGATGCGACGACGCTGTGGGTCGCCCGGCCGGGCACCCACCGGATACTCATCTCGGTCGACCCGGGCGATCGGTTCGGGGAGACCTCCGAGCAGAACAACGCCGCCGAGCTGACCGTCAAGGTCAGCGGCGCATCCGGCGGGAAGCCCCTCTCGCTGGACTGGGTCTTCCTGGTGGCCGGCGTGCTGGCGCTGGCCGCTGTCGTGTCCGCGTTCGCCTGGCAGTCGGTCAAGGCCCGGCGGGCCGCGCCGGTCGGAGAGGCGCTTCCGGCGGGCATGAGGTTGTACCGCGTCAAGCCCGGCCACGAGGTCGCCTGCGGCAAGTGCGGCAAGAATATCTCGGCCGGCGAGCAGTACTACAAGTGCGGCTGCGACACGAGGTACCACGTCGCCTGCGCTCCGAGCGGGCAGTGTCCCAGGTGCGCCGGCTAGGAAGAGGAGTAGATCTCCCGAAAAGACGAAGGGACGTAGGGGACGTAAGGGACATTTGTTGCTATCGGTGAAAGGGACGTAAGGGACGGGATGGGAACAGGCGCCCGGTTCACCAATCGGGATAGACCCTTGCGTCCCTTACACCCTTGCGTCCCTTACACCCTTGCGTCCCTTACACCCTTGCGTCTCTTACACCCTTGCGTCCCTTACGTCCCTTCGCTCATCCCTTCCGCCGGACCTCGACGCCCTTTTCCGAGGCGGTGATCACCACGTGCGCCAGCCCCACGAAGAGGCCGCACTCGACGACGCCCGGGATGGAATCGATGCGCGCTTCCATCGCGCGGGCGTCGTCTATCCCCGGGAAACGGCAGTCGTAGATGTAATTCCCGTTGTCCGTCACGAAGGGCGCCGTCCCGCCGCCCTTCTGCAGGCGCAGCACCGGCTGGGAGCCGAACGAGGCAAGCTTCCGGGCGACGGCCGTGTGGCCGTAGACGGCCACCTCCACCGGCAGCGGGGAGCGGGTGCCCAGCCGGTCCACGAGCTTGGAGGCGTCGACCACTATCACTTCCCGGGACGTCGCGTGGGCCACGATCTTCTCGCGCAGGAGCGCCCCTCCGAGCCCCTTGATGAGGTCGAAGCCGGGATCGACCTCGTCGGCGCCGTCAATGGTGATGTCGATGTCGGGATGCTCCTCGAGCGTCGTCAGGTGGATGCCCCTGGCGCGGGCGAGCCGCTCGCTCTCGATGGAGGTCGGGATGCCCAAAATGTGCAGCCCCTCCGAGACCCTCTCCCCCAGCCTCTCTATGGCGAAGCTGGCCGTCGAGCCCGTCCCCAGGCCGACGATGTCCCCGTCCTCCACCATATCGGCCCCGGCGCGCCCCACCATCGCCTTGAGGCGGTCCTGCGTCCCCTGCTCTGCCATCGAGTTCCCGGCCCGGGAATCGGAGCACGGCAACATAAAGCTTGGCGAGCGGCATCGGGACCCGGCATTCGGAACGGGATTAAATGCGCTCACGCGTGCGCGCGTCCTGTATGTGATATTTATATTGTTCGCGCCGCGTGAAAAGGTTTATATGACACCAATTGAAATAGTCATACTGTGCGGGGGACTTGATCTGTTGGATTCTCAGCGTGCCTGCGGCCGGTTCCGTTGCGTCCTTCTTGTCGTCCTTGTTCTTCTAGGCTGCGCCGGCCCGGTGACAGAAGGCGGAACAACGAAGGTCACGAGCGGAGGGCTCCCCTCGGTGGCGGTGGAGCTCCGCACCACCGGCGAGAACTCCTCGGTGAGCATCCTTTTGCCCAACAACTCCCTGGTGCTCTCGGCAAAGCTGGACCTCCTGGGCAAGAAGTACCGCGAGGAGGCCTACGATGCGGTAAATGACCGCGGCGACTTCCTGAAGGCCAACCTCACCAACATAAGCGTCGGCTACGATGCCGCGATGCTGCGCTCCGTGCCGTTCCTGCCGGCGGACCTGCCCTGGGATTTCTTCCTCGGCCACAGGAACGCCACCGGCGTCGCGGCCGGCGACCTCAACGGCGACGGCCTGACGGACCTGGCGGCCTGCTACATGGAGGACGGCGTGGCCGGGTTCTTCCCGGGGCGGGCGGACGGCTCCTTCCGGGCGTTCGTGGACAACGCTCTGGAGGCTGGCTCCCGGCCGGTGGCCGTCTCGACGGGCGACGTCACCGGGGACGGCCTGGCAGACCTCGTCGTGGCGGACCAGGCCTTGAAGGCCGTCTGGGTTCTGGCACAGAACGCCAGCACGCACCGGCTCGATTCCGCCTTGAAATACCCCGCCGACGCCTCCCTGACGGACCTGGTAACCGGGGACTTCGACGCCGACGGGCTCCTCGACGTGGCCGCTGCGTCGTTCAGCCCCTGCTGCGTGACGGTGTTCACGCAGGGCTCCACGACCCACCTCCTGTCGTCACGGACCGGGTATCAGCTCGGCTCGCCCGGCGCTAGCTCCATCGCCGCCGCCGACATCGATGGGGACCTGAGGACGGACATACTGGCCGCCGCGCCCAACGGCTATCTTTATTTCCTTAAACAGCAACCGGGAGGCTTTGCCACCCCGGATGCCTACCCGCTCGACAACGGGTACACGGTCGGCGCGGTGGCGGCCGGCGACGTCAACGGATCTTATCCCGGGAACGAGGTGCTGGTGTCGTGCGCCAATTCGGCCTACCAGGGCTTCCAGCTGTTCTACAGCACCGGGGCCGGGCTGGCCTGGGGCGCTCTAACGAAATTCCCCACGGACCTGCCCAACCAGCCGCCCCTGGCCCTGGGAGCCGACGACGTCGACGGCGACGGGCTCGCCGAGGCGGTCATCGGCCTAAACTCCCTGGGCAGCTCCAACCTGACGGTGGTGAACCGCTCGGGAGGATTGGCGCGTACGGGGTTCTTCGGCCCGGCAAGGGAGCTACTTACTACGGATCTGGACGGCGACGGGCGCAAGGACGTGGCCGCGGCCTGCCCGCAGCGCAACGGCCTGGCGGTGCTCCGCCAGAACTCCACCGGGAGCCTTTCCGGGCCCGAGGAGCTCCGTTTCGCACCCTCGTCGATAGCGGTCGGCGACCTCAACGGCGACGGCCGCCGCGACATCGCCGTTTCCTCGCGGTACTGCGACCGCGTCGGCATCCGCTTCATGGTCGCCGCCGGACAGTACGGTCCCCTGCAGACCGTCGGGCCGGTGAACGACCCGGTGGCGCTGGGCATCGCCGACCTCGACGGCGACGGTCAGCAGGACCTCTCGGTGCTCTGCCGGGGCAACGATACCCTGGCGGTGGCCGTGCAGGGGGCCGGGACCCTCCGTTCCCCGGTCTTTTACCCCGTGGGCCGCTACCCGTCGGCGCTGGCGCTGGGCGACGTCACCGGGGACGGCCGGGTCGACGTGGTGGTCGCCCAGGCGGGGGAGAGATTCATAAGCGTGCTGTCTCAGACCTCCGGCGGGGAGCTGTCCGCCGACGAGGACTACATCATCGGGTCGGGCGCATCCGCGCTGGCCCTGGCAGACCTCAATTCCGACGGTCGAACCGATGTCGCAGTGTCCGTCCGGTCGGCGGGCACCGTTAGGGTGCTGAACCAGACCATCTCGGGAAAGTTGGAACTGCCGGCCGCCTACGGCGTCGGCGCCGGCCCGGTGAGCGTCTCGGCCGGGGACTTCGACATGGACCGGCGCGCCGACCTGGTCGTCGCCTCCACCGACCCGCCCTCCCTGACCTTCCTTTTCCAGAACTCGTCCGGCGGACTGGACGCCAGCCCCGGCCTCTCGCTGGCATCCACCCCGGTGCGCGCGCAGCTGGCCGAGGTGGACCGCGACGGCCTGCCCGAGGTCTGGGTGCTGTTTCGGGACGGGAACCTCAGCATGCACCGCTCAGACAGCTACGGGGGGCTCCTGCCGGCGCACAACTACACCACGGAAAGGGACCACGGCACGGTGCTGTTCGATGACATCGACGGGAACGGCAACACCGACGTGGTGCTGGCCATGAGCTCCTCCACGGTCTACGCGCTCGTCCCGCAGGAGCTCCAGAACGGAAAGGCGCGCACGATCTCCACCCAGGACGGGCCGTCGCTTCTGCAAAAGGCTGACCTCGACCGGGACGGGCTCGTCGACCTGCTCGTCGCAAGCAACACCGAGCTTTGGGTCTACCACCAGACGCCGGGCGGCGGGTTCGCCCCACCCCAGGTCCGAACCTGGACACCCTTCCTGAACTTCAACTACGCCAGCGGCCTGGCGGCGGGCGACCTCAACAGCGACGGATGGCCCGACGTCGCCGTGACCGGGAGCTACATAACCTACGCCTCGGTCTTCTACGGCGGGCCGGCGGGGCTTTCGAACACCAGAATCGAGGTGGGCTTCGGGTCCACCTACGCCTTCTGCTACGGCGGGCTGGCCATCGCCGACCTCACGGGCGACGGCCTCCAGGACCTGGCCCGGACCAATTACTACGGCTCGGTCAACATAGCTGCGCAGACGACCTCTGGCGGGCTGGACCCGCCCTCGTCCGTCAGCGTCGGCTCGTACCTGCCGAACGGGATGGCAGCCGGGAACCTCAACGGGGACGGCTACACCGACCTCGTGGTGGCGAACTCTTATTACAGCCGGGTCTACGCCCTCCTGGGCAGTTCCACGGGGTCGTTCGACACGACCACATTTTCTCTTTCCGGGTCCACCAGCTACTACAACGCCCCGGTGGTCATCTCGGACCTCAACGGCGACGGCCGCAACGACTTTGCCGTGCTGTGCGGCTCGACCAGGAAGATAGACCTGTTCCTCCAGAACGAGGACGGGACATTCGCCGAAAAGGTCAGCCTGCCGGTGTCCACGAGCGACACCACAGGCTCCGGCATGGACGCCGGCGATCTCGACGCCGACGGCCGAAACGAGCTGGTCGCCTCCAACCCCGGCGACGGCAACCTGACCATCTTCGACCAGGACGCGGAGGGCAACCTCTTCGAGCTGGCAAGCTACACCACGGGTAACGCCCCCCACGGTGTGGCCGTGGCGGACCTCAACTCCGACGGCGCCAGGGACATCGCCGTCGCCAACGGCGGCAGCGACGACCTCAGCGTGTTCTACCAGGTGGCCCGCCACGGGGTCATCGACCTTCCGGCCGTCCATGTCCCCGGCGGGTTCCTGGACATGGTCACGATGACCTGGAACCAGACGCCGCCGGCGCCCGGCTGCAGCCTCACGGCCTCCGTGAGCCTCAACGGCCAGAACTGGACCCAGCTTGCCAACGGGACCGGCCTGGCGTTCGCCAAGGTGTCCCAGACCATGTACCGCAGGCTGGAGCTGCACGCCACATCCACCAGCCCTCTGGGGGTCTTCAACGTCCAAACCACCTACATCCATTCCTCGTTCCCGACGGACCCTTACCTCGATGCCGGCGCCGACGGCACGCTGGAGTGGAGCCTCAAGGGCAACTTCTCCTCCAAGGTCACCGTGAGCGGCGAGGGCCTCGTGGCGGCCATCAACCAGTACATCCAGTCGCACCGCGCGACGCCCGGCCCCGACCTCCTGGTCCCCCTGGCGCTGGGGAGCGCCACGGAGGGCGTGCTCGAGGTGACCAACATATCCGTGGAGTACGACGAGCCGCCCTTCCTCGCCCGCCCGTTCCCGGCGGGCCTTTCCATCGACGAGGACACCGCCAACAACGAGCTCGTGGACCTGCTCAGCATCTTCGCCGACGACTATGACCACGGGCTCTTCTACGAGATTCTGGACCTTACCAACGGCTCCGTGGTGAACGTGACCATCGCCGACAACGCCTGGCTCTCCGTGGACGCCGCCTCCTGGGAGGCGAGCCACGACTGGTCGGGCGAGGTGTCCTTCCGGATAAGGGTGACCGACAGCCGGGGGCTCTCCAACACCACCGGGCCAGTAGTGGTCAGGATAATGCCCGTCAACGACCCGCCGGTCATAACGAGCTCGCCGCCGCTGAACGCCACGGTCGGGGTGCCGTACAGCTACCGCATGGTCGCCACGGACGCCGAGCACGAGCCGCTGACCTTCCTGCTTGAGAAGGGGCTTGCTGGTATGCAGCTCAACTCCACTTCCGGATATCTCGTCTGGTCCCCGAGGGGGGAGCACCTGGGGCTTGCGGACCTCGAGGTGGCGGTCAAGGCCTTCGATGGCGAGGTGTACTCGGCGGTCCAGCGCTTCACGCTCTCGCTCCGGCCCGACCTCCCGCCGGTCATCACTAGTACGCCGCCGCTATCGGTATTTCTCGGCGAAACGCTAGTCTACCGCGTGAACGCCTCGGACCCCGACAACGGCTCCCTCACCTACAAGTTACAGGTGAGCCCGGCGGGCATGGCCATCGGCCCCGACGGCACCGTGACGTGGAGCCCCTCGTCGGCCCAGGTCGGCCCCAACGACGTCCAGATATCGGTATCGGACGGCTACAACTCGGTCATCCAGAACTTCAGGATCGAGGTGCTCCCCCGCCCGGTGGAGAACCGGAGGCCATCGATACTCAGCCTTCCCCTGCTCAACGCCACCGTCAATCGCACCTACACCTACCAGGTGCAGGCGCTGGACGAGGACAACGACCCGCTCCGTTTCTCGCTTGAGCCGGCGCCTCAGGGCATGACCATCGACAACGAGACCGGGCTGGTCAGCTGGACCCCGCGCGAATGGCAGGTCGGGAACAGCACGGTGGTCGTGCGTGTATCCGACGGTAAGGCATCCGCGGCCCAGCTCTTCGTCGTGCACGTGAAAGCTGACGACGTGCCCGTGAAACCGGAGCCGGGGCGCATCACCGTCCGGGCGGGATCGACCTGGATAATATCGTTGTCGGCGATGGCGGCAGCGGCGCTGGTGGCGGCGGTGCTGCTGGTGCAGGCCCGCAGACGCTGGTCGGCCCCCGCGACTAGGCAGCGGGCCGGGGCCACGGCGGCGCCGGCCGGGAGCGCCTCTCCCGCCGTGAACGGAGAGGCCGGCTCGGAGGGCCTGGCGGGGCCGGACCCCCGGGGCACCGCCCCGGCCGGAGCGCTGCCGCCGGCCGCCGAGGAGCCGGTGGTCGAGATGCTCGCCTACCCCGACGCCGAGACGGCCACCCGGCTCCCGTGGCCCGAATCCAGAACGCGCCCCATGCCTCTCTTTGTCGCAGCTCCCCCCGAGGCCCCGGCGCCGGCGCGAGAGGCCCCGTCTCCGGAGGATTACCCCCAGGCCGAGCCCTGGGCGGAAGACGATGCACTGGCTGCGCTCGAACCGGTGGCCGTGGCGCCGCCCAGGACGAGCGCGGCGGACCTTGGCCGCCTGGCACGCGCGCCCGCGAAGATCGCGGCGCCCCCTCCGGCAAACGAGGACCAGATCGACGAGATATTCAAGCTCCTGGGCGGGAACAGGCCGCCCGCGCCGCCCCCGTTGGCCGTTGCCGCCGCGCCCCGGCCCCCGCGCCCGCCGCCTCTGGCGCCGCGGCCGCCATTGGCGCCGACCCTCGCGCCGGAGACCCGGCCCCCGCCGCCGGCGGCTCCGGCTCCCGCCCCCCAGCCTGCCCCGGGTCCCTCCGTCCAGCCCGTCCAGCCCAGGCGCGACCTCAACCGGACCCTGGAAGAGCTCATGAAGATGAAGAAACAAGGGACGTAAGGGACACAAGGGACGTTTGGTGCTATAGGTGAAAGGGACGTAAGGGTGAGCGGGCAAGTGGAGTCCAGCCCATCCCTTTTTTTTCGTTCCGTTTCCCTTGCGTCCCTTACACCCTTCTTCAGAATATATTAATATAAACGGGGCTCATTCCCGGCAGGAGGTTCGGGCGATGCCGGAGAGGGGTGAGCAGACCAGCCAGTTCGCGCAGGACCTGCTCTCGGTCATTGAGGGCGAGGTCAGGGGCTCCCGCAAGCGCGTGAGGACCTACATCGAGGGCTTCGACGAGGTGCTCGAGGGCGGCATCCCCAAGGGCCACGTGTGCCTCATCTCCGGCTCGGCCGGGTCGATGAAGTCCTCCATCGCCTACAACATCCTCCACCGCAACGCCCTCGAGAACGGGGCCAAGGGCCTCTACCTGTCGCTGGAGCAGAACCGTCCCTCGCTGGAGGACCACATGTACGGCCTGGGCCTGAACATCCAGCGCACGGCCAACCTCGTGGAGATATGGGACCTGGGCCTCCTGCGCTCCAAGCTCATCTCGGGCGAGACCTGGCTCAACCTGCTGAAGAAGGATCTGGGCGACTACAAGGCCCGAAACGGGCTGGACCTCCTGGTGCTCGACAGCCTGCCGGCGCTGGACATCATCGCCAAGTTCAAGGACGTGCGCGAGGAGCTGTTCTACCTTTTCGAGTGGCTCCGCGAGCTCAACGTCACCTCGTTTTTGATCTCCGAGATGACCGAGGGCTCGATGAAGTACAGCAAGAACGACGAGGACTTCCTCGCCGACGGCATAATGCATCTCAAGATGCAGTTCGTGGACGACGTGCACGTCCAACGCCGGCTCCGGGCGGTCAAGATGCGTAACACGAAGCACAGCATGGACTTCTACACGCTGCTCTTCGACGCCGGCCGGTTCTCGATAACCAAGGTCATCGGAAAGGTCCAGGAATAGGATGACGGTCCTTTCCGACCTCATCGAGTGGGGCATCAACCTCATCATCTCCGGCATAGCCTTCCTCGGCTACGGCGGGATAGTTTTCTTCATGGCCCTCGAGAGCGCCTGCATCCCCATACCCAGCGAGGTCATCATGCCGCTTGCGGGCTACCTCGCCTACAAGGGGACGCTGGACCTCGTCGGCGCCGTGCTGGCAGGCTCGCTTGGTTCCATGCTCGGCAGCCTGGCCGCCTATTATGCCGGACTGAAGTTCGGCCGCCCGTTCATCGTCAGGTATGGAAAGTACATTTTCATGACAGAGGAGGACCTCCAGCGGGCCGAACGGTGGTTCGCCCGGTACGGCGGAAAGGCCACGCTCCTCTCGAGGATGCTCCCCGTCCTGAGGACCTTCATCTCGCTCCCGGCCGGGATAGGCCGGATGGAGATAAGGACCTTCACGCTCTACTCCTTCGTCGGCTCGATCCCCTGGTGCGCCTTCCTGGCGTACCTCGGCTACATCCTCGGCGACGGCTGGAGGGTGATTTTCGACAGCTACGGGCATTATGTGGACTACGCGGTGATAGCCGGCATCATCTGCGTCTTCGTGTATATCTTCTACAAGAGGCGCAAAAAGCCGCTCAGAGCGGCGGCGTGAGCATCGGGGCCAGCTGGCCGTCCTCGCGGGCCCGGCCGTTGGGAACTGGGTAATACCTGACCTTCATACCCACGCGCTCGCGCCGGACGTGGTTCTTCTTGATGAGCGTGTCGATATGGTAATTGACGGTGGCGCTGCTCAGGTTGAGCAGGGCCGCCACGTCGCGCTGGTTGATGCCCGGCTTGTCGGTGATTAGTTCGCAGATTATCCTCTGTATCTTCGTGAGCTCGAGGTGGTCGGAGCCGGGGACTATCATGTCCGCCGGGTAGAAACGCTTGTACACGCCGTCGAGCTGCGACTTCACCAGCTTCTCGCGCTCGAGCATGCGGACGTGGTAGGCGAAGGTGCCGTTGGAGAGCTTGAGCGCGTCCATGATGGAATTGTAATGGTCCCCCGGGTTGGCAAGGATGTAACCGTATATCTTCCCTCGCAGGAAGTTGTCGAGCACCTTGGTGCGCGCAATCTTCGAGTAAAGGAACATGAGTGCCCAGGAGACGCCGAACAGTCCCACCTCGGTGAACCCGATGAACCAGGCGGCGCCTGCCGCGATGGCCAGGCCCAGCGCCAGCGAGCCGTAAGGCTCGGGGAGGGGATTTGCCGAGGGGCGCCCGGGAGCCGCCTTCACCTCCACGGACAGGGTGCCGACCATGACCAGGTCGCCCCTTGTGACCGTGAGCACGACGTTGTACCTTCCCGGTTCGTCGTATACGTGGGTGCCCTCGGGGCCGTTGCCGACCTTCCCGTCGCCGAAATCCCAGCTGTATATGATGTCGGAAAGGCCCGGTTCGGGCACGCCCACGGGCGTGAGGTTGAGCGGGGAGCCGGCGGTCACGCGGGCCGGCGCGGCCGGGCCCTCGGGGCCGGAAACGACCACGACCCGCGCAGGGTACCGTTGCAGGACCAGCGTTATCTCGAGCGGCCCGGACAGCTGCAGCGGCCATGCTATCGTGGAGAGCCCGTCCCTGGTCGCCACGACCGTGTACGGCGACAGGTCCTGCGAGAATCCCTGCGCGAACGAGTACGATTCGAGCCCCAGCGGCCCGGTCCGGCCGTCCGGCCCGGTCAGGTACGTTCCCGCGTCCGCCCCTCCGTGCCCGGTCACTCCCACGGCCGCCCCCTCCACCGGCCCGAGCGTTTCCCCGTCCAAGACCCGGACGTCGACGTACCAGCCGACGACGATCGTCGAGCCCGGGTCCTGCAGTTCGACCAGCGCCGGGTCGTAGGTGCAGTTGGCCAGAAGCAGCCGGCCGTCGCCCGAGCCCTTCGGCGGCTCGGACACCAGGATGTCCCATACGTTGTCTGTGAATGTGCAGTTGGACAGGCCCACGCGGAACGGTCTCGTCGAGGACTGGCAGTCGATGCCGAACAGGTTGCCCCGAAACGAGTCCCCCTCGAACTTCGAGCTAGAGCCGGACCCCATCTGGGCCCCGAAGTCGTAGCCGGTGAAGGTGTTGCCGGCATAGGCGGAGCCGGAGGAATCGCACAGGCCGCTGGTCAGGCGGACATGGGCGCCTATCGACCCGCCGCTCACCAGGTTCCCCTCGACCCTGCCACTCCCGCCCAGCATCTCCAGCCCGACCGTGTTGGACAGGAGCGTGTTGTCGTGGATGTAAGGTTCCGACGACGCGGAGACGATGCCGGCCGAGGGGACATCTCCCCTGTGGTCGCTGATGGTGTTCGAGGCCACCTTGGGCTTCCCGGGACCCATGAACTCGATGCCGTAGAGCAGGCGGCCGGCGGCCGCCACCGGGTCGCCGACGATCGTGTTGTTGAATATGACGGGCGAGGAGCTGATGGACGATACGGCGGCGCGCCGCCCGGCCCGGTCCGGGGCGAAAAGACCGTTGGCCCGCAGTATGTTCCCCTGCACCAGCGGCGCCGAACCGTTGAGCACGCGAATGCCCCACCCGTCGTTGCGCGAGATGTCCGACCCGGATATCACCGGCGAGGCCCCGCGGTCGATGACGACGCCGACGGCGTTCCCGACGATGCGGCAGCGGGAAATGACCGCCTCGTTGGATTCGATGTACAGTCCCAGCTCGGAGACCGCCCCGGGGCCGCCGGGCCCCGGCCCGAACCAGCCACAGTCGCGGAGCTCGCTGTCGAGCATGACCAGCCCGGCCCCCGCCAGCACCCGGAATGAGAAATGGGCCTCCGGGCCGGAGGAGCGCACGGTCGTTCCCGAGCCCAGCACCAGCCGGCCTCGCTTGACCACCTGTATGCCGAACGTCCCGTTGGCCGGGCAGAGCACCGTCAGCTCGGTCGCCACCAGCGTCAGGTTGCCCGACACCGTGAGGTTGCCGGCCAGCGTTATGCCGCAGCCGTCGAGCGTGCGGTCGTCCGCGACGATCGTGTCCCCCGTCCAGGCGAGGTCCGTCCGGGAGGACGGCTCCGGCCGCACGATGAGCGAGATGGAGCTGTTCGAGCGCCCGCCCCAGAGGTCCTCGACCGAGAGACGGACTATGAAGAACCCGGGTCGCGGGTAGGAGTGCCGGGGCGCCGGCTCGGTGGTCACGGTGCCGTCCCCGAGATCCCAGTGGCAGCTGAGGCCCTCCCCGGTCGGCCCCGGCGTCGTGGAAAAGGCGAACCCGGCCGTTTCGTTCACGGAGAGAAGGGCGCCGTCGGCCGGCGAGGTTATCCGGGCCGAGAGGGCGGCCCAGGGGCTGAGCGTTATCTTCCGCATTGCCATCGAGGACAGGCCGCCGTCGTCCGTGACGGTGAGGATGACCGTGTATTCACCGCTGGCGTTGTAGGTGTGGTCCGCCACCGGCCCGCTGCCGGACGAGCCGTCGCCGAAGTCCCACGACCAGGCGACCAGGGCGCCGTCGGCGTCGCTGGATGCCGAGCCGTCGAATATGAGCGTGGTCGGGCCGTCGTTGGCGAGCAGCTGGTCGCTTGCCGGCGAGGAGATCACGGCCGCCGGCGGGAGGTTCTCCATGTATCGCTCCGGCAGGGCGCCGGGAAGAGCCACGAGCAGGGCAAGGAGCATCAGGATAAATGCTGGGGCCGGGCGCGCCGGGCGTGGATCCATGAAAATAATTCCCGCCACGCAACTACATACTCACTACGGTTATTTATAACCAATAGTGTACCGTTCTAAAAGCAGATAAGCCCCCCTCGTCCTGAACGCGCGCGGGAACGCCCCTTTTCGGTCATTCCGCGGGCCGGTCTTCATGGCGTATCAACGAGATAGAATAGAGAGAAAACGTTGACCTTTTAGGTAGTGCACCAATTGCGAAATATATATTTCTTCAGGGTTGGCTATATGTAAAGTTGGTGGGCCAGCGGTGAACCGACCTTCCGTCGGACCCGACAGTGTCCGACGGCGGTGCGGTCCCGGTGCCGCCAGCTTCGGTTGTGGCGCGGGCGCACTTGAAAAATCTCGGTTGGCTGGCACTCGGATTTGGGATCTCGGCCTTGGCCTGCGTGCTCGTGGGTCTTTCCGGGGGTGCCTCTGCCTGGCAGAGCGGGAGCACCTGTTCCGGCGCCGGGTTTTTCACTCCGATATTTGATGCCGGGGCCCGGGCCTGGACGGAAAGCTATTTATCCAAAGGCGCGATTGTTAACGAACAGAGCGAAAGATGATGCGCGACTGGAACGGCCCGCTTGAGAAGGTGGACGAGTACCGGTACAGGATACCCCAGAGCTACAAGCGGGGAATGCGCACCTGCGGCATCATCTACGCCGATTCCGGGCTCATCGAGGGCGTCAAGCACGACGAGGCGCCGGAGCAGGTGGCCAACGTCGCCACCCTCCCCGGGATACTGGGCCCGTCGCTGGCGATGCCCGACATCCACTGGGGCTACGGCTTTCCGATAGGCGGCGTGGCCGCCACCGACGCCGAGGAAGGGGTCCTTTCGCCCGGCGGCGTGGGCTACGACATCAACTGCGGTGTCCGGCTTCTCCGGACGAACCTCCAGGCCGAGGATGTCCGGCCGAAGATGAAGCAGCTCATCGACACCATTTTCGCGGAGGTGCCCTCCGGACTGGGCTCCAAGGGACGGGTGCGGCTCGACGTGCGCGAGCTGGACGCGGTGCTCGAAGGCGGTGCTCGCTGGGCCGTGGAGAAGGGCTACGGACGCCCCGGGGACCTCGAGCACATCGAGGACAACGGCCGGATGGAGGCCGCCGACCCGTCGAAGGTGAGCCAGCTGGCAAAACAGCGGGGCGCGCCCCAGCTCGGCACGCTGGGCGCCGGCAACCATTTCCTCGAGGTGCAGCGGGTCGAGGAGATATACGACGAGGCGGCGGCCAGGGCGATGGGCATCGGCGGACCGGGGCAGGTCATGATAATGGTCCACACCGGCTCGCGCGGGTGCGGCTACCAGATATGCGACGACTGGTTGAAGGTCATGCACCAGGCCTTCCGCAAATACAATATAGACCTTCCCGACGCGCAGCTGGCCTGCGCGCCGACGACCTCGCAGGAGGCGCAGGACTACTTCAGGGCGATGGCCTGCGGCGCCAACTATGCCTGGGCGAACCGCCAGCTCATCACGCATTGGGTCAGGGATTCTTTCGGGAAGGTCATGGGCGAGGAACCGGAAAAGCTGGACCTGTGCATAGTCTACGACCTGGCGCACAACATCGCCAAGCTCGAGGAGCACGAGGTGGAGGGCAGGCGCACGAAGGTCTATGTCCACCGCAAGGGCGCCACGCGCTCTTTCGGGCCGGACAGGCATGAGGTGGTGCCGGCATTCCGTTCGTTGGGCCAGCCGGTGCTGATCCCCGGCAACATGGGCTCGGAGAGCTTCGTTCTGGTGGGCACGGACCGGGCGATGAAGGAGACCTTCGGCAGCGCCTGCCACGGCGCCGGCCGGGTCATGTCTCGCCACCAGGCCATCCGGCAGTTCGGCGAAAGGCAGGTGCTGGCCGCCCTGGCCGCGATGGGCATCTACGCCCGCGGCGCGAGCGACACGGTCATGTCCGAGGAGGCACCCGGCGCATACAAGGACGTCGCCTCCGTGGTCGAGGTGTGCCACGGCGCCGGAATCGCCCGCAAGGTGGCCCGGCTCAAGCCGATGGGCGTCATGAAAGGCTGAAGGGTGCAAGGGTACAAGGGTTCAAGGGCGCAAGGGTGGAAGGGTGGAAGGGTGGAAGGGTGGAAGGGTGGACGCAGTGGGCCAGTCTCATTCGTCCCCCTTGCACCCTTCCACCCATGCACCCTTTCACCCTTCCACCATTGGACAGCGTGGGAAGTTATATAACGGGTTAGATAGTTGCAAGATGCGGAGGAATGTCTTTGCCGATTTCGGGATTTCAGAGGCCGCTGCTTGATTGGAGACAGGAGTCAATAAACAAGGTCGAGCCCCGGCGGGGGGTGTACGAGTTCTACGACAGCCTCGAGTTCATCATTTTCGTCGGCGGGACCAACAATCTACGGGAGACCCTCCAGAACTTCTACAATACCGGATTTTCGGCCAGGCCCTGCCTGCGCGGCGGCACCCATTTCAGGACCGAGTACATCGACAAGTGGGAGTCGGCCCTCTACAACCATATGGTGGTCTTCAAGGCCACCTCCGGCGGGCAGTTGCCGGAGTGCAACAAGTAGGAGACGAAGGGTGCAAGGGTGGGGGGTGAAAGGGTGCAAGGGGACGGGCACGTTCCCGTGTTGTCTATCACCCATGCACCCATGCACCCTTGCACCCTTCCACCCATGCACCCTTCCACCCATGCACCCATGCACCCATGCACCCATGCACCCATGCACCCTTCCACCCATGCACCCATGCACCCATGCACCCATGCACCCATGCACCCTTCCACCCATGCACCCTTGCACCCTTGCACCCATGCACCCTTGCACCCTTCCACCCATGCACCCTTCCACCCTTTCCCAGCGTGACAAGGATTATATATCAATTAGATAAGCGTACCAATCAGAGTATATAATCTCCAGCATATTTATTATATAGAACGGAGAATGGAATGCCGTGAAGCGCGGGCGGTCATTCGGAATGCCGCTGGCGATGCTGGCGGTAAGCTGGCTTTTACTGGTCAGCCTGCCTCCCGCCGTTGCCGAGGAGGCCCCGCCGGCCGACCTGCACACCGGTCTCAGCTGGGGAGCGGCCGTCGAGGTCGCATCCTCCGCCCGCGCCGTATCCTGGAACAGCCTCACCGCCGGCCCCGGCGGCTCTTTCTCCCTGTTCTATGATGCCGAAGGGCTCTGGCACCTGGGGCTGGACGCATCCGGTCGCCCCTTGGCCGCGCCCCGGCTCCTGGGGCGCGAGAGGCCTGCTTACTGGTCCTCGTCCGGGACTGCGCCATATTATGCATCGGACGCCTCAGGCAACCTGTGGACAGTCTGGGATTCCTCGGGCACGGACATCCGCCTCCGCAAGACGGACCCCCAGGGGCGCGTCGCCATCCCGGACCTGCTCCTCTGCTCCAATCCCGCCGGAGCCCACGGCCCATCGGTGGCGGCCGCGCCTGGCGGCATGGTGGTCGGCTACACTTCCTGCGAACCCGCCGGATACCGTTACGTGCTCGCCCGGGTCGATGGAAACGGGGCCGTGTCCTCCAGAATCGATTTCGCCGCCGGCGGAGGCGTCCAGCTCCTGGACGGCGCCTTCCTGGTCTCCCCCGATGGGCAGTTCCATATCGCGCTTTCAACCTCCTCGGGAGGTATCTACCTGGAGAGCGATCCCGCTGGAACGGTGCTTTCCCGGCTCGCAGTGCCATTGCTACAGGCAGGCGCCCTCCCGGCGATGGCCACGGGCGCCGACGGTGCGGTCTTCCTAGCCTGGAATGGCCGCGAGGCGCAGGCCAAGGGGCGGATATCGGCCTGCCGCATACGCGGCCAGGCGGCCGATTCCATCTACATCACATCCTCGGCAGAGGCGCTCTCGGAGCCATCGCTGGCCGTCCAGCCCGGCGGAGAGGCCCTCATCTGCTGGCTCGGGGCCCGGCCGGGCGAGAGCGAAGCCTGGTACGCGGTGGTCGACCCCGATGGATGGGAGGCCTACCCGGCCGTCCAGAGGATGGGTGCTGCATCCGGACCGTCGGGCGCGCCCTCGCCCGCAGTTTCCTCCGGACGGACCTGTGCCTGCTGGCCCTCGGGCGGCTCCGTTTGGGTCTCGCGGGGCTTCTCGTTCGGATTCGACACCGGCGCCCTCCAGCCGGTCGCCAGGATCCGACCCCACGGCACCACGGTCGTCACCATCGAGCTGCGCAACCGGGGAGGCCTGGCGGACACGCTCTCCTTCACGCTGGACACGGGGCTGCTTCCGGCCGGCTGGTCCGCCACATTGGCCGCGGGTGAGACGGAGCTTCCCGCCGGCGACGGCACCGCATTGCTCACCGTGGTCCTCACCGGCCCCGACGGGGCCGGCGGCCCATCCAGCGGGCTCCTCCGCGTCAGCGTATATTCGGCCGGCAATCCAAGGCTGGGCTCCGTGCTGGAGGTCCCGGTCGAGCTGCAGGTCGCCTACCGGACCGAAGGGGCGCTGTCGCCGCTGGTCGTTTCCGCGGCGCCGGGGACCGCCGCACGATTCGAGCTCCGGCTGCGCAACCTGGGCGACAGCGGCGACCGAATGCTCCTGACAGCCTCCGCGGGCGACCTGCTCTCGGTCGCGGTGGACCGGGCCGATGTGGAGGTGGCCTGGTCCGGGACCGCCACGGTCGGCGTGCTGGCCTCGGTCTCGCCCCTCGCCCGGGTCGGCGACGCCATCGAGCTCTCCGTTGTGGCCCGCTCGCTCGAATCGGGAGCGGTCCTGCGCGCCTTTGCCTCCGTGGTGGTCTCGCCCGGGGTCGAGCTGCGGATGTCCTCAGAGACTCCGGTGAAGAACGTGGTCCCGGGCGAATCGGTGGATTTCGCCGTGACGGTCCAAAACGACGGCAGCTCTCCGGGCCCGGCCGACATCTTCATCGAGGTCGTGTCCGGCTCCGCCGGCTGGACCGCCTCCGTGGAGCCGGCCATGCTCCAGCTCTCCGCCGGGGAGCGGGCGGATGTCAGGTTGAAGGTCTCGGCGCCGCCGCTGGCCGCCGGCCGGTTCGTGGTGCGCGTTCTGGCTACCTACGGCGATTGGAGCACCCAGGCATCGACCACGGTGACGGCGATCGCCGTGCCCCTCCACGGCCTGCAGGCCGACTCCACCCTGTCCCGCGTGAGCGGGCCGCCGGGCGCGCCACTGCTCCTGCCGCTGACCGTCAAGAACACCGGCACGGAGACCGAGGACACCTCGCTCTCTTTGGACCTTCCTCCGGGCTGGAGCGGCCGGACGCTGACCGACGGAGCCTACGCCGATGCGATCTCCATACCGCCCGGGGAGTCCGTGCGATGGACGGCCGTCGTGGCCTCGCCATCGGACGCGCTCGCCGGCGAGTACGCCCTGCGTGCTGTCCTGTCGGACCGGTCGGGCGATTCTGCATCCGTCACCGTCATGGCCGTCGTGGAGGGGATGCACGACCTCCTCCTGGTGTCTCCCACGCCCTCCATCCGGGGCGCCCCGGGGGAACTGGCCGTGGCAGTGCTCCACCTGCGCAACCTGGGGAATTTGGTCGATCGGGTCTCCCTCTTGACCATCGCCCCGCCCGGCTGGACCTCCTCGGTGCGAAGCCCCGACACCGGCTCGGACGGCCCGCTGGAGCTGGGCCCCGGCTCCACCGTCGATTTGGTCCTCGAGGCCCAGGTGCCATTCAGCGCCCCCGACAGCTGGACCGAGCTGACAGTGGCGGCGACCTCCCGGAGCGGCCTGCGGGCCCTGCTGACATTCCGCATAGGCCTTCTCCTCCCGGACCTGTCCGTCGGCGTCACCTATTCGCCCCAGCGCTTCGCCGCCGGCCGGCCGGTGCTGGCCACTGTGTCTGTCGTCAACACCGGCGAGGCCCCGGCCCGGAACGTGCTGGTGGCGTTCGACGTGGACGGGGCCCCGGGCCGCAGCGAGAGGATACTTTTGATCCCCGCCGGCTCCTCCAAGACCGCCACCTTCCTGTGGACCCCGGTCGCCGGTCGCCACCTGCTCCGTTTCGAAGCGGACCCCGAGCATTCGGTCCTGGAGCGCGACGAGGGCAACAACCTGTTCCTGGAGCGCGTTTCGATCGCGGGTCCGGCGGCCCCGGCGCCGGTGTCGGCGGCGCCGCTGGTGGCGGCGGCCGGAGGCGCCACCCTGCTGATGGTGCTCGGCGCGCTGGGCGGCGGGACCGAGTACGGGAAGTACTGGTTCCTGTCATTGCTGTTCGTGCCGCTTTATACGAAGATAAAGAAGGACGACATACTGGACCACTTCGTCTGCGGGCAGGTCTACGGTTACATCAAGGCCAACCCGGGCGAGCACTACAATTCGATCAAGAAGGCGCTGTCGCTCAAGAACGGGACGCTGGTCTACCACCTCAAGACCCTCGAGCGCGAGGAGTTCATCAAGTCCATAATAGACGGCCGGTTCAAGCGCTTCTACCCCCGCGAGATGAAGGTGCCCGAGCCGTCGGACGAGCTAGTGCTGCGGATGAACCACATCCAGCACGAGATACTCAAGATCATCCGCGAGAACCCCGGCATCAGCCAGAAGGAGATCGCCGGCCGGATAGGGCTCAGCACCCCGACGGTGCACTACCACATCAACATCATGATGAGCGCCCGGGTCATCACCGTCAAGCGCGCGGGGCGCGAGACCCAGTGCTTCGTCGAGGAGATGGAGGACGGGCGCGCCGGATAGACGAAGGGGCAAGGGGCAAGGGTCGAGGGTCGAGGGGAACGACGAACGCGGTCGTCCCATGCCCCTGCCCCGTGCCCCCTTCCTTTTGTTTCGAAATCTTTAATATCTGCTATCCCGGTTGATATCCCCGGTATTATCATGTTCGTGCGTCTCGGGAGCAGACTGTCCCACAAGCTCGTCCAGGCCTCCGTTGTCATGTTCTCGCTCTGCCTGGCCATTCCCGCCTGGCCGGCGGCGACTGCGGCCGGACGCGACGGCGGGGGCACGTACTACAACGAACTGGCCTCTTCGCCCTTTCCCGCGATCGACGGGACCATTTCGTCCGGGGAGTGGTCGGCGGCGAACTCGACCTCCATCACCCTGAACGGGTTCTCGTCGCCGGGGAACACCATCACCGCCACCTGGTACTTCATGAACGACGGGAGCAGCCTGTACATCGCCCTGCAGTTTACGGTCGCCACCAGCTTCCTCGTCCTGGACATCGACGACGGGGAGGACCACTCCAGCAAGGACGGCGGCGAGGACTACATGCGTGTGGACGCCGGGTACTCAGACCGCTACTGGAGCCAGGCGGCGGGGGACTGGCTGGCGGACACCGGCGCCGGCGGCACCACCGACGGCTCCGGGAAGCGCAGCGCCGACACCAAGGTCTATGAGACGAGCAAGCCCCTCGACTCGGGGGATTTCCGGGACTTCTCCGCCGTCCTGGGCTCGACCATCGGCTTCCGCATCGAGACCTACTCCGGGAACGACTATTACAGGTTCCCCCAAGACACCGTCGACCACGATTTGAACTTCAACGGCAACCTGGGCGACGAGATGCTCCCCTGGATGGACCTGGTGCTGGCGGACGCCCCCAACGCCGCGCCGGAGCTCAAGGACGGCAAGGTGTCCCCTTCCGCCGGCAACACCTCGACCTCCTTCACCTATTCGGTGACCTACACGGACTCCGACGACAACGCGCCGACCTGCGCCTCCGTGGTCATCGACGGCAAGGTCTTCCCCATGTTCACCGGCGACCACACCTACACGGATGGCTCCGGCTTCACCCACTCCACGAAGCTCTCCGGAGGCTCCCACACCTTCGCCTTCAACTTCTCCGACGGCCGTGTATCCGTCAGGCTGCCGGCCTCCGGCACATTCTCCGGGCCCGAAGTCGAGCCGCCGGCGCCCCCGACCCTGTCCGACGGGACCGTTGAACCGGGGAGCGGGACGCCGGACACGCTTTTCCGCTACAGCGTCCGCTACAACGACTCCAATGGCGACGCGCCCATCGTGCGAAAGGTCTACATCGACGGCGTCTCGTCCGACATGACCGCAACCGGGAGCGATTACCGCAACGGGACCGATTTCTCGTTCGAGACGAAGCTTTCGGCCGGGGCGCACTCCTACAGGTTCATGTTCAGCGACCTTACGGGCAGCGTCCTGCTGCCGGAGAGCGGCGCCTGTGACGGGCCGGCGGTGGCCGTCCCCAACCAGGCGCCGGTCTACAACGAAACGGCCGCGTCCGTCCAGATGTCGGAGGACGCGGTCATCTACTTCGACCTCGATTTCCTGTTCTACGACCCTGACGGCGACATGCTGGAGTTCACCTACCTGGGCGGGGCATCGGACAACCTGACGGTGGAGGTCGCCCCCAACGGCAGCGCCGTGCTCCGGCCGGCCCGGGACTACTTCACCGCCCAGGAGATACTGCGGTTCAATGCCGAGGACCCGTCGGGCGCCAACTGCTCCGGCGAGCTCGTGGTCCGCGTACGCAACGTGAACGATCCCCCCTACATCTTCCCCGGCGGCATGGTGCCCGACCCGCAGGAGGATATCAGCATCAACGAGGGCGACGCCCTCACGTTCAGGGTCTCGGCGGCGGACATAGACAATAAAAGCGCGGACCTGAGATATACCTGGTTCATTGACGACACCGAGAAGACCCGTGTGGGCACCCACACCTACACCTGGAGGCTCTCGTATGACGACGCCGGCGCCCACACGGTCATGGTCAGGATCAGCGACAACCTCGCCTCCATCGACGCCGTCTGGAACGTCACCGTCAACAACACCAACCGCGCCCCGATCATAACGTCCGCCTGGCCCCAGAACAATACGGAGGCGAAATATGGTACGTCCTTGGCGTTCTCGGCCAACGCCACCGACCCCGACGGGGACAATATGACGTTCTACTGGCGCCTGTCGGACGGCACACTACTGAAAACAGAGACAGGCAAGACCTCCTCGGCATTCGCCAAGACGCTGGAAGCCGGAAAGCTGCACATCGTCGTCCTCGAGGTCCAAGACGGGAAGGGCGGCGCGACCCGCCAGCACATCTACATCACCGTGACGGCCCAGCCCGTGCCGGTGGCCATCTTAGACGCACCGGCTAGCGCTGTATCGGGAAAGACGGTCTCCTTCAGCGGCTGGCGGTCGTCCGTCTCCGAAGGCAGCATCGAGCGCTGGAGCTGGGACTTCGGCGACGGGACCGGCGGGGATGGCGTCCACGTCACCCATGTCTACAAAAAGTCGGGCCGTCAGTACACGGTCACCCTCACGGTGGCGGACTCGGCCGGCCAGGTCGCCACCGCCTCGTTCAACATCACGGTAAAGTCGCCGCCGCCCGAGGCGAAGGGATTCATCCCCGGGTTCGGCGGCGCGCTTCTGGCGGCGGCCGCCCTCACGGGGATTATGCTGGGGCGGAGAAAACGCAAGGCACTGGGCGCAAGGCGCGAGGCGCATGGTGCAAGGGGGATAGCGCAAATGGCCCGGTTCAAGGTTCTTCCGAAGCGCCCCCTCTTCACGGTCGACGAGCGAATGTGAAGAGGGGCGGGCCGATGGAACTATGAGCCTTGCCGCCTGCGCCAGGCGTCCTCGCCCCTTGTTCCGTGCCCCTTGAGCCTTGCGCCCTGCGCCCTGGGCCTTCCTCTTTTATTCCTCCTCGTCCGGCCCCGGGCGGGGCAATCCAGCGAGCGTCTGTTCCCGGAACTGCCCGAAGCGCCGGCGCGCGATGGCGTCGCGGGCGTCGCGCACCAGCTCCTGCACGAAAAAGAGGTTGTGCACCGACACAAGCCGCATGCCGAGCATGTCGTTCTCCTTGCAAAGGTGGTGCAGGTAGGCTTTCGTGAAACGGCGGCAGGTGGGGCAGCCGCAGCCATCCTCCAGTGGCCCGGCCGCGGCAGCGTTCTCGGCCTTGCCCAGGGCATAGTTCCCGGCCGATGTCATCACGGTCCAGTGGCGTGCATTTCTCGTTGGGAATGCGCTGTCGAATATGTCCACGCCCTCGGCCATGGCCTCGAGAAGCTCGGCGGCCGAGCCAACGCCCATCAGGTAGCGGGGCTTCGAGGCGGGCAAGGCCTCCAGCGCCCACCTCATCGCCCTGAGCATCTCCGGTTTCGGCTCGCCGATGGAGAGGCCTCCGATGCCGTAGCCGTCCAGGTCCAACGAGACCAATCGGTCGGCGCATTCCTTGCGGAGGCGCTCGTCCCACCCACCCTGGACTATCCCGAAGAGCTTCTGGCCGTCCTCGTCGGGGCCGATATCGGCCGCCCGCCGGGCCCAGTCTATGGTCCGCCGGCAGGAATCCCTGATCGCCGCCGGCGAGGCTCCGTAGCGCGGGCAGTCGTCGAGCATCATCGCCACGTCCGAGCCCAGCTCCCGCTGCATCAGGACGCAGCCTTCCGGGGTGAGCTCCTCGGCCGCCCCTGTGAACGCGTGGCGGTAGCGTATCCCGCTCTCGCGTATCTTCAGGTCGAAGCCCCCGCGGATGAGCTGGAAGCCTCCGCTGTCGGAAAATATCGTCTGGCCCCAGCCCATGAACTCGTGGACCCCTCCCATCTGCCGTATATGCCGGATCCCGGGGCGCAGGTGCAGGTGGAAGGCGTTGCATATCAGCGCCCGGGCGCCCAATTCGTAGACCTCCTCGGGCGTGAGGGTCTTGACCACCGCTTTCGTCGCGACGGGCATGAACGCCGGCGTCTGGACCTTCCCGTGGGCCGTCCGCAGCAGCCCGGCGCGGGCCTTTCCATCCATCGCCTCCAGCTCGAACATCCTTGACCCCGACCTCACAGCAGGCACAGCATGGCGTCCCCGAAGCTGTAGAACCGGTATCTCTCCCTGACGGCCTCGCCGTACGCCTGGAGCAGCCTTTCCCGGCCGACGAGCGCGCTGACCAGCATGAGGAGCGTCGACTTGGGAAGATGGAAGTTGGTGAGCAGCCCGTCGGGCCTCAGCTTGAACTCGTACCCGGGGTAGATGAAGAGCCCGCTCCAGCCCTCCGATCCGGCCAGCGTGCCGTCGGGGTTGGCGGCGCTCTCCAGGGCCTTCACCGTGGTCGTACCGGCGCAAAACAGCCGCCCCCGCCGCTCACTGACGGATACGGCGGTCTCGGCCGGAATGAGATAATACTCTGCATCCATCCGGTGGCCCTCGACGGTGCGCGATCTCACCGGCTGAAAGGTCCCCGGCCCTATATGCAAAGTGATGAAGCAGACCGCGACGCCCTTTTGCCGCAGCCGCTCCAGCATCTTTGGCGTGAAGTGGAGGCCTGCGGTCGGCGCAGCCACCGACCCTGCCTTGCGGGCGAATACGGTCTGGTAGCGCTCCTGCCTGTCGAGCCTCTTCCGGATATATGGGGGAGTGGGCATCTCGCCATGCCTTTCGAGGAAGCCCGCGAGGCCTCCTTTTACGTCAAAGCGAAGCCGGTAGCGTGCACCGGCCACCCGCTCCTCCACTATGCAATTTCCCTCGGCCAGCTCTATCTTCTCGCCGGGCCTGAGCGGCTTGGCCCGGACGAGGGCGTGGGACGTGTCCTTCGAGATAGGACCACCGCTTTCGGGCGGTGGTCGGTCATCCCCGGTGCCCAGGACGAGCAGCTCCACCTTCCCGCCGGTGCTCCGTTTCCCGCGGACCCTGGCCGGGACGACCTTCGAATCGTTGAGCACCAGGACGTCGCCGCTTTGGAGGAATTCGTCCAGGTCCGTAAAGGCCCGGTGGCGCACCCGTTCCCCGTCGAGGACCATCAGGCGGGAGCCCTCCCGCTCGTCGAGCGGCTCCTGCGCGATGAGCTCCCGCGGCAGCTCGTAGTCGAAATCGGACAGGTCCACCTTTGGCAGAACGAAATGGGGATATAATATGCTGAGGGGGCTTCCGTCAATTGCCGGAGTTGGACTTCGACACTTTCTTATACGACCATCCGCATGCTCCTGGGCATGAGCCAGGAAGTGGCGGAGAAGATGGCCGGCGAGATAGTGCTCTCGGCCGAGCCGGGCAAGACTATGCGCAAGTGGCGGGACGCCTTCAACATCTCCCAGCAGGAGCTATCTTCGGCCCTGGGCCGCTCCCCGTCGATAATCTCCGACTACGAAAAAGGCAGACGCAAGTCCCCCGGCATAAAGACGCTCCGCCGCATAGTCGCCGCCATGGTGGAAATAGACCAAAAGCGCGGGAGCCCCGTGCTGAAGCGGTTCAGCAAGATGGGCGCCCACGAGGCCATCTTCGCGATACAGGAGTATCCCATAGGCATCCCGGCCTCGAAGCTCATCAAGTCCATCGAGGGCAAGATCGTCGCCTGCGCCGACCGCGCCGACCGCGACATATACGGCTACACGATACTCGACTCCCTGAAGGCCATCACCTCGCTGAGCGCCTTCGACTACCTGCGCGTGTACGGCTGGACATCCGAGCGCGCAATTGTGTTCACCGGGGTCAAGTACGGCCGGTCGCCCATGGTGGCCATACGCTCGCACCCGATGAAGCCCGCCATCGTCGTTTTCCACAAGCCGGAAAGAATAGACGAGCTGGCCATCCGGCTGGCCGAGATAGAGCGCATCCCGCTGGTTTCGACCGATCTTCATCTGGAAGTCATCATGGAGAGGCTCAAGACGCTCTGAGGGTGGAACACATGGTCGTCGGAATCGTAAGCTACGGCGCCTGCATCCCGAGATACCGCATCGAGAGCTCCACGATCGCGCGAGTGTGGGGCCAGAGCCCCGATGGCATCGGGAAACAGCTGGGCGTGTTCTCCAAAAGCGTCCCCTCCTCGGACGAGGACGTCGTCACGCTGGCGGTCGAATCGGCGCGCCAGGCGATGGGGCGCTGCCGGCTGCCGGGCAACGTCGTGAAGGCCGTCTACGTCGGCTCGGAGTCGCATCCCTACGCGGTGAAGCCCACCGCCGGAATTGTGGCCGAGGCCATCGAGGCCACGCCCGATCTTACGGCTGCCGATTTCGAATTTGCCTGCAAGGCCGGCACCGCCGCCATCCAGGCCTGCATGGGGCTGGTCGGTTCGGGAATGATAGACTACGGGCTGGCCATAGGCGCCGACACCTCGCAGGGCGCTCCCGGCGACCCTCTCGAATACTCCGCGTCGGCCGGGGCTGGCGCCCTCCTCATCGGAAAAAAGAACCTCATCGCCACCATCGAGCACACCTGCTCCTACACCACGGACACGCCGGATTTCTGGCGCCGCGAGGGCCAGGCCTACCCGCAGCACGGCGGCCGGTTCACCGGCGCCCCGGCGTACTTCAAGCACATCCTGGCCTGCAGCAGGAACCTGATGAAGGCCGTGTCCACCAAACCTGAGGACTACACGTACGCGGTCTTCCACCAGCCCAACGGAAAGTTCCCTCTAAGGGTGGCCGAGGAGCTCGGTTTCAAGCCGGAGCAGGTGAAACCCGGCCTGCTCACTCCCGTCATCGGGAACACCTACTCGGCGGCGGTCCCGCTGGGCCTGGCGGCCGTTTTGGACATTGCGCGGCCGGGCGACCGGATATTCGTCACCGCGTACGGCTCGGGCGCCGGCTCGGACTCGTTCGACATCACGGTGGTCGAAGGCATCCAGAAGCTCGACCGCACGACCATGCCCACGGTCAAGTCGATGATAGACAACAAGGTGCTGATAGACTACGCCACCTATGCAAAGCTCCGGGGAAAGATCGCAATGGGAGGTGAGGGCTGATGAGGGAAGTGATGGTCATCGGGGCCGGCATCACGCCGTTTGGCGAGCTCTGGGAGAGCTCGCTTCGGGACCTGGGCATCCAGGCCGGGCTGGAAGCCATCCGTGATGCGGGAATAACCAGCTGCGACATCGACGCGCTGTTCGTCGGCAACATGGCCGCCGGCCGGCTCATCGAGCAGACGCACATCGGCGCCCTCATCGCCGACTATGCCGGATTGGCCGGGCGGAACGTTCCCACGGTCACCATCGAGGGCGCCGACGCCTCGGGCGCGGCGGCGTTCCACCATGCCTACCTTTCGGTCGCCTCGGGCCTGCACGAATGCGTCGTCGTCGGCGGGGCCGAGAAAATGACCGATCTTCCGGACGCGGACGTGGCCGAGATAATGTCCACCGCGCTCGACCAGCAATGGGAGAGCTTCTTCGGCGCCACGCTCTTTTCGATGTACGCGATGATAGCCCGGCGGCACATGCACGACTTCGGGACCACGAAAGAGCAGCTGGCGCAGGTGGCCGTCAAGAACCACGCCCACGGGGCGCTCAACCCGCAGGCGCAGTTCCGCCGCCCGATAAAGCTCGAATCCGTCCTGGGAGCGGCCGAGGTCGCCGATCCCCTGGGCATGCTCGACTGCGCGCCCATATCGGACGGCGCCGCCGCGGTCGTTCTATGCTCGGCCGACCGGGCGCGGAAGCTTCCGGGTCAGCATGTCCGCATAGCCGCCTCGGCCCAGGCCGGTGACACGCTTTCGATGTCGAGCCGGCGCTCGCTCACCGCATTCGACGCCTCGCGCGTTGCGATGGAGAAGGCGCTGAAGCTCGCCGGGCGCTCGCGCACCGAGATCCACCTGGCCGAGGTGCACGACGTGACCACCATCGGGGAAATACTGGCCATAGAGGACCTCGGTTTCGTCAAGAAGGGCGAGGGCGGCCGGGCGGCCGAAAGCGGCATGACCGCGCTTTCGGGGGAGCTGCCCGTCAATACATCAGGCGGCCTGAAGGCCCGGGGCCACCCGCTGGGCGCCACTGGCATCGCCCAGATAATCGAGCTTTCGGCCCAACTCACGGGGAAGGCGGGCAAGCGGCAGGTCAAGGACGCCCGCGTGGGCCTGGCCCACAACGTCGGCGGGTGCGGCGCCACTGCATTCGTCCATATCCTGGAGGCGGTCTGAATGCCGGGCCTTGCCGGCGTGAGGTTCTGGCGCGAGACCCAGAGCCGCTACAACCTTACCGGGAACAGGTGCGGAAAATGCGGCACCGTCTACTTCCCACCCAGGCCGCTTTGCGTCACCTGCCACCGCGAGAGCATAGGGCAGATGCAGGCGGTCAACCTGAAGGGCCGGGGCGAGGTCCAGACATTCACGCTCGTCCACGAGCCCCGCCGGGGCTTCGAGCTGCAGGTCCCCTACATACTGGCCATCGTCAGGCTGGACGAGGGTCCGTCCCTGCTCGGCCAGATCGTGGATTGCGCGCCGGAGCAGGTCAAGATCGGCACCCGCGTGCACTCCGTGTTCCGCAAGATAGGCGAGGAGGGGAAGTCGGGCGTCATCCACTACGGGTACAAGTTCGTGCCGGACTGACCCGGCGGCGGCGCCGGCGCGTTCTGCTTGCCCCCGCCCGTCGGCGGCTGGCGCACCCGGATGACGATGATGCCTATCGGAACGCCCACCAGCAGGACGATGGCCACGACGGCCACCGGCGAAAGCCAGGGCGGAAGGGCCACGATGGTCGTCCCCGTCGGGCCGGTGGATTTGGCCGGAAAGCCGATGCCGAATACGGAGAAGTGCGATACATTGGCCCGGAAGAACCCGCCTGTTTCGTCGTACCCGGAATCGTTTATGACCTCCCAGCTGTCGCCGGAGGCCCAGCTGCCGCTGGCATGGGTGTAGAGCCTGACGTTGTGTTTGGAAAGGTCCTTTCCGGTCAGTGCATCCTTAAACAACTGGCCGGTCACGACGATATGGATCTTCGTCATGCAGGTGAAGCCGTGGTCCGTCACCTCGAAGAAACGGTCGAAGCTCCCCGGCGGGAGCACCGGCTGCATCTGGGCCCTCGTGATGGCCAATCTGCCGTCGCCGGAGAACTCCCCGGACACGCTCACGCCGAGGCTCTTGTTCGTGAATGTGCGGTCAGGGCCCAGGACGAAATCCAGCGTTGTGCTCATGCTGGCAAGCACCATGATGCCCAGCACGGTCTCTTTGCCAAATCCGGCTGCGGAGGCGGTGACCGAGTAGGCTCCGGCCGGCACGCCGTCCAGGCTGTAGTTGCCGGCGGCGTCGGTGGTCGCCGTCCGGCGGGTCCCGTCAACCTGGACCGTTGCGCCGGCCAGCCCGGCGGAGGTCTGCCCCCGAACGGTCCCGGCGATGCTCCCGTTGGGCGTCCCGAATTGGGCGAGGACCAGCGCGGCGGATGCGGTCATCCCTGCGAGCACAATCACCGTCCTGTTGGCCGTCATGTAGCCTGCGAGCTCGGCGGTGGCCGTATGGACCGCTGCCGGGACGCCCGGAAAGAGGCAGGTGCCGTTGCCGTCGGTGTACAGGGACTTCCCTGGATCGTATTCCAGCCAGGCCCGGGCGCCCTGGAGCGGGGCTCCGACAGTGTCCTGCACGGTCAAGAGGAGATTTCCCGTGCTCCCCGGGACAGATTCGGCTAGCGTCACGTTGGCATACCGCGAGACGCCGCTGGGCGGCACGAACGCCCGGCCCGCGCCGTCGATATAGCCCGCCTTCGTCGCGGTGAAATCGACCCAGCCGCCGGGGGCGCTCAGGATGCGGAAGACGCCGTTGGAATCCGTGTCGGTGGTCTTCCCTCCGCCGATGTTGATGAACGCCGCGAAGATCGGGGCGCCCGTCTCGTTGGACACCCGGCCGCGTATCTCGCCGATAGAGCCGGGCGCGGCGTCGAAGGTGAGATTGACATAGGTCGTCTGGCCCAGCAGGATGTCCACGGCCGGCCGGTTCAGGGTCTGCCAACCGGCGAGCGCGGCGTTGAGCGAGTAGGTCCCCGGCGGAACAGGCGGGAACTCGTACGTGCCGTCGGAGCCCGTGGTCGCGTTGACACCGCCGTCGAGGGCGAGGTTCACGCCCTCGACCGGGTCGCCGGCCGGATCGCGGACCATCCCGGCCAGAAAGCCCATGTCCGTGGCCGAGAAGACTGCCGTGGTCGGAGCGGTCAGCACGAGCGTCCGGGGGTTCCACTCGAAGGAGTGGACGCCGTCCCAGACCTCGATGGTGGTGTTGACCATCGATACGGAGGCGCCGTCATGCACGGTCCCGGGCGCCTCGAGCGGCGGGAACATCCCGCCCGCGTCGGAGAGCAGGGCGTTCCCCCCGAAGTGGGCGCTGGCGTAAAGGTTCTTTCCGCCGCTTTTGACCAACAGGTCCGCGCCCGCCACGGCCGCCGAGGCATTGTCCCTCACCGCCACCCGGAGAGTGTAGTCCTCGTCGAGCCGGGAGGTCGCATCGATGGAAACGCCGGCGAATGTGCAGTCGAGCGCCCGGACGACCGCCTGTTCCGAGAGGACCATGTCGAAGACGGCGTTCTTCAGGGTGGTGCGGGTGACCGTGATGTTCATCGGGCCCAAAAACGAGATGCCGGCCTCGCAGCCGCTGACGCGGCAGTCTCGGATGCCGATGCCCTGGGTGCTCCAGAGCGTGATGCCGCTTCGGGCCGGCCCGGTCACAGTGACGTTCTCGACGAGGATCCCGTTGGAGCCAAGGACGACGATCCCGCCCGCCGAGCCGCCCAGGCTGAAATCGCGCAGGGTGTTGGCCCCGCCGAACAGCACGACGACGGCGCCGCCGCTTGACGGGAAGGTGATGTTGCTCACCACCGAGCCGGGGCAGTTGAGGAGCACCACCGCGCCGGCCAAAACGCCGTCGAGGTTCCCGCTTGTTACGGCGCGGACCGGCAGGCCGTCGATGAGGTTGCTGAGCTCGAACGAGTTGGAAGCCAGCTCCAACCCTCCTATGAATGAAAGCGGGATGTCGCACCCGTTGAAATTGTTCCCCCGGAAAAGATTGTCCGACGAGGCGTTCAGCATCAGGCCGACGCCGTTTTTGGAGAAAGTGCAGGAGAATATGGTGTTTTGGCCGGAGCTCTCGAGCTCCAGGCCGGTGATGGCGTCCTCGATGACGATGCCGTCGACATGAAGTTGCGACGTCCTGAGGAGCTGGACGCCCTTCTCGGACGAGCCGGCCTTCACCGTCGACGAGGTCGCCGACGAGTACTCGCAGTCCCACAGGGCCACGGACGAGGCGGTGCAGCACGTGAAAACGTTGTTCGTTAGGGTAATGTTGTTGGAGAACTCGGCCTTCAGTCCCCAGCCGTCGCTTTGGGCGAAGGTGCAGTTGCGGACCGAGATCACCGAGCACTGGGAAAGGTAGATGCCCGCCTCAGCG